>Ga0209208_10004006_pt1 | contig 21005 bp, 20 predicted proteins | sample S1TSphfallax_3_FD_187694 | JGI IMG/M metagenome (GOLD analysis project Ga0209208, IMG submission 187694) | Host-associated microbial communities from peat moss isolated from Minnesota, USA - S1T2_Fd - Sphagnum fallax MG (SPAdes) (version 2) | ecosystem: Host-associated > Plants > Peat moss >...
TAAAAAAAGTTGGAACAGGCCCTTATGGATAAATTGATTGGTTTAGGGTTTAGGGTTTACTCGCCCTAAACCCTAAGCACACGACATTTGCAGGTCCTCTCCCCTCCTTAACCATACGCTTCATGTCTCAACAAAGTGGGGTCTACAATTCAGTATTTTATAATAAGAAATAGTGTAATATAAATAATTGAGACCTTAGTACTTTTACTCGTATAAGCCTTTTCTGAACCCAATTCAGGGTACTTGCACCTCCACCTCCATATCCGCAAAAAAATTGTAGAAAAAGTCGACATGTCAGAAAGTTGAAATTTTCAAAAGTTATGCAATTGTTTGTTTTGAAGATCATAAGAGAAGATCCAAAAAAAACCTTTTGTTCACCTCACAAAGAACAATAATAAATGCTCTACACAAAAAGAGGCTGAACATGAAGGTGTGAGTATGGGCTGTACCTACCATACTTGGAAACCACCCATAAGATGAAATATTAAAATAATAATAACAAAAGAAGAAAATTCAACTTACCCATTGGGTCTTATGTGGAGAGAAGTGGTATATGAAATTTAGTGAACTAATTCCCTACTAGTAATGTTGAAAGTCAATCCCATGTTCTTTTTCAAGCTATTGCTTGCAAGTTCGGTTGTTGAAGAGACCACCCCCATGGACGCAAGAAGCTCAATAGATGTTCAACACATGATCTTTACTATGTGCAGTTGCCCTTTCTTGTTTTTGGTTTCCATATTCAAATTTATTCGGCCATGCCTTTAGGCAAGGATTACACATTCATTAGGATCTAGGGTCTATCATGCTTTAATGCTAGAAATAGCTTACACCTTATTGACATCAATATGTGATCTTCAAGCGCACTTATATCATAAAACCTGTGGTAATTTAAAACTAGCTCAAAAGATTAAATTATTTGGACTTAAAGCTCAAATTAAGTAGGGGAGGAAAATGATTTGATATTTCACTTGTTTGAAAGATCTATTCAATTCTTATGCATTTCATTTATTTCATTATTGTGCAATTTTGATTTAATTGAGTTTTCAAATCTCATATTAAGAAATAAAAATTATTATGAACAAAAAAATTGAGGTAATTTGAAGTGTAATTATGCTTTAAAATGAATCAAATTAATGTTAATATCATGGCATGAATCTTGTGTATTTTACACCTTTATCATACTAGCAACAAGCTTGTTTTTGTGTCAAGGTATACATTGTAATTTCACTAACCTTGATGTGTAGAAGTTAATGAAGCTCCTATGGGTATATAGTTCTAACCATGTAATGCAGCATGCCCCAACTTTTGGGTTGGTGGGTTTCTTAGGGTCATTTTGATATTTGTTACATACTAACTAAATGGATATGTGTAGGGATTGAACTTAGATAAAAAAAGGCACAAGGTAAGGAGGAAGTGCTATGAACTAGATTGATCGAGTAGGCATTGAGCTTACATGAATTGACTTGATAAACACATGCTAGCTTAATTCAGATTTCAACCATTTAGAGTGCACAAGCCTAATTGAAGGGATGGCATGTCACACGGAGTTTTTCTTTGTGTTGGTCCATGGAGTGTGGAACCTTCATCCCTTGTTGCATTATTTGTTTCTTTGGGAATTATGTTGTGCACCAAATTATTATTGTTTTTGATGAGGGGAGCAATTTTTTTTTTGCAAGACTACGAGTTGTTGAAAAGGCCCATTAATATGGAGTAAATAGATGGAGCAAAAACATTTTCAAAGTTAGCGTCTGATTCTTGTTCAAACAATGTTCACAAACATTTGTACTACCAAATTCATTTTTGATCATTTTTTAAATGTCACTCTGGGACCTTAAACAACACACAACATAATAGAGATATCCTTATTAAAGTGTCCCAGTCTCCCACTCTTTGGGTCTTTCTTTCATCCCCCAACCCCTCTTTCAACCTCTTAAACACAGCACCACCATGGTTGAAAATGTTATTGCTGATCAATTGAAAGCTTTGCTTGTGATGGTGATATAAGGTAATTCTTTGTTTGTGGGCGAATTCCAAACATGTGGTGTGTTTTGTGTGTAGTTCATGTGTATGCTTGGGCGACCCATAAGTTACGTGTTGGAAAAACTCAAATGTGATTTGTATGATGTAAAGAAAAAATGGGGTTGTTTTGATGTCATGTGTTGCACGTAGCATGACCAAAGTTCACCATCTTTTTCACCACATTTGTCGTGAACTAAAAAAAGCTTTAAAACCAATCTTAGTCAGACATCTCTTTTCAGGGACACGGCACTTTTTTTATAAAAAATTGTGAAGCCTGGAGGGCCAGTCTTGTCATATTTTTAGCAAATTTAAGCTCTCTGGGGCATAGGCATGGAAATGTTTTATTCTTACACAATGGTGTGCATAACAGGTATGCAAATGTGAATATACCCACTGGACATAAACCTGAGCATTTGCATTGGCACATATTCATAATTGATATTTAGTTTATTGCAAACAAAACAAAGCACCTGAATGAGTCTTTTTGCAAACATGGGTGTGAAATTGTCACACACAACTTACAAAAATTGTTCTAAACATTTGAGCTATGCTACATCAAAGACTAACTACCAGAACTGCAGCCTAGATGATGACAAGTTGGAGCTGATGCCCCAGTCACACAACCCATAAATTTCCAAACCCTGAACCCTAGTGCACAGACTTACAATGTGAGATGGTGTGCCCCACTCATGCATCTCACAGGCTTCACAAAAGAGAAGCCTGCCCAGCCCACCCATGTAAGGGCATCACCTGTGCATGGTAAAAGAAAGGCCCACCCACATAAGGCATCTCAGATTTCTTAAAACCGATGCCCTTCAGTCAGGTCAACCCATACCCAGGTGTATGCCCCATAGATAACCACCCTGCACCTATATACCCACAAAATGCTGCTTTAAACTCTCACCAACCATTTGAGCATACTAGAATTCGTCCATGAGTTTTTGCCCAATGTGAATTATGTAAATTTCAATTGCAGGGAGAAAGAATTGATACATGACTTTTAACCTGATGTGAATTATGTGAATTTCAAATGTGGGGATATAGATCATACATTCAAAGCTATTCAGGATGCCTATTCAGGCTCCTTCCTGCATCTCAATCACACTGCCACTGGAATTGTCAGCAAATCAACTCTGCATCCATGATATGTATACCTCCTCCAGTTTTAATATGACACCCTCTATGACTAATTCTGCGTTGTAAGCCCTCAACGAGAGTCAATTGTTCCATCAAAGTCAGACTGAGTTTAGACTATGATTCCCTCACCTTGTCGACCTCTTGTGGAGATTTGAGGGGTAACTGGAGATTTTTGTGGGGACTACCAGAAAAGCATATGGCAATAATCATAACATCTTATCTCACAAAGCAAATTGTAATGCTTACCAATACACCAACTTTTCTTTGAGTGTGCCATGGATTTGATGGTACAACAACATTATTGAAAAACCACAAATTCCCTGAAACACACATGATGCAATAGAAAGACAATCCTCAATGCCATCTTCCTGGCCTGGACTTCCAGTTTAATCCTAGTTGGCAAATAACAGTGGAAAAGAAGCTCTCAAGAGATCTACCAAATATCAGGCAAGCAACAAATTGTGATCCAATGCACTAGGGTGACATTTGCCCCTACCTTTTTGCATTGATACAGGTGCCAAATATTTCTCAGGAGTGGTTGAGCTGAACACACTGGCAGTATATGACCATGTAAAAAGGGTCATGACATGTGAGAGAGTCTCAATTGGTCAGGCAGGTCTAAAGTTTGGATACCCGCTGCAACTCAAGCTTGGCAATGGTGCCCAAATGTACCTCATCTGGGCCATCTGCAATACGTAAAGTCCGTGCACTTGCCCACAAATGAGATAGTGGAAAGTCAGAGCTCACGCCCCCTGCTCCGTGGACTTGGATGGCATTGTCCAATACCCGTAGTGCTGTGTTTGGGGCTGCAACCTTCACATCCAAGAAAACATGCCAACAGAGCCAAATGAGAGGAGAAGGATACCCAGTTGACAGAGTATTGACAAGCAGCAGGAAACCTTTAAAAGCACACTTTAAAAGCAGTGCCAGCTGTTTGCAACTCTCACATATCCTGACAATCACCTTAGATCAGAACCCTTCATGAGAATCCCCAAAACACAAGCAAGTAACAACCAAAGTCAGAGAGTGAGACATACTTTAGCCATAGCAATAGCACCTTTTGCGACCTTATTGCCATACAAGTCCAGTTCATTGGCAGCATTTAAGACAAGGAGCCGGGTCTGCTCAATGTCCAACCGACACTGCAACACATCCACAACCACTCAGTGAAGATAGCATAACCACAATCTTCTCACAGAGGATTCTGCATTGTTCATATGTATTGAAGTCTTCTAGTTCCCAACCTGATGGCCCAAACTCCTTGCCCTACTTAACCCAGCCAATCTGGTGATTCCAATGAATGGGATGAAAACGTTCAGGGTCATGAACCTTTGCAAGCATTGAAGAAAAAGAGCCCTGCTGGGCAAGAGTCTTGCCAAAAGCTTTCCGCTCTTTAGCTCTTTGCACCATCAAATCCATGGCACGCTCAGCAGCCCCCACCAAGCGCATGCAATGATGTAATCGACCAGGGCCCAGTCTTCCCTGCAGTAAACAAACCACAGAATCTAACCTAAGTTGCACTCATCATTTTAAACTGCAAAAGTGACATCCAAGACTTAACAGCATCCTCTTACCAAGACCATGGAAGAAAAAAATAGTATACTGATGGTCTTACCTGGGCAATTTCAAATCCCCGTCCCTCCCCCAGCAGCAGATTTGAGACAGGGATCCGAACATTCTCAAACTTAACTTCAGCATGTCCATGGGGGGCATCATCATAACCAAAGACTAGCAAAGGCCTCACAATTTTAACACCAGGGGTGTTCATATCCACCAGCACCATAGACTGCTGCCTGTGCAAAGCAGCCTTCGGGTTTGTTTTCCCCTGCACAAATTACCAAATGATCATCACATAAGCATGGCTTACAGGTGTTTCCATCCACAACATAACATGGCTTCTTATAATTTGCTGGTGCCAAAGCTGAGTCTTGATTCAGTTTTCAGGTGCAACAAAGATTTTGAGTACCAAATGAATTTCATTCTATGTCCACTATAGATCCAGATTGTTCTAAGAAATGCTTGTATTCAGTGGCAATCACAAACCATGACAATAAGCAACTGGCAACGTGGGTCCATCGCACCACTTGTCCACCATTTGTGGCCATTAATTACATATTCATTCCCCTCCCTGCATTGACAAAACACCCACACCATTTCTTCTGCATTGAGTCCTTGTCCAATAGAATTCACAATGCACCCTCTTATTGCATGGACATTGCAACTCCCATTCACACATCCACGAGCAAAAACAAATTCCAGAATACACCAATATCAGTGTGCTGCCCAGAAGGAAAGAAGGAAGACGCATAAAAACACTACGGATGTGACATTACAATAAAGAGGGTAAAGAGAAGATGTGAGTCATGGGCAGCAACATGCCAAATTTGGTTAGAAAAAATTAAAGTATCTTATAGCAACATGGAGGAAACAACTGACCTCACAATTGAGCACTCAATGTTGGTTGCATCAGAAGAAGCCACATTGGGTTCTGTCATGGCAAAGCCTGAACGTATGTTTCCTTCTAATAATGGCTTCAACCAATGTCTCTGTTGTTCAGCATTTCCATACCGTAACAAAACCTATACAAAACTGGCATGTCCAACTTAGCAAACAAGAATAATGGTGAAGAAGCTTCTGCAATCGTGATACCTGGACTCTAATTAGAAATGGACAGCCAAATTATAAACCCCTGCTATCAAATGAAATTAGAAACAGACAGTGAAAGAATGTCAAAAGACAGAAGTGAGAAAGAAGACACTGTTTTGAAGGGGTAAGAACCATGCCTCCATGTTTCCAGTGTCAGGCGCACTACAATTAAATATTTGAGGGGCCCAAACTGAGCGCCCCAGGATTTCACACAAGTGAGCATACTCCAAATTGCTCAGTCCTGCTCCCACAAGCCTCTCACCCACACCTCTGGTGCCTGAGACTTGGTTGTCCTCATTAAGCAGATGAGTGGCCAGAGCCGCACTGTCGGCCTACAAATCTCAAAACATCCCAGCTATTCCCTAAATCAAACAGACTCTTATATATTTTACACCATGTTTCAACATTTTTCCTATATCCATGCATGAGATCTAAGGAGAAAATGTGTTTTGCTGGAGCACAACACAATAAATTTGTTTAAGACAAGAAACCCAAGATGCATCAATGCCCGAATATCATCAGGTAAATGTACAGGTATATAGTATTATCCAAATATGCAGACTTTGCAGGAGCAGTTTCCGTCATTTGATGAATCTAATTGCAGGGACAAGAGGAGGTGAACAGTGAGAGTAGTACAGGTATCCAGAGGTTCCATAGTCCCTCAGACTTGGCCATCTTCTTTAACTGTTCTTCAATGGGGTGAATTGTCCATTTCTTGTCTGAAAATGCAAGTGCAGACAGCTCCTTCTCACTGGGGTATATATGGGTCTCCATGAATGCAAGTATCCTCTTTCTCAGTTCTTGCACCCTTGCTGATGGTGCAAACCCAAATGTCTTTCTCTGGTTATCATCTTCAGCTTGACAGGCTGCAAGGTTCACAAATGACTCTGAAGATCCTGCTTCCAAATTCAACTCTCACTTCAAAACTCACATCATTGAATCCAGGCCACAAATTAAAAAATTGGAAGGATAGTCAGCATAGACAGCTCACTTGACAGAGATTGAGCGGGGCTGGCATTCAGTATTGAGTCTTGTTGTATCAACTTCAATGCAGTAGCTGCAAAGTAAAGTGCCATTTTCCCAGTGTCCTCAGCACGCTTTCCTCCCGAGGCATTCCCCTGCAAATACAAAGGAATTCAATAATATTTTAGGAGAAATAAATGTCACAGTCAGCCACTGCCAGATTAACACTCAGAGAAGAAACAGAAGTTCATCATCTCCTTGTCATCTTAACACTCTTTTGAAGCAGCACACAACTCACAAAACTCAATGCATATTTGTCCTAGTCTAAGCAGGCTGCTGCTGAAGACAGGAGTTCGGTAATCTCTTTAGATTAGTTCTTTAAAAATATAATGCACTGTCTAGCCATTTTCAAAACTATCAATTTTTGGAGGTCATATTACCTTTATTCGTCACATCAGACAAGGTTTCCACATTCATGAAGGGGTTTGACATCAACCAAGGACTTGGTTGAGTAAGCTCATCATGTTCAATATGATTGCATTTGTATTCTAGAGCAACAACTATTAATTGGATTGCATTTGGAGCAAGAAGCATCACTGGAAATCAATATCTCAAAAATAAGAAACATGCCAATAAAGAATAAAGGACTTTTCTCCAACCTGTAGCATACGGAGGTAGACTCCTGCACAGATGGCACCATAACGGAAAAGGGAAAGTGCAGTGTAGAATGTCCATGTATCAGCTGGCCATGGAACAGCCTGCAATGCAACCTCAGATTCAGAAACACAACTGAAACTCATTCCAAATAGTACATAAACTCATTTCCAACAAAGCAACCAGCAGACCTGAAAACAAGATGTTTTGACCATTCTCAACGCCAATCCAATGTATAGGATTAGCAATTGAGTAAGAAAGGCTACTGAAGATGGACACCTTCTGACTGCAGGAAACTGCTAAATGAAGGGCAACCTGACAACTTGGCCACACTGTGAATCATCGCACACAGAACCTGCTCACTGGGGAACAGTGATATCATCTCTGACCTCAAGGTTAACATTATCCAATTCCACCAGATCTTAATTTTTCAACATACTCCTGTCAACTATACTCCTGACAGCAAAGAGACAATACATTCTGCATGTCTTCAAAATCTTTGTCAAGATCAGTTAGATTGATCCTTTCCACTGGACATGTGACTTACTGCCTGTTTGCAATAGTGGGCGAGGTATTCTGGTAGGGATGGAATTCCCTCTGGACTCTCTTCATCAAAACCATAACCTTTGGCAGATGGTGGAGTCTCCTTATTCTTCACCACATAAGGCTGCACAAGTAAATTGCACAAACTCAGACATGAAGGTGTTGCCTGATTTGAGTAGACAATCAAGCACTTGAAGATTATGCAAGAGAAATTGAGGTGCAAATGGGATTATCAGGGGACATTCTGATTCTAGGGGTCACAGGATCAATCACTTGGAGGTCTGTGACCTGATCAGTCTAGATTATTGGTTATAGAAGTCAACAATTCTAGGTACTGAATTAGAGACACCATGAACATATCAACCATTCATCCTCTGTGACTACATTATGTTCTTCTGGCTCTTCTGAAGGTGTGTTTATCCATGCTATCAAGAAACACCCTACTAAGAACACCAATGTCTAATGGCAATCTTTACAGATTCATGGTCAAATGAATGCTCATGCCGTAGCTGTTACTTTGTATGCCACATGCTTTTCACAATGCCAGGCTATTCTGATGAGGCAAACCAATGCTGACCAAACAGTTGTATGCAATATCTGACATCTGATTTCCAAGCGTAGACAGCTCCCAATCCAGCACTGCTATGACTCGGGCCTGCCATGCAAGTCAATACCACATGAGTAAGAAAACAGCATAATGAACAGACAGACCAACTTTTTGTACACTGGTGGTCAACTTAAACTGGAAGCATGGAATCTGCAAAGTTTCCTTTCAGAGCACAGAATTGGAAAAGAACCATTTCTTAGTCACTTGGGTAACTAGGCCAGAATGCATGCCCTTAAAAAATAGCCCTAAGTTGATGGTAAACATGAGAAATTGCAGAGCTCACTTCTGTAGGATGGAAGACAAGGTTATCAAGCCGGAAATCTCCGTGCACAATTCCAGTCCTTGAACCTATGTGTCTATCTTCAGCAGGAACATGCTCCCTAAGCCACTGGATCAAGGCCAGCATGTTGGGATCTGGGCTGGGCTTTCCCTCCCCTGTCGATAAGTTGTACTGTGCTGCCCATCGTTCAACCTACACTAGCAAATAACAAGATATTTGAAAACCAGTTACTGAGATACTGACTCCAGCTACTGACTACAAGCCCCAGTAGGAAGAGCATCTGCAAACATTTGAGAGCTGACATCTTCACAGTGACACCAGGAGAGCAGCACAAGGGGAGTCATTAGCTTCATTCAATTCCAATTCTGCAGAAATATGTCATTTCATGTACTTGATTCTAACCTTCAACATGATTCAAGGTAAGCAACTTACTTTCAATGGGAACAATACTATATTCCTGGAACTCTATACCAAAGGCAGTGCCAGTTTCTGCAAGGGATGCATACTCCCATACTAGGGATGTGAATAAGGTCTTACCTGTCGTTTACAGTAATCTTCTCTACGACCATACCGACCCAATCCAATGGAATCAACATCAGCCAAGTGAATGGCAGCCAAAGTTTCTGCCATAGCCCAATAGATAGCACGGCGCTCTTCAGGCTTCAGCTCCTGGTAGATGAGAAACCACCATCAACAATTTCAGAATCCCCAACCCTTCATCAAATAGTTTTGGCAAGTACAACACAGCATGGTCAAGTTCTAAATGTTTTTGTTGACTGAAGGACTGAAGCTTACTGGCAGAGAGGGGTTCAGGAAGAGACGCCCCTCTACATGCTCCATGACATAGAAAGGGGTGCCTATCACACTTGAATCTGTGCACAAGCAGTATACATGTGGAACAGGCACCTTCGTCTTTCCATTGCCCAGTGCCGCCAACACCTACATCATTCAGCTTTTGTATTTCAGCCTTCACCACCAAATGACCCCCATCAACCCTAAAATGACCATGAGGCCAGGAAAGACCCATTAGTTTAGAAAAATCTCTAGAATTCCCACACAATGTTAGCATTCCAAAAAGCAAAATGTGACCTGTTGGAGGTACTGGATTTTTATTACAAAAAGTGCCAGACACCAAACCATAGTAAACCAATCTTGCTCCAATGTCATCAAATGTGAGTGGATAGTTAGGCTTCATAACAGGAATCTTAAGACATCTGCTCTGCTTTCTGCCTACTTTTCTGGAAATATGTCATTCCCAGTCAATGCATGCAAACACATACAGTCTGTGACCAAAGCTCAAATTGATAGCCTGCACTGTATGAAATGAAAGCTATCATGTCATATGGTAGACCAAAAAGAGGAAGCTCAAAGAAACATGTCAAGAAGGAGAACCTCATATTCACGCTCAACAGCATGTGCAGATTGGAGAAGCTTGCCAGGTGGCTTCTTGCGTAGTACAAAACGTTTTTCAACTCCATTGAGCTCCACATGCAACAGGTAAGTGGGGTTGGATTGCCCATGACCAAACTGCATCCACCGATTTCCAAAATTGCTGTTACTCCATCAGTGTACACGAGGGTGAAAGAACACAGGATACCGTATTTGGGATGGAAAAATACCTGCAATACATGTAATGTTGCAGGAGGTGGCAAAAATCCAGGAATGGAGGCTTGTAAATACTGTAGAAGCCTGGCCTCATCCAATCGGTGGCGGGGATCCACAGGTACCACCACACTACTTGTTGTCGTCACCATAGTCACGAACGGATGTTGATACGAACTCAAAGTTCAAGATTCTGCAACACAAAATGGCAACGACTTAGACATGAAAACCCAACCACATTTCCTTGTTTGGAACTACATTGAAGACAAAAGGCACTAGGGTAGAGGTATGCTTGCTTCTTCAAACATTTCTCCCAGCGCCGTTTCTCAAACACATGTGTCTCTACTCCCTGGATTCCGGATTCCATAATACTTCCAGTTGTTATTGCACCTAAAGAAAACCGCACAAGTACGCAAACGATCGAAGTTGCATAACCAAGCTCCTGCACTGAAAATTCACCGAACATCCAGTAGAATCGAAAACTTACCTCTAAACCTAAGAGCTAAGCGAGTGTCACACCAAAACGGCGAGAATAAGAACAGAACAATATCAAATCGAAGCCCTGAATCTTCAAACTGGACGCGATTTCAAAGTCAATTCAAGACTTCAGGGCCTCGTACCGCACTCAGATGGTATGGAAATTGTATGCGACCGACGTGCTACACCGAAAAATTCAATTGCAAAGTTGATACAACGAGACATAAAACTTGAAGGAAAAAGGAAGGCGAACAAAGAAGAAAAAGAGAGACGGACAGAGAGAGAGAGAGATAAGGGATCTTACCAAGTTGTCAACAGACTGTTGCCGTTCCTGTTCCAGGATCCGAAACTCGAGGAGGAAGAAGCAATCCAGTTTGCCGAATTCGTCGCGCAAGTCGGTGCAGTAGGGGAGAAACCAGACGAGAGGAGCGGAAGTGCGCTTGTGCAGCATCGCACCGCAGAGCTCGCAACTGCAGTGCTGCAGAGAGAGCTCCCTTGCCCGTACACACACATGGGCTGCCCTTCTTGGATGAAAATGACGAGTGCAAATGGAAAACAATTTCACAAAACCAAGTATTCATCAATTATCATCCACGTACATCCAAATCCTGTACGTACCTTGAAAAATCCCTTCTGAGGGTGTTCTGCGCAAGGGGTATTAGACAGTGTTGATGGGCGAGTATCAGAATTTGTTGATACCCGTTGAATCGGTTTTCACAAAAATAACTTACAAAAAGGGTTTTCGGTTTTCACTTTTTCTTTTTTTATAATTATACGCCAAGGTAAGGTATCAATTTATTTTTAAAAAAAATTGAACCAGTTTTCACAATGTCATTTTTCATAAATTTGAGAATAGTTCAATTATTGTTTGTTTGACGATTCTCACAAACTGGTTATTTATTTATTTTTCAAATAAAATAATAATAACCAAAATTACAAACAATGTATTAACTCTATTCCTTTTCTTAGATTAAAAAATCAAAAAGATCATAAGCAATGTTTTAAATAATAATAACCTATGGTTAGATTCATCATTAAATAATCCTCAAAATAGTGAAATGAAATTTTTTTTGTGAAAAATATGAAGTTGGGACATGTTGAAAATCATCACAATTATCATAGGCTACATTCTGAATCATATCACAATATTTGTAGTATATGGTGGAAAAAATTATATAATTTTTCATATTTTAAAAAGGAATTCATTTTTTGAAATAAATTAGATTAAATTAAATTATTTGTTTTTGTCAATGTGGAAACTGACCCTACTAGGCTCTTTGTAATGAATTTTGTTTGTTAGCTGATCTTGTGCTTCTTTCCAAGTTTGTACATTTTTATTGAACAGAAATCCTCAACCTATTTATTTCCAAAACAGCATTACGAAAGAGGCTATACTAAACCTGGCTTTCTCCCAAAAGATGCAAAATTAAAATAATCTTAACAACCCACACTTCTTTGGCCTACAATTAGCCACCCACCAGCCCCCTCATGACAAATGTGTGTGAGAGAGAGAGAGAATGAGCAAGTGTGTGTGTTTTTGGGCGGGGGAAGAGGAGAGGGTGGATTTGTAACACATTTGAAGCAAATTTTGCAATAAAGTTTGGATCTTTAAGCTCTATTGCATTGTTTGCTGATCGTTTCCCTAGTCACAATCAGCAGTCCAAAGTTCATGTTTTCGTTGTTGTTGTTGTTGCTGTTGTTCTCATCAGTTGTAAAGCACAAAACTTGTGTAAGCAATTCTTCAAGCAAAAATTAAGATTTAGTTGCTTAGGAGCAAGAGGGGAGGGAGGAGGGAGAGATAGAGGAGACTCAAGAGTCGAGTACTTATACTGTGACTTTCTGCTGGCTGGTCTTGCTCGTCATGTTTCTTGCATCTCTCTCTCTCTCTCTCTCTACCTTTTTTGTCCCTACAAAATTTGATTTTTCCAAGGAGATTTGCATGCTTGCAATACCAACATTTCTTTGTAAACACTCACTCTGAGCATAAGGAAGAGCAAGTCTGCTTGTGAAAGCATTGAGTTTTTTGGTTTGTGAAGAGTGTGTGAGATCTGTACTTTTTAGCGTTGTATTCCTGGTGAGCTCACTGCAGTATGAAGATCAAGAGAGGAGAAGCATGTGTAGTGAGACCATCAACAACAAAAACAAGACCACCACCATCATCACCGTCTTCAGGTGGGACGAGTAATGGCGGTGCTACTACTTCGGTTGTTGCTGAATGCAGTCCTAGCACTGCTGCTCCTTGTGCATGTGTGCCTCTGAGTAGCTCGGATTTGGTGGTGCCTAATGTACATGTGGAGGTTGTGTATGCTTTTGCTGCACCTTGTCCTCCTGCGCATGTGCTCCGAGACTCTTTGGCCACGGTTCTGGATGAGTACAGGGAGTGGGCGGGGCGTCTCGGACACGACGAGACGGGTCGACCTGCCATTGTCTTGAATGATGCGGGAGCTTCGTTTGTGGAAGCTGAGGCAGATGGACTAATGCAGGATGTGTACCCTTTCAATCCCTCCCCGTTGCTGCTTGACATGTTGCCTCCGAACCGAGGAGTGGAGGAGCTTCTTCTCATTCAGGTTTGGCAAATAGCATTCTCTCAGCTCCCTATCTCCTTCCCGACTAGCTGTCATGCTTTGCACACTTAAAAAGAAGCAGCATTCTGTCCTGTTGTGACAACCATCAACCCTCGACATAATACAGATCACGATCATATTGCAAATCTCGGCAGATTCCAAACCCCTAGTGATGAGACAAAGCATGAGTTCAGTCTCATCACCGTTAGGACCACAATCAGGGCAAGGCAACCTGGTTGAAAGACTGCATAGATGAAGGTGCTTCACATGTACAATCATATGACTACTCTGCTGCATTATGAGAACAAAATCTGAACGTATTTTCAATGTCTCTTACATAGGATTTTGCTACTTGTTGCTGTTTGAAGGTCTCTGAACATGTGTGCGATCTTTGCTTTTTGTTTGATCTGCACAGTTCTGTTTTTGTCTTCTTCTCTGTTCTTTTAGGTTTTGAGTTTCCTCTTGGAAAGGTTGTTAAAGATGATGGAAAGAAAGTAACATTGAAATATTGCACTACAACAGGTTACCTATTACACATGTGGAGGGACAACACTGGGTGTGGCAAGGCACCATCAAGTGGCAGATGGAGAAGCTGCAAGCAACTTTATGGATGCATGGGCAGCTGTCTGCAAAGGAGTTCCTCTCACACCTGTACTGCATGACCGGTCTGCACTGATGCCTAGAGAGCCCCCAAACCCTACTTTTGAGCACATTGAGTATAGGAAGCCTACACCAAAACCTGAGTCAGGAGAAGCTCCTGTCCATCCCCCCTTAGTACGGAAGAAGCTTCACTTTGATGTGGAGATGCTTAAAAGAATCAAAAGCCATGCCGTGAAGGCAGATGATGATCATGGCTTCTACACAACCTTTGAGTCTCTAACAGGACATTTGTGGAAATGTGTAACGCAAGCACGAGGATTAACTGGAGAGATGGAGACCCGAATTATGGTTGCAGCCAATGCAAGACGTCGACTAAGCCATCCTGTTGGTGAAAACTATCTTGGTAATGTGATATTCCATGCTTGTGCTCGAACTATGATCCAACAGCTGATTGAGGAGCCTCTAAGCTCAGCTGCAGGTCTCATTCATACTGCAATCAGGAGCCTTGACAATGAGTACTTGAGATCGGCAATTGATTTTGTGGAAGTTCAACGGAAAACTCCAGTTGCAAGAAGCAGGAGCACTGTGATGAGTCCAAATCTTAGCATTACCAGTTGGGTGCAATTGCCCCTTTACAAGCTCGACTTTGGATGGGGAACCCCAGTCTATGCAGGACCTCCTTGGGTGCCTTTTGAAGGTCTGGTTATACTAATACCATCTTCCACACAAGATGGGAGTATTGATGCAATAATTGGACTCTTTGAACCAGATATGGCCAAGCTGGAGGAAATCTGTTATGAAGCTTCATAGATTGTGGTGCCATCTTCAGATGAATGGATGCTGGTGAGGATATAGGTTCATCAGATTGAGCACTGTTTGTGTGCTCTTGCAAACGTCACCCTTGCCTGTAGGGAAAAACTCTAGAGGCTAGGAAACCAAAAAAAAAAAGATACTGTTATTGCGAATCTATGCAAAATTGGTTAGCTGCCAACAATCAGCAAGGTGTTTTTCATCCTCATGTGTTGCACTTGTGAAACAGTTCAAAGTAATTCTCTTCATTGTCTTCTGGTGTTGTAAGTGGAGCTTGGGAATCCCAAGAACTATTTTGGTCTCTTGGTTTCTTCCATTCCAATAGCTCTACTACAACACTAGGTAGAAACATCATCGCTTGGCCTACTGCTCATCTGCATCCCACCTTCTTGTGCTGATGAGCAGTAGGCCAAGTCATAATTTGGATCTGATGATGCTCAGAGAACAATCCTCCGATCATTGTGTTCAACAGTGGGACAATCATGCCATGAAAATCACCTTCCAACTGTCTTCACTCAACTCCATTGCTACTACTGCATTGTGTGCTTGAGAATTCATGGCAACTGTCTAGTTCTATCTACACATCTGTATGGCTTTGATATGCACAAATGTGTCCTTCACTTGTCTGTTGCTACTATTGCATTGTACACTTGAGAATTCACAGCAATTGTCTACATCTATGGACACCTCTCTATAGCACTGCTATGCACAAATGTATCACAAAAATTTGGTCATAGATTTTCTATCCCTAGTATCTAGAACCAGTTTTAGCAAGATATATCCTTCTGGGTGAAACACTGAGAAGCCTTGCTCTCTGAAAATAGCAGGTAGGTTCCATAGACTAAACCTCCACTTCTTGAGAAGTGATGTTCGTAATCATCATAAGTTGGTGGATGGTGTGGTGGCCATACTTGCTTGCCACTTATCCACTCCTCATGATGATTGTCTAGTCCCTGACATTTGCTTGAGCAGCAAGTTGGACTGCTGTAGCTTTCCCGGTCTGGGATTCATAATCGGGAGGGATTGCTGGTGCAACTGGAGTAGCAGTGGATGCACTTTTGTGTGGTGCATGTGATGCAGTTTCCACATGTTTCATCCTTGCATTATCTGAGGTTAGAGTGGGGTCGAGGTTCCTTTCTTCAGCTTTATGTGCTGCAGAACTTGCAGTCTGATTGGAAATCAGGTGAAGACTGCTCAACAGTTCAGAAGCCTTTTGCTTCAATGCTTCCCAGTCAATTGCTACTGCACTCTGGCCAGAATTGCCCTTATTTTCTCCCCGGATTTCAGAAGCTTTTGCTTCAGCTTGTTGAGCAAGTTCAGAAGCTTTTGCTTCTGCTTCTCCAGTAATCGCAGAAGCTTGTTCCTTTGTCACATACCAGGTGGAGGCTGCATCCTCCTGGGATGCAGCAGGTGCTGCTGCTGCATCCTGATCATCAGCAGCACTTTCTCCTCTACTAGCAAATCCTAGAAGCTCAGATACCTTTTGCCTCAATTCATCCAAGATGGAGCTGACTCTCTCTGTATGCTCCCTGGTGGTCTCTTTTGTGGCACCTGCAGCCTCAGAGGCCTTCTCTTTTGCAGATTCTGTCATCTCATATGTCTTATCCTTGGCAGCCCCTGGAGTCTCAGAAGCCTTCTGTTGTGCAGATTCTGCTGTCTCGTATGTCTTATCCTTTGCAGCTCCTGCAGTCTCAGAGGCCTTCTGTTTTGCAGATTCTGCTGTTTTGTATGTCTTGTTCTTTGTTGTCTCCAAAGTAGATCCTACCTTCTCCTTGGCAGCCCCTGTAGTCTCAGCAGCGTTCTCTTTTGCAGACTCTGCTGTTTCAGATGTCTTATCTTTCGTTGCCTCCAAAGTAGATCCTACTTTCTCTTTGGCAGCCCCTGTCATCTCAGCAGCCTTCTCTTTTGCAGACTCTGCTGTCTCGGATGTCTTATCCTTCGTTGCCTCAAAAGTAGATCCTACTTTCTCCTTGGTAGCTCCTGCAGTCTCAGAGGCCTTGTCTCTTGCAGACTCTGCTGTCTCATACATTTTATCCTTAGTTGTCTCCAATCTAGAGCCTATGTTCTCCTTGGCAGCCTCTGCAGTCTCAGAAGCCTTCTCTTTTGCAGACTCCACTCTCTCATATGTCTTATCTTTTGTTGTCTCCAAAGTAGATCCTGCCTTCTCCTTGGCAGCCTCTGCAGTCTCAGATGCCTTCTGTTTTGTTTGATCTACAGTTGAAGCAACGCTCTCTTTTACCTCTCCAGCTTTCTCTTGTGCTGCTTCAGCGGTCTCACCAGTCCTTTGCTGGAGTAGTCCAAAAAATTCAGTAGCCTTCTGCCTTAGTTGTTCCAAGAGTGAGCCCAGACCAGAGTAATGTTGCTCTTGGGCAGTTCTGACAGCATCATCAGCATGTTGTTTTGCAATTCCATCACCTTTGTATGGCTTGTCCTCTGATGCTCCCAAGGTTGAGGTGTCGCGGTCCTTGACTTCATCAGCTTTCTCCTTGGTAGCTTCAGCTGTCTCAGACACCTTCTGGGCAGCAGTATCCTTTGCCACACTTGCCTTTTGCTTTGTTGCATCTAATGTTTCTGCAGTTTTGTTTGATGCAGCTTCTGCATACTCAGACACAGTCTGCTTGGTACCTTCCACCGTCTCACTTGCATTTTGTGCAACAGTATCCTTTGCCTCACTTGCCTTCTGCTTTGTTGCATCCCATGTCTCTGCAGCTTTTTCTGACACAGCTTCTGCATACTCAGACACGGTCTGCTTGGTACCTTCCACTGTCTCATTTGCTTTCTGTGCAACAGTATCCTTTGTCTCAGCGGCAGCTTGCTTGGCACTTTCCACTTTCTCGGTTGCTTTCTGTGCAACAGTATCCTTTGTCTCAGCAGCAGCTTGCTTGGCACTTTCCACTTTCTCAGTTGCTTTCTGTGCAACAGTGTCCTTCGTCTCAGCAGCAGCTTGCTTGGCACTTTCCACTTTCTCAGTTGCTTTCTGTGCAACAGTGTCCTTCATCTCAGCAGCAGCTTGCTTGGTAGTCTCAGCTAGACCCTGCATAGTGTCCTTCACTTCCTCATACCTGCAAACAACATTACACCTTACCAGTCAACACCTTTGCAAGTTGAAATCTTGAGCTTTCTTTCTTCATTGCAGATGCAAGCTTCTTATTGAAAGACTTGTTGACAAAAAGTGAAACAATTCACGTTTCTGCAGCAGTCTCCTTGGTTCTCTGGACAGTCTGCTCGGCCATCTCTTTTGCTCTCTGAGCAGCTTCTTCAGCAGCTTGCAATGCCTGCTCATACACCTGCTCCACAATTCTCCTCAACTCCTCCAGCTTCTCCTGTGTGGCCTGTGTGTATTGAGCTGCTGTCTCCTGCAACACAACACACAATCCACAAAAAATTTGGAACCTCCAAAGACATGACAAAATGGAACACACATAGTTCTGACATAGATTACAGTTGAAGAAAATGGAAAAGTCAAAAGCATCAGCTGAACTATTGGATTACCGCAGCTGCTTCCTTGGTTTGAACAGCATACTCAATCGTCTGATCCTTGGCAGCTGCAGCTGCATCAGCTGCCTCCTGTGTCTTCTTTGCAGCTCTGTCCTTGGCTGCCTGAACCTCATCCTGCACTGCCTTCAAGGTCGCCATTCCCTGCTCCTTCACAGCCTCCTTCAACTCAAAAGCAGCTTCCTTTGCAGCTTCTGCACTTTTCCTCGCCTTCTCTGCTGCTTGCTCCCTGGCTTTCTCTGCCTCATCCCTGGGTGAGGCATGTTCTACTGTTGCTGCCATACCCAAAATCCTTTTGTCCAAGTCTTCAGATCCAGCCTGCAAAACAAAATGTTCTCTTTAACGCTAGTTTCAAGAATTGAAGAAACTAACACTAGTTTACTTGACCCTTGCTTCAATTCTTAATCAGAAACTGTGAAGAACTTGTACATTTTTTTCCATCCCTGCTTCAAAGCTTCAAACGCAGATTTCAAACCACACAAATGTCCTTGATCTTTGCTATGATTCTTTGAATCCAAAACACAGACACCAACAACAAGAAAAAAAGCTTCTCAACCTTTTTCCTTCAAGAGCTTTGACTGCAAAACTGCTAAATTCCTTCAACTTCTTCTGCCTTTAAGGTGCCAAAAATCCCCAAACTGCACAAACAAACTGATCTTCTTCTCAGCCTGTTTGCTTCAATCCAAGCTCCTAATTGCGGGTGAACACACCAATCCCTCACAACCTTTTATGTCCAAACTAAGACTGCAACTGTCCTTGACTTCTGCTTTAATCAAAGCTTCAACGGCAGACCGCCAAAGACAACTTCATGATCTCCAAGGTCATATATAATTTTGTGAATTGTTGCTTCTGGCAACGCGAGGAATTATTGCAGGGAGCTTGAAGGACAGTTGGGAGGGAATACCTGCCTCTTCTACATGGCCTTCAGCTGAAGATGGCCCACCAAGTCCAACTGTTCCTTCTTCAACGTGGCAATCCACATGCAGCTGAAAAGTAGCAAGTGTTCTGCCCACTGATGATCTCTCTGCCAGAAGAACAAGACATATTCCCCAGTTTCTCCAAGTTCCCTCACCATTCCATCTCTGGGTCCATGTAAGTAATCCATCGGTCACCACCTGGCTGTCTTGGATCAGGATCCAAAACTGAGACATGAGTTACACTGCAGTTCTGTTCTTGCCAGAAAAAGCAACTGCTTGCTCTTGGACTGCAGATTGCCTCAGAAAGCTTTGTGAACTTTGCTACGTTTATGAACTCTTTGAGCACCATTAGGCTTTGACTTTTGACTGCCACATCCTCCCCAGGGACATGGAAAAGTTGGTGGGTGACTCCTTGAGATCGGAGTGCTGGTAACAAGCAGCAAAAAAGCAAGGATCCTACTGGAACACAAGCAATTCATGATTTAAAAATGCTGACACTCATGGAGAATTCCATGATGCTCACGGTGTTTTGCTCTTGGAAATGAACTTGTGCTTGCATTGTCACAAAGTCATTCTCCAGGACCATCAAAAGATTTGTCTGTGAGATTCTGTGCTTGAAATCTGTCATCTATCTTCCAATGTCTGACTTAGAAATTTTGCACACTTATTCCATTGCAATTCTAGATCTCACAGTCATACATTGCTGCTCGCTAATGTGAGTAAATCATTCAGATCAACATATGAAGGATCAGCTGTGAGTCACAAAGATTTGCAAGTTGGGGTTTGTGCTTTGGCAGTCAAAGAAGGAAGAGAAAGGTGAGAAATGATCTCTGATTGCTGAAGGAGAATGGGTGGCAAAATGAGGTTCCAGTCCGAACATTCCCAAAGTAGAAAGTTGCACCACAGTCCTCAATATGGTCATGGTAATTAATAACCCTTGGCACACAGACCACCTTCCCAATCTAGAATCCCCTTCGCAAACAGGCAAACAAATGTGGATATTGTTCCACTTCAAATCCCATTCCAACTAACTGATCAGAAGCAAGAGAATAGGAATTGAAACCTGTCAATGGCATACATGTGCAAGGGCAGGGAGAGGCAGTACAAAGAATCAAGTAGTGAGTGGCAAATGGCGGCAGAAGCTACAGCTTTCGCTCCTTATTGATTTAACTCTGGATCAAATACCTCAACTATGGTCCAAATCTATCACAGTTGCATTTTCATAAGTCCAGGTACATGCTGGTTCTTTACAACCTGTGAAGAGGTTCGGATTGAACATCTTGGAGAAGATGTAATGCTCATGCAAGGAATTTGATGGGCCAATTTTTTCATGTCATTTACATCTGCTGTTAACATGCCAGGGATTCACCATAGGCGACAAAAGAAGAATTTGCACTCAAAGCATGTTGCCTTGGTGAGAAAGCACAATGATATAGATCTACCATAGCCTCTAGATATGAGCATTCAGTGACCTATGTGTGGAAAAGGGTTCCGTTGATAGTTGCACCCTTATTTCAAGGGGACCAATTCATTGTTCTATTGAGATTCTTGATAGAAAAACGAACTGGTCCTGTTCTGATACTTGAATTAGCTGTGAAATCATCTATGACAGTAATATCACAAGAACAAAAGGGCAAACCACTCTAACCTAAGAAAAGCAGCTTGTGCAACATTGAAGGAGCCTCTGAGGT
>Ga0209208_10004007_pt1 | contig 21003 bp, 15 predicted proteins | sample S1TSphfallax_3_FD_187694 | JGI IMG/M metagenome (GOLD analysis project Ga0209208, IMG submission 187694) | Host-associated microbial communities from peat moss isolated from Minnesota, USA - S1T2_Fd - Sphagnum fallax MG (SPAdes) (version 2) | ecosystem: Host-associated > Plants > Peat moss >...
CCACTGCATGCAGCACAAATGGCACCAACTTCATCAAGCTCATCATGTAGACAACATCATGTAAACAAAGAATACAGATCCAGGAGACTCATCAAGGATTGACCTGGGTAAGATGTATGTGTCTGTTAATGTTTTTCCTGCATTGTTGGTGCTTTGTTCCTCTGATGTTGTTGCCACACAGGAAGACTAAAAAAAAGAAAAGGTATGAACTTGTAATCTCAGTCTTTAGATTAGTATCCAACACACAATGTATAACAACTGCTGTTATCAAACAACCATACATCTGCTTCATTTGCTAAACCCTACACTCTTGACAAACAACAGACCCAATCAAATTGCAAAACTCCATTTTCCAGGAATTGAAAGCTATACTTAACAGAAGATGTGGGTTTGTCATGGATTGCCTATATGCATTCTTTTGTCTCTCCCATTCAATGTTGCACAACCATACATCTGCTTCATTTGCTAAGAGGTATGACAAACCCTTGACAAACAACAACAGGTCCAATCAAATTGCCAAACTCCATTTCCAGGAATTCAAAGCTCGTACATACATAAAAAAAAGTGGGTTTGTCATGAATTACCTCTGTGCATTCTTTGTCTCTCTCCTATTCAAGGCTATGAGCAGTTCTTTGTCTCTCCAATTTGACACTGCATGGAACAGATTCACAACAATGTCAATGCTTTTGTTCTGTATGGTACTAGGGTTTTTTAGCACACTGTCATTATTATGATGCGGTTGGACACAAGTGCCCATCCATAGCTTTTCAAACAGCAATAACCTCTAGGGACTGAAAACATGATGAGATTTTCACCTAAATTCCTAGATCATCAAGGGACTATCATATAGAAACTTTTATTCCTGTGAGGGTGCAGCTCAGGTAAACAAATGTCTGTACGTTGTAACTCTTTGTCTCTGGGCAACAGTAGTGATGACTGCTCAAAGTCAGCTGCACAACATCTGATGCACATCCAAAAGAGAAGGAAGGGTCAACATTTGTTTTTGCCAGAAAAAAACTGGAAAAAGAACACCCATATGCATTAGAGCTGAATCAATGATCAACATGCCAGCATTTTATAAAACAATAGAATGCATTGCACATGCCATACAAGTCTCAAAAGTCTAGTCACAGCATCAATTGCTGGTGCAGGAGCTTCTACAATTCATCAATTGCTGGTGCAGGAGCTTCAGCAATTCATCACTTGCTGCAAGAGTTTCAACAATCAGTGTATCAATAATTGCTGCAGGGGCTTACACAAATCTTGGTTTGGGAAAATCAAGTCAGTATGTCCACTTGATCTGTATGTATGTGCTGGTGGTGATCACTTTGAGCATGCTCTACATATTAAAAAAACCTGTCCCGGATGATGAGGATGTAGATACATGTTTGGCGGTCTCTTGCATCTTTTCTCCAAAGGACTTCATCGAGTGAGTCTCTTGCTTGCTTGCATCCAGCTCCTTGTACATCAACTAATCACTCATAGCTCACATCATTGGCATCTACACTGTGGAATTCACATCATCCAGTGATGATGTCGATTTTAGCTTCTTCTACTGCACCAAGATACAATCCTTCTGAGTAGAAGAGAGTCTTGGATGCTCTCTGTGCAATTTTTGAGGAAGAGGGAGAGAGAGAGAGAGCGAAGAGGTAGGTATGCTCCAAAACGGCCGCATAGATACCTCTTCCGATCTGCCATGTTCACACCCACTCGCCATCCTGAAAGGCAGAGAGAGAGAGAGAATTGTTATGTCTGTCTGAACCTGTCGATTTCTCTCACTGTTGCGTTTGCGTATGTGATGATGCTAGGGCTAGGGTTAGAGGGGAGTCTTGGAAGACGCGGCGTAAATCCGCGTACAATTGCACCGTCGTTGCTTTCGTTAGTCCTCTTCTGATCAGCCGCTGCTGCTGCCGCTTCTTTTTCTGAGATCCACAATTGTTGCCACCTATTTTCATGCACAAGGCAACAGATGCAATAGGCTTTCGAGAGGGGGCACGATCTTCGCTGCAAACTCTTCTCTTGATGCAAACCATGTAAAGAAGAACAAGGAGACGAAGAAGAGAAACGAAAAAGGAAGAAAAACGAGAGTGGAGGCGGCCAAGTCTTTCACGAACGTGCTAATCGATCGCACCGTTTGTGTGTAGTAGCTTGCAGGCAGAAGAATAGGTGAAGAGATTCTTCTCCTTCTTCGTCTTACTCTTCTGTCGGAGAGCTTGATATGGACATGCTTTTGTTGCCGTTCTCGCTGTTCTCAGGGTTATAAGGGACAATAGTTTCTATACTGCGGCTGGGGGGGATAAAGGGCGGGATTGTAAACTGCGGTTGTGAAGGAGAAAGGCATACCTTCTGGATCTGATGTTTCCGTTCTGTTGTGTTTTCTTCTCATTCAGATTATATATCTCTCTCTTCTTCTTCTTCTTCTTCTGTGGTGGTTCTCATTGATTCTGTCTGTTTGTGGTGTGTAGTTTCACACACAACAAGTGCTGAATTCTTCATTCAGGTGTGTACCCTTATCACTGCTTCCCCTTCCTTTAATTTCCTCCATTAGAGCTGCTATGATTTTCCTCTACCTTGTTGTGTTTTGTCCTCATGTGAATGGGACAGAGGGTTTCCTGTTGTCGGTTGGTACAAGGCTCTAGTGTCCCTTTGTGCATCATCGTCACTTGGCGTTTAAGGTTTCGCATGAGCTGGACCAATTCTAGTCTTGTATTATTGACCTTGCAACAATGTGAAGCAGTTTTGACGACAACGATGATTTTGTTCCAGGAAACCATGCAATTTTTAGGGTTGTTTCTATTTGCTAACAACATAGGATGATCTAGGAATCTCTTCACAGACATTTTCTAGCTCTCTTCTTCTTCTTCCTTGAGGCTGATTTTAGTTGGGTTTGTGAGCAGTGGGCAGGCAAGATGGTGGACAAGAAGTATAACATGAAGAACCCAGCAGTGAAGCGAATCCTGCAGGAGCTTAAAGAAATGCAAAACAATCCCAGTGACGAGTACATGAGCCTACCCCTGGAGGTATACAAACACATACTATGACAGAATTGCTGTTTTTGATGATGAAGGTGATGAAGGTCAGACACTTTGTGAGAGACTCTGATATGGTTACCACTGCACTCATTGTCAAGTTACCTTCAATCTTCTTGTTGTGGAGATTTCTCTCCAAGTTCAAAGACGTACAGACAAAATAGAATGTAGGTCTGGAAACCTTTTGTGCAGCTGGAAGCCTCAGAGAGCTTTATCATAAGTGTTTCAAATGCAACACAGGTAGTTGTCTACCTTTTTAGAAAGGGATTTCATCTGGTTGGGTTGATGATTGCATGTGACAATCTCTGAAAACCCTGGATTTTTCTTTGGTGTTTTTTTTCCCCTCATGCTTTCTATGAAAGTGCCTTAAGAGTGGAAGTTGTTCAGATGATTCTTGTTAAGCAGAGAGAATACTTCAGACTTGTAGATGGAACGAAAGTTGTGGCAAGGCTGACTAGTTTAGAGTTGTCATTGTATATGTAGGACAATATATTTGAATGGCAGTTTGCTATACGTGGACCATCAGACACTGAGTTTGAGGGTGGCATTTATCATGGAAGGATTCAGTTGCCTCCAGAATATCCCTTTAAGCCCCCAGCCTTCATGCTGCTTACGGTACTCCCTCCCCTCTTTCCAGCACCCATAGAAATTAGGGTTGGCTTTGTCATTGCATTTGGGTGCACTGGACTTCAGAAAAGGCATTCTTATCAAGTTAATTTTTGCCATTATCTAGGAGAGTTAATTGCACACAAGTTAATGACATTTAAAACTGCATGATATTTTTGGGGCTGGTGTTGCTGAGGGACTTAGTGCCAAAATCATTGAAAATTTGTCTTGTAGTAATCTTGGAAATCTGTTCAGTTGGTGGTTTCTTTTGGTTTAGAATGTGAGATTTGTTAAGAACTGAAAGTTTTGAGTGACCACTAGGCTATATAGAATGACAAATGTATGATATTTCTCAGCCAAATGGGCGATTTGAGACACAAACCAAGATCTGCCTCAGCATTTCACAGCATCATCCAGAGCACTGGCAACCATCCTGGAGTGGTGGGTGGTTTTCCCCTTCTCTGTCTCTGTTCTCATGTTGATACTGTTACCTGTCCTGCTCCCACTGTTCTTATGATCACATTTCTCTTACTCCAGGCAAACTGGGTGCCAAGTCTATGGCCACAAGGGTCCAGCAAGTGCAATCCCACAAATACATTCTGTATCCATCTTCTAGATTTGTAACAATGCTTCAACATGAATACTTTTCTACAACAAGCAGCCTCTAATGAACAGTATTTTCTTTGGATTCTGCCCCTTTCATTTGGATCACAAGATTGTGCAGCATATTCTTTGAGTTCCCTATGTCCCACCTCATTCTAAACTGTTGTGGATCTCTGGACACAGTGCGGACAGCTTTGGTTGCGCTGATTGCATTCATGCCAACGAAGCCAGATGGTGCTTTAGGGTCGCTGGACTACACCAAGGAAGAACGCCGAATCCTGGCTATCAAGTCCCGCAATGTGGCACCCAAATTTGGAACAGCAGAGCGCCAAACCCTGATTGATGAGGTAGAGCAAAATTGTCCTGAGTTGGTTGAGTATAGTGTGCAGAATGTTTACTTGATGTCAGTGCTTATCAAGTGCCAAAATGCACACATTGCCTTCCTAGAAAGTGTCCACATGGTGTTAGTACTTAACCAGCCATTGGGTTGGTGGGGTGGTGTCTGTCCTCTCAGATTCATGAGCACCTGATGAAGAAACTACCACCGGTCCCTGAGCTGCCTGCTACCAATGGGGTAGCTGAGGCCAGTGACGAGGCCAAGGAGGAAGAGAGAATAGAGCAAACAGAAGAAAGTCCTATAGAGGATGAACCTCAGAGAAATTCTGTGGTGCTAAATGGTCATGAGCTGCATGTTGATGCAAATGCTGGCCCAATTGCAGTCAGCTTTAGTGCTGGCTTTCAGATGACTACACAGGCTCTTCCTGCTGTTGCTGCTGCTCCTGCTGGACAACAACAGCCACAATTGGTGCAACAAGTAGCAGGACCTGGAGTTGTAGCCCCAGGTAGGTTCACAATATACCAAACATCCAGTGAATTTGGCTTGACATTCCTTGCCATTGGCTTGACTGTTGCCATCCTTGCCCTCTTCATCAAGAAGCTAATGAATTTATCAGGGGTGATGCCTGGGTTCACACAATAATTTAATGCCACACTGGACTATGCTTGTTCAGTGTTTTGTATACTTACAACATTTATGGGTCTTAACCCTTCTCTACATATCTGGCAGTTCTTTAATTCAACTTCTGACATAGATGCAACCTTGCAGTCTGACTTGAATAGATTTCTTCTGTAAGAAAGCCCTGCTGTGGTACCCTTTTGGTGCTAGATAGGAGCATTTTTGGTATATACCAAGGCAGGTGTCATGAAGGTGACATTAAAAAAAATTGTTTACTTGTTTCTACAATTACAGTATATGTGTGACTGTTTGAATATCAGGTTTGCTATCCAGCTTTTCAATTTGGTTTGGTACACGCATGTTCTTCTGTTGACACAAAATGCTGATGCCTACTATAGCCTTACCAGAGCTTTTGCACTGCTGAGCTTCTTCGTGGGTTCCAGCTGAACTTGCTTTACGTTTTGAGTTTGTATGGTGTGTAAGAATGTCCCAAGTAGATGCATGTCCAATCTCCTCTAGCTTCTTGAACTGTGATCATTCCAATTAAAGAAATAGATTTGCAATCGCTAAATGTGTTTCCTTTGGAAAAAGAGGGACGTGTTTCACTAAGGAATTCTGACTGTAGTCCCGCTGTTGAGTTTTTGATTGTGGGAAGGGATTGGGATTCACCCCAGTGTAGTAGTGCAAAGGATGGCTTTTACACTTGATCTCTGAGACCTCAGGTAAGTTCCAATGAAAGACACTCTTGGTAGCTGATGCACTGCACTTGGGGGAAGAGGGTTGCACTTTGTGTGTGTGTGTGTGTGTGTGTGTGTGTGTGTGTGAGAGAGAGAGAGAGAGAGAGAGAGAGAATTGTTGTTTTGTCTCTGCCATTTGCAGACAGAGGTCTGTTTGTTGGCACTGCCCCTCAGGGAGAGACAATGGAATAATGCAGAGTTTATTTGGTCCCACATTTTGAGGAAACCAGTTGTTACTATAAAGTGTAAGTTCTTTTTTTTGGGAGCTTGATGGAACATTTCTTGCTTGTTTGAACTTGCAATAAGTGGCAGAGCCATTACATGATGAGTAGCTTGTGGTGGTAGCTGCAGCAGAAGACAATTGTTGCAATCAAAACCTGTTGCAACAATACACCATTTCTTGTGTCTATACTTGAGCTGCATGGCATTGAATATGGCCTTTCAATTCGTCTTACATTTCTTTGTGTGAAATTGTGACCTACAAAATATTGAGAATGGTAATGGTACACAAGATTTTTCATTTTTAAGAACCAGATAAGTCGCTGGATATTTGGTTCTGGATTTTAGGGTTCAGAACCAGAAATGAAGATTTGCAAAAGTTAAGAATTGCCTAACATTTAGTTGATCTTCATAGCACCAACTTGCAACAAATCATGTAATATTTGATGAAAACTATGGCTGTACAGAAAATGTAACAGAAAACACTTTTACAACACTTTTTTTTCTTAGTTTTTCTCAGTAAGAATTCAACCTCCTAAATCTTCACAGCATACCAAAAATTATTTTAGTATAATTGTTGCTACTATTGCTAGTAATATTAGCCCCTTGGGCCCCTGGGGAGCTTATAACCACAATACCAGAAATGGGAAGCCTTACCTTTTGCAAAACCCTCTTGAAACTGAAAATGAGCTGTTGATGGACGTTCAGATGGCAAAGTTGTTTAGTGTTTTATACCAGCTGCCCCATTGTAGGGTTTTATGTTTTTGTGTGTGTGTGTGTATGTATGCATTGTTTAGACCTTCAGACACCAAAGCTGTTGCCCTTGATGGCCACTCATCCCGATTTTCTTTTCCAGCATAGCATGGTTAACATCATAGATTGGGATCTTTATGGATGGGTTGTGTTGCAGCTCTGTTCATTGCTACGGTTAATCCAATGTTGGCTTGAAAGCACAATTGGGTTGGGCAAAACAGATTGGGTTTTTGAAGCTCTGAACATCAGAAGGTGTTTGATTGTTAGTTGTCCACGAAAATCATAGTTATGAGATTCAATAGAATGCAATGGATTTTAGTTTAAAGGAGACAGGAAGTCCTTTGAAGTTTTCCTTCCTCTCTTTGTTGTTTGGGGGGGGGGGGTAGGTAGGGGATACAAGGCTTTAAAATTGAAGCTTTCTTGTCCTTTCTAATCCAGTGTTGGCTGGTTCTTCAATTTTGTTACAACGTCTGGTTTTGGGTTTTTAACAAAAGATTCATTTGAAGGTAACATCAGTTCTAGGTTTTTGAAGCATTTCAAAGAAGAGGTGGATTTCTTGAAAGAACTGATGGTTCAGGGTAGGTTACTTGACTAGTTCTTTGATTTTGTTTTGAACCATGGTTCTGGATGGAAACTGGTCTTGTTGATTTTTTGAGAGTGTCTGTGAAGGGTCCTACCCAACCCAAGTTCATTCTTTGAGGAAGGGAGAACTACACCACACTGGTTTAATCCTTTGAACTCATGGCAAAAAATTGTCATTCAAATCTGAAGGGCAATAATCCATTGAGACCTTCAATTGGAGATGTGACTAAAAAGAAGGTATAAATTGTATTTTTGTTTTATCGATTGGATATATAAAGCCTTAATTTGAATGTGTTGAACCATGAACTATGAGAAATGATTCAAATAGATTTAAAAACAATCTACAACAAAGTTCAAGATCAAAACAAGGTTACAAATATTGACAAAAATTTGACCAAATTAACATTTGTAATCCAGTGAAAAAATATTATAGAAATGGAAATCCTCTTGAATATTTCAAAAGGTGATTTTTCCTTGAATGTCTATGAAAATTGAATAAGAAGATAAAAACATGTACATGTTCCTTTTGTGTCTTTGAAGAAAAGAACAGCAAATGTTACTTTTTCAAACTTTTTCTTGGACCACTCAATTGAAATATTAAAATTAATTTTCAAAAATTCAATTAAAGTTTCAAATTCTAAATGCTTTAGGTAATCTTTTGATACAAAATTTAAATTGAATTTTTTTCTTTAAATGGGTCCTATATTGTTTTCAAGTTGGGTGGGTTTCAAAATTTTGGGATGTGATGTTCCTAATGGTACCACCCACCCAAGGATGGGTTTGCTCACCAATGTTGAACGGCTCCCACATTTTTGTGAAAATCACCATTGTGAATTTTTTTATAAAGTTGTAAGAATCAATTTTTTTTTTGTTTTAAAATGATTTTTTGAGAACTAGTCAAAATATTGGGTCCAAATTTTTTAAGAAGTAACTACTATTTGCATTTTTTGTTTTGACATTCCTAAAGTCATTCCAAAACAGCTTTGGCTAACCAACCACAATTTTTTGAGCAATTTTCAAAGGTTAGGACTAGGAGGTTTCAAAGGGCCATTGCATTCATGTATATAAATTTGTAATAATTTTTAGTTTTTTTGTTTCAATCAACAATCTGGGCCATACCTTAGTGACTATAGTTGATAAACAAAAAAAAAGTTTTTACAATGATGCAATTTGAAATTTAACACTTAATTATAAGAAATAAAGAATATTAAGAATCATGTTAGGAACATTTTAAAAACATAAATCTCTTACTTGTGTTATGGAGGTGTATATAATATTTTTATAATGTATAGATAGTTGGGAAACACAAAGTTTATGCGATGCAAGTCAATAGTAAAACTTAAAATTTAAAAATTAAATTAAACCAAGTCCATTTTTCCTTGAATTTTGGTGAGGTGGCTCCTAGTGGTAACACCCAAGGGTAGGTTTGCCTTGGTCTAAATTTAAAATCCAAAACCTAAACCCAACAAAAAATTGCCTTCTTTTTAATACCCACACAACATGTCAAATCCTTCAATTTGAAGGCCAAGGTTGATTGTAACCTTTCACTTGAGAGGGCACCTTGCCATTCAACTTTAAAACTTAAAGGGATCGATAATAGAAAAAGAAACCCTTCAAATTAACACTTTAAAAAATAAAATAAAAATGTTTTGGGTTTTTTGAACTTGATGCCAACATTGTAGGTCGTGCAATATTTGCATTTGAATATGCATTTCCTAAATTTTGAATAAAGAAATTTCATTATATAAATTCCATAAACTCTCCTTGAGTAGGCAGTGGCCTTTTCATTAGCATAAAATTGTGTTAGGTTGTTGCAAAAGATTTTACTTTATCAAAATTTTAATTGTTTTTTACCTTGCCAGTCTTCTCCCTTCATTTTGCTTCCTTGGTCATACATAAAGCATGAGAATGGGTTAGTTCTTGTTTATGGATTACTTAACATGTATTCAATATTTGCAGTAGTGTCAGGTGGTTCTCATATTTTTGTGAGAATTGCCAATTTTTGTAAGAACCAACTTGATTTTTAAAAATTAAATTTTTAATGAAAATTGTCAAAGGTATCAAAATTTTCATTAAATTTTTTTCAATTGGTTCTTAAGTTATCAATTCTCACAAATGTAAAAATACTTGGTTATTTTAAATAGTTCTCACAAATTGATTATTGAATTTATTCTCCTCAAACAATGAGGTGAACAAATGTGCATTCAAGATATTCTCCAATCTAACACCATGGTTTGTTGCATATTTTTTGCCCAAAAATGTAGGCATGTATTTTATATATTTGAACTCAAGGGAAGCCCAGCTCACATTAAAACTGGATCAGAAACTAGTCTGATTTTTGGAACCAGTTCTAGAATCAGAATTGGAATTTACATTTGTGAAGAATTGGACTTGGAACTGGATATACTCGATTCCATTTATGTGTGGAACTGAAAATGAGATTAAAAAAAAGAAAAAAAAGAAAAAAAAAAGACTAGAACTAGTACTAACCAGAGGTCAACTGGAAGTAAACTGCTGCAATCTAGACTGCCACAATATCTTTTTCATGATCCTGTTCTATTCTTATCATATTTTTGTAATAAAATCCTTTGGACCAGAATCAAGTCTGATATTTTCCGGAACCAAAACCAAAACTGGAATAATTTGTTTCTTGAAAAATCACACTCAAATTCGTGATTCCATTTAAATATGAAACTGGAATTGAAACCAAAATCATTCTAATTTAGTTTTAGAACTAAAAACTAAAGGTTCTGCATAAAAGTAAAGAACCATGTAACACTGGTTATGCAGGTACTCGAAGAATCAGCTACAGATACCCACCAGTTATCAACCTGGGTACATACCCACTTACCTGGCCAGGGTGAACAAAATAAAAGACTAGTTTCGGTATAGAACCTTGGTTCTCAATCTCTTTAAGAAATTAAAAAAAACTCACCTTCTTTCTAACCACTACTGGTTCTTTGCCAGTTCTTTCATGAAAACTGTTGGTTTTTTTTATGTTTCTCAAATACATGTAACCAGTGGTTCTCTCTAGTTCTGCTTTCTTTTTTTCCCTTAAAAAACCAAACCAGAACCAATGGTTCTTTGATTCTGAAAAGTTGAAAGACCCAGAACTGTCGATTATTTCAAAAAGTCAAATAATCGCACAACACTGATTCACACTTCCTTGTTTCCCAGCACTCAATATATCTGAGCTTGCCTGATAAAATGCCACCACATCAACAATCTGTTTCGGTTGCAGGGCCACAGTGGGCGTCATGTTGAGTCACTGAAAACCTTCATATTCCAGTGATGATCATTTTCAGGATGGTGTTGTACACACAACAAAATAATAACCACATATGAGTAGGCCCTGTATTATGTAGACCTGGACATTGCATATATATATATATATATATATGTCATGTGAATTGTGATGATGACTACAATATTTTATATTAAAACTTGTCTATTCGTTGCCCAACAACATCAAGTAAAAAGACTGGGGTTTAATATTGCATCATGGTATTGTATAATGAATCGTGATGACAACTACAATATTTTATGTTAAAATTTTTGTGTACTCATTTGCCCAACAGCATCAACTAAAGGAACGGGAATGGGTCATCATAATTTTTATCATCATACTGTACATTAATAATTTGCCATGACAACTACATGAATGATGGAACTTTATTGATAGTTTGTATGTGTGCATTATATCATACAAGACAACAAGAGGAGACTATGTAGCTAAGGCTTGCACATGAAGGGCAGGGTTTGCCCATCTTCAAGGTGAAGGAGACAACCCTCTACCCTGCCCTTTTTTATTGAAGGATTTGATGAAGCATCCTGATCAATAATGTTCCATCATGCAACTATGCAACCAAGGTTCTCAATTTTCATTAGAAAGTCAAATAATTGCCCAAAGAATCGTTGGTTCTTTCATGAAACCTGGTGGTTCTTTTTGAGAGTTTTGGAATGGCTGGAATCAGTGATTCTTTGGTTGTGATCTTTTCAGATACTTGGAACTGGCAGTTCTCTGATTCTGAAATATATAAAGGAACCGAAACTCATGGTTATTATGAAAATCTAAGACCCACCCAACACTGGATTTGATCCAGAGTTGCCTTTAATAAGGAATATCATCGGGTCAGGTTGGGACTGGGGGGACATGAGGTAACCCTATTATATCTGAGTCTATAGAACATAATGTAGTTTCATTGTTATACTTTGAAGGAATTTTTTGAAGTGTGGTTTGAATTGAAGGATTGATTGGTCATTGCACTTCGAGTTTGAAAGGAATACTAACATTTTGCCATGAAGTAGAAGTTAGAAGGATTAAAGGGTTCTTCCTTTAAATGAGAATATGGCTTGAATTTTAAGCCCAGTGATGTCATGAGAACTTTGCATGTACATAGATGTGATGAAATGGATCATTCTTCACCTCTTTTACTATCTTTAATTAAGTATGGAGGATCTGCTCGCTACAGTAAAGTGATTTTCATCACTTGAGATGCAGTATTGTTCTCATGGGCGAATTTTTGCCAAATTTTGACCTGAAAAATATGATTTCAATCTGTCCAAAGGATTTCTAGCACCAAAAAATGGTTCAAATTCGCCAGATTTCAAGAAAAATAAAATCCAAATCACCAGAATTTTATGATATGTTTCAGTAGGTAGCCAAGAACAAAGAAGGATCCTTTTTGTAAACTCTTATATCTGGTAATGTAACCAAATTAAGCCCAATAATGTCATGAGAACTCATTCAGGGAGTGAGGAAGAATTTTTGCACTGTACTTAAATGGTAACATATTCCAAGTTCATGCATTACCATAGCCAGACATTCATATTCAAGTGTCAAAATGTGTAAATAAAAAGATTAGTGACTCATTGCCAGGATACTCAAGGCCATCCACATGGATCAACAATATTGGAAGTTGGGATACAGACAAGATCCAGAGCAATAATAGGTGGGCTTGTGATCCTGGTGATGGAGTTTAATGCAAGTTCATGGAGAACACAGTAAATGCATCCACAGCATATGCCTTGCTCCATCCAAAATTGGGTCCACCCAATCAAGCCTGTGTAGGATAGTATACTTCATTTCAGTCACCTACTTGTCACACTCCATACAAGTTCAAAAAAAGAACAAGCAAATAACTAAGCATATCCCAAATATTCACATCTTCACAAGTGTGCACTACCTCCAATTTTGTTTTTTCCAAGTTTCTTTTTTCCAAGTTGCAACATCCAACACACAACATCTTTGTTGTGTGTTGACAGACAAAAAGGTGGTAAACTCTTCTAATGTTACTAAGAGAGACACCATGGAAATCACAAAACAAATATTTGTGTCAAGGTAGTGGATGACTTCATTGGTGACACTAAAACTAGGAATTGTTAAATTTAGGGATTGTACTTCAAGAATTTCTTCTCTATAGGCATTGTGCAAATGAGGTTGACAACATGGGCATTGGTATTTAAAACTTAAAGGCAAGTTAACCCATACCAATGTTTTTTTTCAATTTCCCAATGGAATGAGGGTGGTAGCATCTTTAGGCAAATTTTGATTTAACTAACGACATTATTTCAAGGAGTATTTCAAATTATAGAAAGTAGACATAAATGTGGGAACACCTTCCTTTCAAAATTTTTTTTTTGGGCCCTTGTTGATAATTGTTTAAAAAGAAAGAAAGGTTTTTGTGACAAAACATTTTGTTTTCAGAAAATTGGGTTGCTCTAAAACTCTTTCGTTATAAAAATAAAGATTGAGTTCCACACCCTTTATTATTAATTAAATGGGTTGCCTCTTGGGTTGTGTTTTTTTTATTGGCCCATTGATCACAAAAAATAAAACAAAAATTTAAAAGGCTACCCAAAATAACAATTGATGTGTGAGGATGGAGTGTGACCTAAAAATATTATTGGATGTAAAAGGATAGGGTTGGATAATGTTGTGTCGAAGGTGCCCTGGCTTTCAATTGGTTGTTTTATGTTCGTGATGGTGTGAACATCATTAATCAAAGGATTACAATGGAGAAGTGTATATTTTTAAAAATCAGTTTGTTTGTTATGTTTTATATGTTGTAGGTGACTATTGGTGATGGACAATGCATTGAAGCCATTGTGGGCATTTGGTTTGTTGTTAGTTGCCAAAGTGTGGTGCGATGTTGGATTCTTATATTTGGTGTTTTTTTTCCTTGGTGGATGCTCAATTTGTGGTGGGTGATGAGTGCATGAGGTTGGTGATGGTGGATGGTGTTTCTGTGGAAAAGGATTTAAAGGATAGAAGATGGTGAAGTAGGCGTTTGGCATTGAAAAATAAACTATGTAATTTTTAAAAAAAATTGATGTGAGGTTTTTTTTTTTTTTTTTTTTCTAGTATGCTAATAAGGAAGTAATGCAAGCAAGGGTATGTCCTTGAGGTGATATAATATGTGTTTGGGACAAATTAATTAACCATGGAAATACCTTCCATTAAGACCGTGAAGACTCCTATGAATATTTAAACATGTGAATAAATAAAAATAAGATCAATGGGGTGGGAGCAAATGAAAAATCTAAAATAGTGTGGAATGGGGCTTTGGTTATCATTCTAAGGAAAAATGGGATCAACATTTGTGATGTGCTCATAACAGGTTTTAATTTGTCACCAAGGATTTGAAGAAGATTTTCCTTTTTCTTTAATTTCTAGGATTATGATTGAAATTTTGTAGTAAAATGGAGTCTAATCAATAGTTACATATAAATATCTTGGGGATAATTTCTAGGAGGTTTGTTTTGGGGAAATTGATAAATGGTTATGAAAATTTCAAATTCCATAAATAAGGGGGACATGCTTTTTAAAAAAAAATGGATGTGGGATCTTTGAGGAGAGATATGGGGGGCATATGTGTTTGAGAGTTTAAACTTTTTTTCTTATGAATGGAGGGATCCTTTAGACATACATGTGTTTGTAGATTCAATGTCAACAACTAGACCTAAAATTCCATGATATTTTATGAAACGTTTCAAAAGGATTTGATCCTAATGCCAGATTTTTAAAAATTTAGGAAAAATTCACCAATTAGTGCATCAATAATGCATATGTTGTAGTGAAATGTTTTTTTAATAAAATCTATGAATTGTTCATTTTCCTATTTAATTTCCAAGGCAAAATTTTATGAAATATGACCAAGCGTTGTGATTTTTTTTTATTGAAGATAATTGTAAATACCTTGCCCCAATTTTTGGCTACATGAATGCCTCCCATTTGGCTCACCTATATAGATTAAAAGGGGAGAACTTTGAGCAAAAAATATGGGATAAAGTAAGGTGCTATTGGGAACACCCTTGGGGAACACAATGTGAACTTGAAAATTTTAGGGATTATTATTGAAAACATGATGAAAACAAAAAAATCAAGGAACTTCCATCCTCACACTCAACCCTTGCCCCGCCTCCTTGTGAAATGGAGAAGAAGATGAACCTTCTAGGATGTATGTTTAATTGTCTCATTGCCTACATGCATATTTTATTCCAAGCATGGTTGTCACCATTTTTTTGCTTTAGTTAATACCCCTTCTATTAAGCACACCATAAATATTGGGCCTTTACTATACTATTGGTGTTTATGACATCCAACACAAAATGCTAATCATTTCCTTAGGCCCCAACCTATAAACACGAAAAATTAAACAATATAAGTTGAGAGTTTACTATATTTAAATGCCATCAACTTGACTTATAATCATGATGGTTGGTTGTTTAAACACTATGAGAAATTGTGTCCACACAGACCACATTGCCTTGCAAGTAAAGTTCAAAAACCATTCAAGTACAACTATGTTGCAACTACATCCTCCAAAGTGCAACTCCTATGCACTTTATAAATACAATGATTTAATAAATAAATTTTCATGTTAGAAAATAAGCTAGTAGTTCAGTAGTTGCACCATAGTTTTAAATGTGTTTTTTATATAATAATTTATACACACAATATTTACGCATGTAGTCAATTACATTTGGTTTATTTAGGAATTGCATTGTAGTTGTAATGTGCAACTAAATTAAGACTGTTAAAAATGAGATACACATTGAATAACTTTTTTACAACTAACGTATAGTTTTCATATGTGCAATTAAGCCATGTGTCCACATTCCCATCGTCCATGAGGTACAAGCTTTGTAATTGGTTTTTAACTATAAAATTTGTTCGTGTTTAGTTGGCCATTATTATATTATTAGTTGCCTATTATTGTGCCACATGGATGCTATTTGTTGTTACATATATACATGCCATTATGGGTTCACAATATTAACATTGTTTTTCAATTAGATAGTCATTATAGTGTCAATATTTAACCATTAATAAAGTATTATCAATTCACTATCCATATAAATCGTGAATGTATAGATTTCAAATTGGATCCCAATTTTGCATAAACTATATTAGAAATATTTATATTGGAGGGCACATCAAGGTATTCAAGCTTATACACTTAGAATAGTTTTAGGTTGCATGAACAAGTGCAAAATTGATAATAACTAATTCTTTTGTGGATAGCTCCTTGGCACCCACAAGGGTTGCATCTTATGGCATATTTACTATTTAATATTTAAAACTATTTTGTTAAATATTAAATATTAATTTATGTCTTAATATACTTAATTAATATGATCTAAAAAATAGATTTAAGAATTAACCCTAAATCTAAATTAATCAATCTAATTTAGACAATTTATGAAATTAAGTAAGTCAAATAATTCATTTTTTCATAATTAACTAAATAAATAACTTAAAAATATTGTAGTTTTATTTTCTGTGATTAGTATTCAATTATTGTATTAATAATATTCCATTACATTGTAACTCACACTATCATGTTGTCATACATACATATAAAACCATAAAATTTTATGAAGGGTGAAAGTTCACTTTTGAATTGAAATTAAATGCAATGTGTATATTCTATTAACCATTCAATAAGGTTGTACATATGGATATGACTATATATACCTCAATGTCTTTTATCCGAATTCATGTTTATTATTATTATTATTTAATTATTAATAAATAAATATCTAAATCAAATAATTGATTATCTAATAAATAATTATTTTAATTCACTAAATAAATATTTAAATTGGATTAGTCAATTCAAATAGTTTAGACAATATTTTTTTAAAGATTTAGGTGAATAATTATTGAATTCTATTTGAATTAAAATCATCAGTTATCAAAATAATTATTTTGATAATTAATTATTTGAGTTAACTAGCTAACTAATTATTTTAATTTATTAAGTAATTCAGATAATCAATTTAGATAATTAATTATCAGATATTTAATTTAAATAATTAAATTTCAAATAATTATGTTAGATGATTGATTATAAAATTCAGATTATTTATAAATTAAAATCAAACACAAAGCATGTGGGAAAATCTTTTTTGTAGTTGCAATTCAATTGCAAGTAAGGTGCAACTAAAAGATTTAACCCATATTCTTGATCTTCAATATCTCATTTCACAAGTTATATAAAGGAGACATATTTTTCTCACATTAAAATACATGTGCCATGGTGGGATGAGCTCATAAAAGTTTAACCCTAAAGGCAAAACACAAAACAAAATTATAAAATTTATGCGACTATTCTTTAATTCACCTACCCTTTTAATATTATGCCTACTTAAATAAATAGGTAAATAGGTAGGTTGGTATGTAGGAACTACCAACTTACCTATGGTTATGTACTGACCTATTTAGGTACTTATATATAAATATATATTTGTTTCCAAGATTCAAATTATATGCCACATGGCAACTTTTGATTATGCCACATGGCATAATTTAAGACCATCCAAAATGAATAACCATAGTGGACAATGGATATCAATATTTCAAAAAAATAATCATCAAAAGATCTTATAGTGCCACGTGTTAAATTTTGATGAATGGATGAAAAATAACATTAACATGACATTATGCTTCTAATCACAAGGGAGTTGCAGAGTAGTTGAAAATGAGTTGTTACAACAAAATTGCAATTGAGTTGCAAATGGTCATTGCAATTGAAAATTTGAGTTGCAAGGCTAGTTGCAAAACACCCCTTTTTTTTTATAGTGAAAGGAAGTCATTTTGTTTTGTTGGGCTTTGTGAAGACCAACACATGATGTGCAAATTTTAAGTCCAAATCATTGTTATGTGTGTAAATGTAAATGTAAATGTAAATGGTTGATTTATATGTTATGTTAAATTGTCTAAATGTAAATCATTCACAAGTTTAAGTTTTTACATGTACATTATTTGTTATGCTTATTTTTTATTTACATATAAATTTACACATTGTTGTGTATATTTTTTCATTGTGTAAATGTAAATAATGATGCATAATTCCCAATTTTGAAAAAGCCATAATATTCAATAACAATTGTAATATCCTCATTTTGTTATGAACCTTAATCTTTTGTGGGATAATGAATGAACAAACAATCAAAACAATACATAATACATATGCATATTACACATCTTTTTTTCTTTTTAGGATTCAAAATGAAAATTGTGGAAGTGGAGTTGGTTCAACAAAGAAAGAAAAAGAAAAAAGGAAGGTTAAAAGGACAAATGGTAAGCATGAGGAAAGAAGAGAGCATTAGGTATGAAGTATGGAGAAATGATATTTTATATAATCCTTCCCATTGTTGTTTTGTGACCTCCCCCATGTTGCTCCCCATTGTCTAAGTTGTTTGCAAATTCAATTGATGACATTGTTGTCATCTTGCAACACTTCATATTTTTGTAGGTTCTTACACCTTATTCCTTCCCTTTTTTTAACATTTTGCACTTGTTTTTTTTAATGATTGTATTGCAACTTCCTTCATTGTGGTCTTGCATAATAGGGTTTAAGGGTTTAGGGTGAACTCCTTCATGTTTCTCCTTTTCATCTACATTTTTGTGAAAGTGTAGGTGGTAGTGTTGTGGTCATCTTGCAATTCCTAACATTGTTGCAAGTTTCATCAACGTTATATTTTAGGTGTGATCCACTCTTTGTCATCTTGCACATGAATTTATTATGGTTTTGCCTTGTTGTTTAGAAGACCACAATTAAATTATAAGCAAGAAGTGCAATACCCCCATTTTGTTATAAACCTTAATTTCTTGTGGAAGAATGATCACAATGATCCTACAACAAAGAGCATTAAGCTTTTTCATCCACAAGTGTTAGTAATATAGACACCAAGACCTTTATTATTCAAGAATTTTGATTGGCAAAAACTATATTGACTTTGCATAAAGAAGCCAAGTTTTACATTTATGGTTTAGAATCTATAAAACCACATAGAAGTATTTTTTTTGTTTGATTTTACATTTACACTTACATGTGAAATGTGTATATTTTTTATATACACTTACACTTATATAATAATTATATCAATTGGACCATATACACACATAACATTGGTCCAAAATAGTGAACTTGTTTAATTCTAGTTGAATCTAAGTCAATTTTGGGTTTTAGATTGGTTTTTCATTACCCTATTCAAAGGTTTTAACTTTGAAATAATTAGCTTACAACTTTAAGGTGCCAATGGGATGTTATACGCCACACCCACCACCTTGGGTGACTGCTTATTGGGTGTTTGTTTTGGAATATTCTTGAAATATTTTGAACAAAATTCTTTTGAAAATTCTTGAAAATTTTGAAAATTTTCATTACACTATTATGTTATGATTTACATAGAAAATTTGTTAAAAAAAAAGTCAAGTTCATTTACAAGTTTTTTTATTGCTTAAAAACATTGGTTATAATGTTTTTAAAGTGTTTTTGAGTATTTTTCATTCATTATATCGATTTAAATTTTTTTGAGTTAATATATATCAATATGTGGAAAATAAGTTTATTTGAAAACAATTCCATTTCAAGTTTTTTTTAAAAAAAATGTTAGGTACACAAAACCAAACATTGTTTAAAATTGCTTGTGTACATGTGTTAGTGTGATTGCACCTTTTATGAAAATTTTAAACTAAAAATAGTTGTTTTGGAAAATAACAAAGGTTTCTAGCTATGAGAAAAATTGCCCCAACACCCCACTTTATATATTTCCATGAAATATGGAAGGAGTAGGTTTTTGAATGTAAATTTTTGTGAAACATTGAGGGCAAAGAAATGTTTTAATAGTTCTTGTTTTAGGATTTTTATGGGGGATTTTTAAAGATAAAATTAAAAACTCATCACACAATTGAGGTTTAGAAATTGTTTCAAAAAACCACTAGTAGGTTATAGCTTGTATTTAATTAATTTTAGATTTTAGATTAAACTATTAATTTCGGAGCTTTTCTAACTTGATGTTTAAAATCAATTTTCTTAGGGTGATTACAAGATAAGGTGCATTGATTTTAGTGGATAAATAATCCATAAAAGTCCAACAATGTTAATATGATAGTCTAATATGATATCATTGCTTAAATGAAGGATTGCAAGGTGGTTAATGAACTATTAAATATTATTTGAATAAAAACCCACCTAGATAACTCTTTAACATACATGTTAAAAGAAAAATAAATTAAATCGATCAAATAAATGATTATAATATGAACTTTAAAAAAAAAAGTCCATTCAAAACATTCAAAAGTTAACAACTTTTTGTTAGTTAAGGTTTTTCTAACAAAACTTTTGCATTTATGTTCCTTTTGCTTTAATATATCATATATCAATAATCTTATAAAGATATCCCAGAAAAAACTCACAAAAAAAATGTACATATATAAAATGATAAATAAAAAACTTTCAATCCATATTTGTCAACATCAAATGTCCATTACTCTATATTTGGTAATTATATATGTTGCATTTTTTTATATAGACGTCTTTTTATTCAAGTTTAAAATCTTAATCCAATAAATTTTTTGACATCATGATGATTTTATGATATGTTAATGGATGGCACTTTAGGTGTAGAGCTGATCCCATGATGTCAAATTTTGGTGTTTTTTTTTTTTCATATTTGTGAGACTAGAAACTAACTTGTTGGCAAAAATCTTGAGAATGATCCCAAATAAATGGGGGAAGAAAAAGAGGTCCATTGTCTAGACTCCAAGTCTACAGTAGAGCTGATCCCAGATCAACACGGAAAATCAAAGAGTGCAGCGCCTTTAGTTTAATTATGGCCATTTATTTACTACAGATAAATAGATAATAGTAATTCAAATTTTAGAAGCATTATTTATTTGATTAGAGGACAGTATTTAATTACTGGTGCATAATATTATGTGTTGCAGGGGTTTTTTTTTAAAGGAAAATTGTGATGTAGCTGAAGTGGCGATCATCCATAAGATGATTTAGCCAGATTTGGCTACATACTAGATATAAAAGTAGAAAAAACCATAATCCTTTTATAATTCTTGGCAACGTATTATAAAAATCTGGCGATTTGTAATTTATTCCCTTCAAAAATCTGGCGAATTTGGGTCTTTTTTTTTCCATGAAAAATCCTTTGTATAGGTCAAAATTATATTTTTCAGGTCCATTAAAAAAAAACACACTGCTGTGTCGTAAAC
>Ga0209208_10004008_pt1 | contig 21003 bp, 15 predicted proteins | sample S1TSphfallax_3_FD_187694 | JGI IMG/M metagenome (GOLD analysis project Ga0209208, IMG submission 187694) | Host-associated microbial communities from peat moss isolated from Minnesota, USA - S1T2_Fd - Sphagnum fallax MG (SPAdes) (version 2) | ecosystem: Host-associated > Plants > Peat moss >...
ACCTTCCTGGCGCCACTTGCAACCTTCGCTACAACACGACTCCCGTTGGAAACTCCAAATACACGAGAAGCCGAAGCATCCAAAGCTCCCAATTCCCGACCTCCTGCTGTCAAGGCCGACGACAAAGTCGACGCCGCCCCAGCACGCGTAAGCAAAGCCATAGCCATTCGCTCTCGCCTGTGCAACAATCCGCGATGCCTGTGCTCAAAATGAGAATGGAACAAACGAGCAAGAATCACACAAAAAAGTGCGAGAGGGAGAGCGGCGCAGTTCCGCTACATAGCCGACACAGGAAGAGAGCAATCCACTTTGGGCGAATCCCATTGGCTGATCCGATCTCGCAGCCCACTAGTGACCGTACGATCACAGCACAGATGAGGAATCAACGGCTCACATACTGCTGTCGTTATCTGCAGTCGGAAGAAGAAACCAAGTCGCACGAGGGGAGAGAAAGAAAGCAGATTTTTGGAAGAGAAGCTCCTTCGCATGCGAAAGTGCTTGGGGACGAGAGAGAGAGAGAGTGCCCCCTTCGCTTGTGGATCGTTTAAGGGTTGTTACGGATTTTATTGTTGATTGCGAGGAGAATTGGAAGAGAAAACTCCCTGGTATTGGATATGTTCAGTGGAGTTGCGCACAGCTTATTATGAATTCTTGCTGCTTCTTTCCAAATGCTTGATGAGCAGATCCTGTCTGTCAATAGGCGATCTCTTTCTTTGATCTCGTTGAAAGTCTCGGTTGCTTCTTGCCAGGAGTGGAAAGTTCTCGACGCATTTGCAACTGGAGATTAAGCGTAGTGGATCTGAATGAAGAAGAAATTTTATTTGTTTGTACAAATTGACCGCAAATCTGGCCTCAAGTGAGCCATTTGGTAAACGCACCACCACTATAGATGTGTCTGAATGAATGCATGCATGCATGCAGCTTCCAACACTTGATCCCTCACAACAATTGTAAATGCAATCTGAATCAACCAAGAGTATTATTACATCTGGCAAACTGATTCGCTTGGCCTTTGATCTCGATTTGTTTGCTGTTGTAGAAAGTCATTATCAACTTTCTCAAAATTGAAAGGAATCTTTAATAGTGAAGAGCTGGTGATTGCCATCAGCAGACTATAGTCATGGCAGGGATGCTCATCTCTGCTATGAAAGCTAGCTATGGGGTAGTGGTCATGGTGGCTTGTCATTGCAAATTGGCGATGGAAGGTGATGGTTTAGCACATTGTGAGTGAGTCTCTCTTAGAGTAAATGGCTGCACTCATTGTAGTGTTATCTTCAAAGTGTTCTTGTGCAGATCTCTCTGCAATCTCTCCAGGATAAATGTCATCTTTTTCAATGATTTCAAGAGTGACACTTTTTGTCCAGGAAGAGAGGGGTAGGGCTAGATGCCCTTCCTTGTTTTGAGCTGCCTAGGCAAGAGGTGGTTGGTAGGGCCATGGTATTAGCTCTGGGTATTAAACGGGTATAAGTCCGGGTATATTCATAATACGTCCCTCGGGTCTTACCTTCTCAAAAACCTGGACTCCTTTCCTACTCAGCATTTTTTGAAAGTACACACCCATACCCATCTCATAATCAATTATTTAAAAATTTAAAAATTATTCATAACCAGACCTTACCTGAGGATTATAACAAGGTAGGATGTCTCTGAAAATAAATAAATAAATAAATAATTCAAATTTTTTACATTATTACAAATAATTAATATGCATTCTCAGTTGTTGTGATTGGTGCTTGTACATTAAAAAATTAGGGCATGTCTTTACAATGTACCAACAAAGCTTACTTCAAATAAGTGCGCATTGGAACTTTTTGGGTTCTTATCAAATGTTGCCGTTGTTGGATGTGATTTTCACTAAAAGAATAGGGACCAACGTTCTCATCACTTTCCTGAATTGTACATGGCACCCCCAAAAATAGATGCAAGATTTCTCTACAACCATTTTAACAACATTTGTAAGTTAGTTCCAAAAGATATAGTCCCGACCACTTTCGAAGACCTAACTATATTTGGAGGTTTATTGGCCTTGCCTACCAATGCAAGGATATTGTGTTTAGATTCATTATAGAGTATAGTAGCTTAAGGGATTTTGGCCCATACTAGGTAATAAATAATAGGATTATTTTGATAGGAGGATTTTGGAAAGATGATATTTTGGCATTGTGTTGAAACTTGAGATTAGTTATAGAGTGATGATATCTTGAAGGGTTTTCTTTCTTTTAGAGGATTTTATTGAAGATTATATTTTTGCATGGTGAAATATTTGAGTTTCCATAATTCTTCTTTTGCCTTAAGATACTTTTTTAAGTAATTGGCAAGGCCACGGTGTGACACACCCCTTGTTGGAAGATATCATGAATGAAATGCATGCCTTGAAGAGGCCACCATCTTTTTTCTTTTTTTAAATGCTCAAAGGTTTTTTGGTTATCCTCTTGATGTTCAAGAATTCTCATGGCCCCGTTTGTGTTATGGATTCCTCATCAAGACAATCCTTTTCAAAATGGGGTTTTTCAAAACATTTTCCATCATTGGGATGTAGAGATTAAGAAACACAAATTTGACATTGCATGCACAAGCAGTAAACAAATTTTCATTAAATGTCTAATGCTATTTTAAATACCATAGCCTAAGGTCAGTTTCCACATTGATAAAATGAATAATTATTTATTTTCAAAAAATAAAATTTAAATTCTGAAATTATTATTATTTTCATCATCTACTATAATATTGTGATATGGGTAGTGAAATTATTCAGAGTGTAATCTATGATAATTACCATGATTTCAACTTGTCAACTTCATATTTTCACAAAATTTCACTTTGCTATTTTGAGGATTATTTAATGAAGAAACTGACCTTAGGGTAAGGTATAATAAAGAAAACATTTCAATTTGTCCCCAACCGGAGTACACAACTGTATGCAACTCTACCCATCAAAATATAAGATGAACTTTATGGTAGAGGACTTACAATCAAACATAACATCCATTACTCATGTTTTGCTAACATCCATTCAAGAGTCATATTGTTCTTGTGATGGTATTGTAAAAAGTTGCAACCATAATACTTTAAGAAGTTGCATCCATAATTCCTTTGATACTAGATGAAGACTCCATACATACCATCCCCATAAGATCAAATACATGAGAATTGATAAAAACATGTAAAACACAAGTCTCATTGTGTGGGATGTGTGTCCCATGGCACATCATCCCATCATTGAAGTGATGATCAATCAATTAGAGATGGGTCAAAACATAGTCAAAGGAGCCACAAAGGGCATTGGATGTCAAATTTTGTCATAAAAAATTAGGGATCTATTTATTTATTTCTATTTGAAACTATGGTAATCATGGCACATTATTCTTTTTTAACACACATGAATCCCGAGAAAATCAAATTTAAAATCCATTTAATTCAATTTTAAGTTTTGGTTTAGTTAATGACTTTTGAAAACGAAAATTTTTAGCATTAAAAAAGGACATTTTTACAAAATAGTTTCAAAGGATTCATATAATAGAAGTAAGTTGATGGTAGAAAATATGAGATGAGAATAGCTTATTAGACACATTAAAAAAACATTCACAATTTTTAAAATGTGGAATTCTAAAACCTTGAGAATTCAAAGTATGTACAATTGAAAATTCAGAATTTCAAAAATTCAAAAGTGTTTTACCACATATAAATGGGGTATAATATACGTGATGTATTGAGCAAAGTTGAAGTTAAATCACATTAAATTCAACTTTTAAAACTTAACATTTTTTTAGTATGATTTCAAATTATCATCATTTTTCAAGATGAAACAGTGTAGAATTTGTAAGGAGTCTATGCATTTTTACAAATTCATATTTACTCAAAAAGATTAAGAAATTAAAAAAAATGGATTATAATTAATATAGGGTGACTTTACTATGTATATATTAGAAAATTAGATAATAATAGGGTGATAAAAAATAGGTTGGACAAATTATCTAATATCCCTTAAAAATGGTCATTTGATGCACATAGATCCCAAACTTTACATAAGTGTCCCTCCGGGACTATAAACTAAATAAATCAAATATGAAAAAAAAATATAAATGTTTTCGCTACAAGTGGTAACAAAAATCATGTTAATGCAAAATAACAATGCAATATCAACATACACCTTAGTGTTGTTAGGCTACCAAATTCCACAATGGTGAGACATTGTTTTGAAAAATAAAAATGTTCAAGTGGTGTTTTGTTCTTTTGACCTTATATCAAAACAAGATTTCCAAATCTTATAGTTGTGAACTTAGGATTTAAAGTTTTAAATGTTAATGTTGGTTTTCAATATAAATACAATTGTGGAAATACAAATGTGTCAATGGGACCAAATCATTTTTGGTGTTTAGGTTTTTTATTAAACACTTCCTTTCTTGTTAAAGGTTTTGGTTCAATTTGATTTTAATACCTTCTTCTTTCAACAACGTTTGAAATCAACTAGCAACCTCCTTTCTCCCATGACATGTTTGTTTCCTCCTTTGAACAATTCATAATTAGAAAACAAATTCAATAATTCAAAAAATATTTTGTAACATTAGCATTTTTCCTAAAGGGGTCCCTAATGTTTATCAAACTTGGTTTAATTCATGGTCAACCCAAGATTTTAAAATTTAGTGAATAGTGTAGATTCCTTGTGTTGTTGTAGAGTGTATCATTTCATCTTTGCCTTAACACTACACAAATAAGACTATAGTCTAAACTAAAACACGATTGTAAAAAAACAATTAGTTGTAGGAATTTGGACACTGTTTGCCAATTTAAAAAATCTTTCATAATACACATCCATTCATCCTATTGACTCTTGCTTCAGATTCTTGAGCTGTAGATACAATTGTTCATCCTTTTATATTATCTAATATCATCTATAGATAACATGTTTTAAATCTGAATCTATAGTTTAGATGATCTCACATATAGTTATTGCATTAGTCTAATGCATTGTCTCTCAATGTGAAATTGAATAGATTGGTTATTTCCAAATCTATCTTTTCACCATTAGTTTTGATAACAACTTTGAATATTCATACATCTCGATCAAAGTGTTTCTTATATGGAGGATAGTTTAAAAGAGGTCTCATGTAAAGCCTAAGTAAAGTACTACATGTTGCACAAATGCTACTACAACACCTCTTATGGGTTCTAAAAGGTCTCCTCTTGGATTTAATTGTATTGATTTGGTAATAATTATGTTATGTGATTGTATGTTTTTAGTTAAACATAGAAGTACATCTACATAAGGTTCTACTACTACATATATCTTTAGTGCAAAGTTAGTTAATACTATTTTAATGGCATGTGAATGATTATCTTGACTTGTCACAATAGGTTCAATGTACACCAAATTGTGCAAAGGAAAATTCTCCACTAGTTTTGAAAATATTCCTCGATTCCTTATGGATATTAGATATCCTTCTTCATTAACATGCAAAAACCTAATGTGGTATGTAGTTTCTATGGTTGTACCATACATCACATTTTGTATTGTTGTAAAAAATTGTGGAATTATATCAACTACTCCTTCATGAAATGATATATTGTTGTATTGTTCAGATGTAGTATCTACCACTTATTTGTTCCGTACTTCAAGCATAGGTCCATTACATTTGAAAGTTGCAGTTCTTACACAATCTAGAATAGGATGAATTATAATCATCCTAACTTTGTCCAAAATAGAATGTAGTTGTGTGATTGATTAAGGTCCCTTGACATCAAAAGGAGTCATTTGCATTTCACACCTTTTTGTAGGTTAGTTCATTTTTCTATAATTTCGTTGTTGTATTGAGTTTGTAATGTCTCAAAACGCAATCATTGGGTTCTATTCCTCCTCCATATCCACCTTAGTTTATGTTTTGGTTTGAAAATGATTGATCATTGCATCTCGTACATCTTTATAGATAAAAGGACATTTTGGATGAGCATGGCCCTCCTATCTACTAAAACTACAACATTTGGGTGTAGGTCTAGGTTTTTGATCTACACCTTGATTAGATTTACTTTCTAGGTAAAAGTATCTAGGTAGAAGTATGTTATGCCGGCTATGCTTAACCTTGGACTCAATGTTTTGCAAGACATTAACATTGGTTGTTGCCTTCATTCTTACATTAATTAATGTTACTATTGTCATCAACAATCTTTTCCGTTACCCAATGAATTCAAGTTGGATTGCCCCATCTTTCAATCATAGGCCTCCTTTATTTTATGTGTATTCAACAAATTGACATACATTAGTATCCATCAATTACGATGTTGCCATGGAAATGAACACACATGGACACATGAAGTTGTTTGTTCAATATCCTTACACCCATTGCAACTTAAAAGAAGTCAATTTCTAGATAGTTTGGAAATTGTTCACTAATCATTTGAAATTTTGATTAATTGGAATCAATAGTTATTTGATTTTATTTTATGTTTTTTCAAAAACCTAGAACTAGAGGTTTTTTAAATACGAAAATATAATAAAAACCAATGCTAACAATTGTTAATAAAATAAAAAACCCACCCACTATTAATTTTAAGTCATAACCAATGTTGGCTAATGTTTTTAAAAGAAAAAATTGGTAGTTAATGTTTAGGTATATGAAACTATGAATGATGGCTACCACAAAATCAAAAAAACCAAATTTGATTTCACCTCATTAGTGCATACCAACAATGTTCACATCCTTTGAAGATAAATGAACCTGGGAAGTACTTGAGTTCAAAACCAATTTCTATGTGGGCAAGTTAAATGCAGAATCCTCAAAAATGAGGTTGATGACTTTCTATTTTTTGCCCATCAAAGATTGGAATAGGAGATATATGATACACATTAATCAATGTGTCAATAGACATGTTGAAACAATATATATAGTAAAATCAGGAAGGGACAAATCCTCTTGGTTATATCAATGGGATCAAGTTGGTCTTGGTAAGTCAATAATGTCAACCCATTTATAAGCAAGGCAACTTAAAACTTAAATGAACTAATCATGGACATTTCAACATGTAACAAACTAATTTCTGACAATTTGAAAAAAAACAATAATTTGTTGATTTGAAATTTTGGTTAATAAATTGTCAATTATGTTAGTAACCTAAACATTGTATTTGATGAATTGTTTGTTGTTGTTAATGGTTTATGTATGTGTTGAAGTAGTAATGTATAAAATTTCTATTATATTAGTTGTAGTTTTATTACAAAGGTTGATGAAGTTTTCAATCTTCTCACATGTCATTCTAATCTCATTATTTAAATGTATTTTAAAACTTTAAATCTAGATTCTAGTTTTAGCTTTGTCATCTTGCATAGGAATGTTCTCACAATATACAAGAAAAAGATTTCCTAGATAATATACAAAAATCCTCTAACAATAAGTAAGAAAATATTCAATGTTAAATTAAAGCCCCTTGTTTAGACTTGCAACATCATGTCTAAAATATGCACAATTTGGGAGAAATGATTGTCAATATGTTGGTGAAAAACCCTACTTCCTTCTACAATGCATTTGTAGAAGATAACTAAACTACCTTCACAATTTTCACACAAATTATATATTTTTAGAACTAAAAAATATTTATAAACCAAAAATTTCAAATATGAAATTTTCAATAGTATTCTCGGAATTGTCATTAGGTCATATCACTATTAATGACTATGTTTCTTTGATATTAAAAAGTGACATAAACATTTATTTGATGTATCATTATAAATAAATGTTATGGATATTTGGTACATTTAGTTGCTAGTAAATTAGGAAAGAGCAAGGCTTTTTTTAACACTTGTCATAAGAAATTTGAAAGGCCAAAAAGTCCCATAATTTTTTTTCCAATCAAAAGAAATGTAGCAAAGAAAAAATGTTTGTTAGATGGAAATGCAAAGATAAAGATAACCTATCAAAGAGTAATAAAAAAAAGTACCAATATCATGTGATGGCCATGTGAACCTATATTTACAATGGTACCTTCACCTTCTTGGCTACTTCAACTTGGGAGATGCTAAATTTGAATGTGGAGACCTTAATTTAGTTCAATATTTATAATATTTAGATGTTACCCAAGAAAAGTATTGTTTTTTGTTCTTCTCTTGGTGCCATTGTAGGCATGATTCAACCAAGGCTTAAATAAGTTGAAGAACAATTTTTTTTGGTGTATTATTGCAATTTGTGAAAGGAGAAACAAAATCTTATCATTGCACACTTCATCAAAGTTGGAAACCTTTACACATTTTGACACAAAAGTCATTATGTGCAAAAAAAAATGGAGAATCTCGATTGGAGGCAATACATGTTTATTCACAAAATTTTACATTGTTACAAATTTTGATGTGTTTTGTCACAAATTTGATGATTTTTCTAAAATAAATGACTAGAATGTTTTTAAAAACTTGAAAAGACTTTCAAAATTGTTAGATTTTTGTACATAATCAAAGTATGTAACTAAATAACTATATATATATAATTTAATTTTCCTTTCCTATTTTATTAATAACCACATTTGATTAAATGGGCTTATGGGTGATCACCACTTTAGTTAGATCACAAACTTATGGTCAAGCTTCATAGGTTTGTACAAAAATCACATGAATTTCATGTTATGGTTAATATGAATGATTATTGTATGTGTTAAAGGTAAAAAATCATTTCACATTGTTTAAACAGTATGGATGATGGGAGGTGATAGTATCATCATTGGATGGTAATTACTATTAATGGATGGTAGTTATTGTCAAATGGAAAAATAATCACATGAAAATTATGGAATGAAATTGGTTTTTGATGGTAATACAATCAATATGATGAACTACCTTCATGGGGCAAAATAAACAGAAGTTAATTATGGGAACAATTTTAATAAAAGTATTAGCTATTATAAATAATATCTTAATTTAGTTTACTTTAAAAGGTATCTTAATAACTATTGAATTATTAATGGTAAATATTATACTTACCATTTTTTATTTACTAGGGGGTGAAACCATTTTGGTTAATTAGTCCAAGTGGATAAAGGATGGATGGATGGATTTCACTTAATTAAGATGTGTGGAAGGCATTAGGAGAAGGAAATTTAAAAGGATAAGGATTTAACTTTTGTGTGGTGAACATCCTTTTTAAGTTCCTTATTTATTTTTTGGGAGGAATGAAGGATTTCATGAGAAGATTAGATCATTAGTTTTCATGAGTCATTAGCATTAGGAAGATGCTTGTATGTGACACTTTTATGTGAAGAAGAAAAAATGGGAGACAATTGTATTTATCCTTATGTGATGAAAAATGGTTGATGGATTCTCATGGTTCTTTGTTGGTGTTTGGTTTTACTTAGAGTATGAAAAGAGAGAAGAAAGTAAATCATATTAATATCACATAGAATTTTGTTTTGTTCACATATTATTTTTCATTTTTTTTATACATTTCCATTTTTTGTGGTGGTCTTTGGAATAGGAAATACTTTATGCCACATGATGGTAACTACCACTAGAAGGCAACAACAAAGAAGTAAACATGAAATTTGATGCCTACAAAGAAGGTAACGTTGTTACAAATGGTAGGCAACATCCACAAATGGTTTATAGGCACTATAGACGGTAGGTAACAACCACAAACGTTGCAAATGGTAGGCAACAACTATAAAGGATGGCAAACAAAAGATAGTCCCTACCCTCAAGTCTTTCCATTTTCTTGTTATTTATTTTTTTCAATGTCCTTTTCTTTGTTAATAATTAGGTTGTTAAATCCTATAGTTTTATTCTATGTATTCAATATTTTAATTATTCAAATGGATGAGACATTGGTTTTTGAATGACATACATGAATGTTCATGTTTAATACATAAAAATCGCATAGTTTTAATGCAAATTTAAATCACAATAATTGTATAGATTTGGTTAAAATATAAATCATTTGTATTTCACATCAAAACATCATAAGTAGAAAAGACACACACACACACACACACATATATATTTCTTTTTATAAAAAAGTTGTGTTAATTCTACACTTTGAAACCCATTGATTTTGCACAAACATATTGTTTTGCGATTTTCGCACTAATTTTATTAAAATTTTGTGATATTGAAAGTTTGTGATTTATTTTTAAAAATTTGAAAAAATATTGCTTATGTGTAATTGTTTGAAATGATACTAAACATGAAATTTGAAAAAAATTAAATTATATGTTTGTTGTAAAAAAATTGTTTTTGAATATTGATAAGAGCCCATTTTTTGGACTTGCAATGGCATTAATATCCTAGGAAAGCCACTTGACCTTGTATATTTTAGAAAACAAATTAGGTAAACATGTTTTTCTTATGGGGGTATTACCTATTTTTCATTTCATCCATCCTATAATTATTTACTTTTGTAATATGCATAATTATTTGATTGACATTAACAAACTTTTGAATGATTAATTTTCACACTTTGATCAACACCTTGTGGCACACCAAATTTTGTTGTACCACCATAGAGGTTATCAAATTGATTAAATGTGGGACTTGATCAAATGGAGGTGCACCTATAGCTACCATGAATCATTTTATTCTCCTTGAAAAACTTCTCCCTTGGTTTGTTCTACTTGTCCTTGACTTGTTTTCATGTTCGTTGCATGTCATTCAAAAAATTAGTATTGAGTTTTGTTACAAATTGAATCCAATTTGCTTTTATGAAAGCTTTCATGTTGTGTTCCCACTACTTTTCACCACACATGTATATCAAAAATTGCAACTATGCATTTATCCATTTATTCCCATCAACTAAGACATTATCCTTTTTCATGACCTCTACAATAGAGGAATGACCTTTAGCTCCATCTAGAAAGAAACCCAAGAAATGATTTGCAAGATGTTCCTCTTCCATGATTAATGGTAGAAGAAAATTCTCTAAACCCTAATCTCTTTGATATTGTGTAGGAGGGAACTTGCACAATTTAGGAATGGGTCATTATACAACAATGAGACATTGGGAGAAGAGGAGAGAGACAATCTTTGTGTGACATTCTTTCCCTTGATAATTTGTTTTTTCCAATAGCGATAACAATAGTTTTGCTTCATTTCACCAGGGCTAAGCAAATCTACCAAGTGAGGTGTATGTAAGTTGCTTCTTCCCTATAGTGTCATTGACAAGATTTGGTGGCTGGCTATTGATAGGTGTATTCACTAGCAAATGGCTTGTGTTCACTTGCTAAAATGCTCATTAAACTAAGACTACTTCTTTGACTGAGGATACACTAAACTTGGAGGCAACAATTCAAACGACATGAGTACCAAAATTCTTTGACTAATTTTGAAAATCAATGCAATAAAACCTTCATTATCTGAGGTTAACATTTTCCCATGTTAGTTTCCTTGGTCTTCCCAAATTTGGGATGATATAGATGACCCAAAAAGCCCATCATATGACAATGATGAAAGATTAAAAAAAACACCTTATACTATCCCATTCTATGGGAGTTCTCAACTTACCAGTCAAGTAAATAAGAAATAGAGGTGAAAGCATAGTCAATCGGACTGGGCAATGTACTTGTTTGGGTTGAATGAAAAAAATCACAAAATGTATCATCAAATTGTTAAACATGGAAAATTTTGATTGAGTTAAAAGATTGAAATTAGCATGATTCTTGATTCTATGTAATACTCTTTTAGAGAAACATGTTAAATAATTAGTTAAGTAAGTTCTTATGAAATGCAAGTAGATTGAAATCTAGTTTTTATGGTGTCAAATTTTATGCAGAGGCTAATTTTCAGAGTGCCCCACTCTTTGTGAGGAAGGAAGAGCACAGCTCAAGAAAGCAAAAACTTGGGCCACCAATTCTTTGTAGATCCAACAAATACTTCCCTTCCCTTCCCTTATCCTGGAAATCTGCAACCACCCAGGCTTCCAGCAATTCAGTGATATCTAGACCACATTGTTTATCTCCAACTTGGAAAAATTGCACTGACCAGGAAATATCTTTAGCTGCCATCTAGAGGAGATTGTAAAACAAAAATTGAAGAGACATTATAGATGATGCTGAGACACTTTGCATGGGATCTTCACTACTACAAGCTTTGGCTGCCTGAAACCCCACCACCTTTCTTGCTTTTCACTGAAAGTAGCACTCTAGTATTCTGCACATATATCTGTCATTGATTTGTATCCTTCACATGCTATTGCACTGCCTCTTCATAGATCTCCAGGATAATGTACTTACAACATCCAGGAACTTCAATGGAACTTTATTGATCATCAACCCAAAAAAAGAAGAAGGCAACAGTCAGCTTGTCACTAAACATGAATGAACACTCTCAAAGCATCCTCCAGGCTCCCACATTTGGCATACATGTCAACCAAGCTACTCCTCACAAAGACATCAGACTCACAACCACTTTGAATGATCTGTTCATGAACATGCCTGCCAACTTCAACTGCACCTACTCTGGCACATGCATTCAGCACTGCCACAAAGGTGACAGAGTTTGGTTGCACAACTTCCTGTTGCATTTGTTCAAATAGTTCCAGTGCATCTTGTCCTTGCCCGCATTTCATGTGTCCCAATATCATGGCTGTCAAACTGACCACACTTTGAGATGGCATGCTGTTGGACATTCTATGGGCATCATCCATGCTCCCAGATTTTGCATACATGTCAACCAAGCTACTCCCCACAAAGACATTAGATTCACAACCACTTTGAATGACCTGTTCATGAACATGCATGCCAACTCCAAGTGCACCAACACTAGCACATGCCTTCAGCACCACTGCAAAGGTGACAGAGTTTGGTCACACACCTTCCAAATGCATTTGTTGAAGTAGTTCCAATGCCTTCTGCCCTTGCCAACATTTCACATGTCCCAATATCAGGGCATTCCAGGTAACCACACCTTGAGATGGCATGTTGTTGAACATTCTCTGAGCATCTTCAATGCTCCCACATTCTGCATACATGTCAACCAAGCTACTCCCCACAAAGATATCAAACTCACAACCACTTTGAATAATCTGTTCATGAACATGCCTGCCATCTTCAAGTGCGCCTAAAGCAGCACATGCATTAATCACCAGAATAAAAGTGAATTTGTTAGGACTCATTCCTTCTTGTTGCATTTGTTGGAAAAGGTGCATCACCTTCTCAGGTTGTCCACCCTTCACAAATTTTGTAAGCTTCTTATTCCATACATAAATGTTCAATAGCAAGGTGCCTGGTGTCACTGCAGTCATCTCTGGTGCCACCCATGGTGGGTTTTGCCAGTCTGCAAGCCAGAGTGCTTCCTGGGTCTTCTTATGTTTAAAATCCAGGAATCATTCATTTGCCTACAACCAGAAATCCAGATCAAGATGATCAGCCATGTAATCTCCACATCCCAGGCATAAATGCTATCATAAGAACAGAGAGACCACACTGACCATCTCCATGGGGGAGAGGATTTAGTCACAGCATATTGCATTCACTCACCTTCTCCAGCCAATTAACACTATCCTACCAGAGCAAAATATCTGTAAAGAATTTCTGCTGACGTTTAGAGCATGATAGGGTAGCAACCAAGAGAGAGCAACAAGCAAGATTGACATCAAGAAGAGGTATGGCTCCATTGACATGTGAGTCTGACAGGATTAATGTTCAATTACCTTCGCTGATCTGTGATCCCACCATTCCGAAGGATCCAAAAAGAACTCCCGCCAAAGTTTCTCTTGCCGACCTTGAGAAACTGCAGAGAAAATTCCTTTTGAATCGTGTAATCAATGGATACAATCTTGTGTCCAAACTTTCGATTTGCTTCGGAAGATATCACTATAACCAGGGCAACATGTTTCGGCAAACAAAACACACGTACCGTGAGAAGAAGACAGTAGAAAGAGAGAGAGAAAGAGAATACAAAAAGCTTACTTCCTGGATCTCTGACTGTCGCCATTGTTTCTATCCGGTGCGCTGTGGGAAGATATCCGGTGTACTGCAAAAGTTGTTGATGGGTATAATGCAATTGGGAGTACACGCGCACACGTAGCAGCACGCTCCTCCCGGTCGACCTTCCTCTTCCCCATAATAAGGACATTCCTTCTCAGAAACCTTGGCGATTGCTATCGCTCCTCGCAACCTAGAACACGAGAAGGGCATCCAAAGTCGACCCAAACTCAATCTCTCTACCACCACCAACACCTATGCGTTTCTCAGTCGGAGAATTCTAGATTGAACGTCACCCAATTCGTAGCCCACAACATTGCAGCAATCTGAAGAGAAAATTGGAAAATCTGAAAAGCTATTGCCAGCAGTATCAGCCAAGGGACACAAGAATGATGTGCTGGGGAGCTTCTACTAAGCTTATCTGACTTTAGGCGTTGGAAGTCTTTGTGAGTGATGATGGCTTAGAGAACAAATTTCAGATCCTTGATAGGTATACGTCATATACCTCAAAATATGAACGCCAGAATCACTAATGGGTGTTGCTGTAGAATGATTGCACACTTCAGTGACATTTGTGTACTAATTGAAACTCTTTCCACATATGTGCTGTACTATCACTAACATGCCTTCTTTGTCATGGTGCACTCAATCCGTCTGTCTTGCCCCTTTGTGTTCTCTGATGACCTTGTGTCAGGAACTCTCTGTGGGAAGTAGTTTTGACTACTTGTCATTCCACATTAGCTGAGAGAGAAGAAAAATGGTATCCTGCATGCAAGGGGGCTGTTGAGACCACAAATTGTGTAATTAGTGTTTAGATGGCAACAGTGTCTAGATTTGTGTCAACATTTGTGAAGTCAACGAAAATCCCTGTCTAGATCTATTTACAGAGCTCTTAAGACTAAAATGAGCAACATAAACTGCTCGGTTTTGGCATTCAATGGAAGTGACCATGATGTATTAATCACTGGGGTTGCCATGCCATTCATTGTCCATTATCTGAAAAATTGCATTGCACCTGGCAAACGTGAAAAATCAGTTCATTGACCTCACTATTTACCTCAATCCAAGTGCCAGCATTGAGCAAGGATATCCAGACTCCAGACTTCTAGCCCACAGGGCATTTGTGTTGATTAGTAAAGGACTCTATCACATGTCAAGGGCTGGGATGGGCAAGAAGAGGACTCATGCAGGTGTGGTGATCCACTATTGAAGAAATATAGAACCCATGAAAGTTGTGTGTCGGCCATGCCCTGACATTTCGCATACATGTCAATAACCTGATCACCCACAAGAACATTCAACTCATAAACCCTCATGATCACTTTGACTTGTCTTCTCATAACCTATCTGCCTTCTTTAATTTAGCTGCACAATAGCCCATGCATCGTGCATGCCGACAAAGGTGACAGGGTCTGCCTGTACCCTTGCATGCTGCAATTGTTAAGATAGTTCAAGTGCCTTTTGTTAGACCCACAACCGCCTGAAAACCTGTAGCCTAGAGCTAGAGACAATGTAGAAAACTCTGAAGAACTGTGATAAAGAACTAGTCACACTCAAGGGGCAATAGAATAAGGTCCAGCATGAAAACTAGAACATGTCAACAAGTTGAAAGAGGCAGAACAGGCTGTTAAGAAAACTGAGAACCTACAACAAAAATATGTTGAGCTCAATCAACTCAATTGGAAAACTCACAATGATTTGAAGTGTCTCCAAGCTAAACTAGAGCAAATGATGCGGGACTACACCAAAATGGAGGAGTATAGTATGCAACAACAAATTATCATAACCGGTTTGGAGCAAACCTGTCAAGACCTCAAAGAGCAACATGTAGTTACCCATATAAAGTTTGAAAGGGAAAAACAAATTCTAACTACCCAAATCTAGGATTGGAAAGGTCAGTATGAGACAACAAAGGTATAGCTAAGTAAACCCAACCCCGTTCTACTTGTTAGGATGAACAATAGTTTGAAGGAGTTCAAGGAGTTATTGTTGAACAATACAGTAATCAAAGTGCAGAATCAAGCCTTGGGAGATAGAAACCCCAAATGGAAGGAGTGGTGGCAAACTATTGAAGAGTTCGCAGAAGAGCAAATTCAAGAAAGCATGGAATTAGCTCGTTTCGATGAACAAGGTTGCCAACTGGAGTTGCACGCATATCAAACCACTTTCCTTGATTTCAAATACAAACCTCCTAACTTCATATCTGTAGAGAATAGAACTAGTAGCAAAGTCCAACAACACCATCTGTGGTACAACCTATTGCCATTACCAAACTAATTAGCCCACTAAAAGGTGGAACAAGTTTAAAGATCACCCTTACATGTTTAGACTTTCATCATACCTGTTTAGGTTGCCATTGTTATTAATGAACCTGTGAGAAGTAGTGAGAGATTTGCTAAGGAACATGTTAAATCTATTGATCCTTCATTTACTTTATTAGATAGTAGAATAGAACCTTTGGAGTTCTTATCTACTAGTTTACCTTTGACCTCACACTAGATAGATATAGGTTAGGAGATTACTTTAGTCTCAAGTACCCCACATGCCTCGGAGGTATTCATGACACCAATAGTGACCTTTGAAGAAACACATGATTGATAGAAGACTATAGCCCTGACAGGTCTTTAGATTTTGGGTCAAGCTAAACCTATGGAAGAAGCAAATGTTAAATTTGTCATAGGAGCCATCAACTAACTAGTTGTAGAAGACCAAGCTAACCTAGGACTTTGTGCTAGCATTTGAAGACAAAATGTAATTTTCAAGGGGGGATAATATTACCCAAGTTTAGTAACAGATGACTTAATAGGTTATAAATTTAAGTAGGTTATTAAACTTAACATGTCATCTAACCTGTTATTTAACCTAACTTGTAGCATTAACCTAATTGGTTACTAAACTTGATAGGTAATATTATACTAAGTTAGTAGATAGGTTGACAGGTTAGCCAACCAATAGTTTGCAAAACAAAATAGGTAGTAAAACAAGGTGTAGTTTTTTGAAATTTTGGATTGTTAGTCTAGATACTAGCTCATGATTATTTAAATAATCAGTTATGATTACTTTATTTTTGAAATAGCTAGTATAACACTAGGAAAATAAACCTATTTGAAGGGACTTTTTATTTCATTTTGATTTTGTCTTTCATTCTTTTCACTTTGGAACATGAAACATTCTTCTTTTCAACCAACTTTCTTCAAGCTTTCAGTGATTTGTGTACATGTTAAATTAGGACTTGTAGTTGGTTTTAATTTTGTTAGAATTTGCATGTACTTGTTGTTTTAAGAACCTATTGCTGGAAAAATCAGAAGTCAAACTTAATGGGAGTAGAAAAAAACCCATTAACAACATTCAATGACAAGTTTTGAGGATTTCAAGAGGCCTTTTTAGGTCTTGAAAGTGGAGCATTGTCATTGGAAACATTAGTTAGATACCATAGGCTAGACCATGGCTAAAGCAATGTAAAGCCTAGTGTTACGACCCATAAAGTTTGTTATCCAAAAATCATTATTCATTTCAATGAGTTATGACGAAGTCACCACCGTTGACAACCAACATTGGCTTTTAGCTCATCTAAATGTGACTAATGGGTGGAAGCAATCCCAATTTTTCTTAACCTACAAAAGGTTTTGGATGGTGTAATTTTTGATATTTTGATTAAACTTATTGTGCAGAATCTTATTGAGTTTGGAGGCATGATTGAAACAGATGTGGCAAACAAGTTGGTTTGTTTCGAAATAGATAGAATGGCAATTTTTTAAGGCTTCAAAAATGGTGTCACCACAAAATTGATGTAGAACCATGTTCCATTCATGAATGGTGTGCATTGTGTGGCACACTAAACAAACTTGGTTGTCAAAACGTTGAGCAGTTTGAGTTTGGTGCGAAAAATTGAAAGTTTGCTTACATTTATGTAGAATTATTTTGCCCATAGTCCCAAGCGCCATCTTGAAGCAAGTAAGTTGGCTAAATTCCTTCAATATACTTATCTCCAATTCAAATGATGTTCCTTAAATTTCCCAGATTTTGAATTGAGGAAGAAATTACATAGGCTATTAACATCCACGATTAATGGATGTTTATGCTTATTGAACATCATGCAAGTTGCAACAAATCTAACAAGTCACATATGTGTTAATAGGTAAAAAAATTAGAAAGTTTGTAATAATGTTTAAATGTGTTATTTGATGGGTTTCATGTAGAACACTAGGTATGCATGGTTGCCTTTTAAAAGTCAAAGAGAACTTAAGGTTCTATACGTGTAGTTTCCTAATTACTGGGTATTTGTTGCAAGATGCTCCAAGAGCCCTTTGACATTTTGCATTTCCAAGCCACACTTTATTTAGGATTGTGTTAGAATAATGGACATAGATGAGTTAACAAGGTTCAAAATCCTTCCATTGACTTTAGGATTGTGACATCATGTCCATTAACAAATCTTACACAATTTACAAGGAGTTGGTGTATAATGTGTTTTTCCATTTTACCTTGCTTTTATTATGCTTGCTTCATTAGTAGAAATAAATTCTGGGTTTTACAATTGTTGTTTGCAACTAAAATTTTGTTACATGCGACACATGCAACTACAAATTCGTGTAGTTGCTTAAATAAGTCACACACGACATTTACTTGCATGCGACACATGCAACTATAAATTTTTATAGTTGTTTAAAACAAGTTGCACACAACATGTATATACAATGTTAATATATGTGTTCATCCATACATATCAATTCAAAATGTAATTGCACCTTATATGCAACTTTCTTTGCAACTACAATGCAATTAATCAAAGTATGACACATGTTTAAAAATTGGACAAATTGTTTGTAGACATGTGTCAAAGAAAATTAAAATTTGTGTTTTCAAAATTAAAATTTCATTGGATTAATTTCAATTGTTACAATTTTTGCCACTAGGATGATGACACATGGCACACCATGGAATGTTCATTGACCATTTGACATTGTCCATTTTAAAACACCAATTATATGGTTGACACATGGCAATTAAAGCCCACTTATCTTTTTTTTTAAATACTAATTAATGAAATCTGGATCATCCAATTTAAGGCTTAATAAGATGTTAACATGTGGTGCTTAGGTAGGTACTAAATGGGTAGGTAGCCTTATGTATACATAAGTAGGTTGAAAGGTAAGCTTAGGCTAAATAGGTAGGTTTAAAATAATCCAATTTTATTTTTGGGTTTAACCATTTAATTAAGGTCAAGTTTTTTATATTAGTTCATTCCCAATTGGCACTTGGTACTTGGTTTGTGAACATGGCTATTGCACCTACTTATATAATGTGCAAAATTGGGTTGGAACCCAAAAGATATGGGATAAAAAATTCCTTTGCAAGCATCACCAACATAATTGCACATTAAATGCAACTATTGTATTAGTACGATTAATTTTCAATAGTAATATTAGTTATTATAATTATGACTATTGGATTTTTAAATAATTATGATTATTTATAATGATTAAAAAATATTATTTTAATATTATTACCTAGCTTAAATTAGTAATTAACTTAAGATGTTCAAGTATTTGTAGGTTAATTAGTGTAACATATTTACCATAAATATTTTAACATAAATAATAGAATTTAAATATATAATACTTATTAATATTAATTATTAATTTAGCTTAATCTAATTTATCCATTACCTATAATATTTAATATTTATTAATATTGTCATATTAATAAATAATAATAATAATAAATATTTATATTAACTATTTATATTAATATTAATATATATTATATCACCAAAGCAGGTGGGCATTTAAAAAAAAATGTGTGTATCAAGTTTGTTCTTTTTTTATTTGTTGTTTTCAGTGAATTAATTTTTTTCAAAAAATTTCAAATAAAATTTGAAATCTTGCAATACATATTTAAACCATGGTTAATTTAACTTAATTTAATCTAGCCATAGTTAATTTGGCCTTTAATTTAATTTAGCCATAATTAATTTAACCACGGTTAGTTTAGCCTAGTTTAATTTAGTTTAACCTAATTTAGCCATATTCATTTAGCCACGGTTAGTTTAGCTTAATTTAATTTAATTTAATTTAACCATAATGTAGTCTAATTTAATCTAACCATGGTTAGTTTATCTTAATTTAATTTAATTTAATTTAATTTAACCATAAATAGTTTAACCTAACTTAATTTAAATATGGTTAGTTTAACCTAATTTAATTTAGCAATGGTTAGTTTAATTTAATTTAGTTTAGCCATGGTTAATTTAACCTTTTAGTTAGTTTAGTTTAAGGAAATTGAATGATGATTAATTTAATGTCCTAGTTAGTTTAACCATGGTTATTTTAGTTTAAGTTACTTTAGCCATGGTTGATTTAAGGCTCTAATTAGTTTAGTCATGGATAATATAATTTTTAAATTAATTTAACCATGGTTAATTTAAGCTAGTTTTATTTAACATGGGTTTAATTTTAGTGCTAGAGGTATATACTATTATTATACATAGCCTAGGTAGATACATCAAGTATATTAAATTAAATATGTATTAGTTTAGGCCACTATTTTTATGACACATGTACATGTTGTACACATTTAATTGAATGTTAGTTGCACACACAATTAAATGACCCAAAAAATATACAATACCAAATTTGCAGTTGCAAATATGATTGATATAATTGCAAACAACAATTAGTTACATGCTAGTTGCATAATGATTGGTTGCAAATGATAGGATTTCTACTAATGTTTGAAGGTGGAGTGTTTGACATCAAAAATTGTATGTATTGGAGATCTTGGATAGTTCTTTCTTAGTGGGTTCTAACCATATATTGTTTTTATAAATTCAATTGTCAAATGTTGATCGTATAAACAATGTGTACTTGTATAGGTGGGAAGAAAATAGTTGGTGGGTATGGACAGATGGGTAGTACTACAAACATCAACATTACAATTACACTGTTACTAGTTTATTATCAATTGTTGTATAACAAGAAGAAAACAATGTTGATTTTGGAAACATTTCAAATGTATGAGATATCACCTCATAACCTTTTTTTTCAAGATCAAGAGAATGAATACAAAGGAGGGCCACTAGAGGGTTTGGAGAAGTAGTTGTTTTTCTGGGGTGGG
>Ga0209208_10004009_pt1 | contig 20998 bp, 20 predicted proteins | sample S1TSphfallax_3_FD_187694 | JGI IMG/M metagenome (GOLD analysis project Ga0209208, IMG submission 187694) | Host-associated microbial communities from peat moss isolated from Minnesota, USA - S1T2_Fd - Sphagnum fallax MG (SPAdes) (version 2) | ecosystem: Host-associated > Plants > Peat moss >...
AGATGCAGCCGGAAAACCGCACTCTCCAGAACGCGCGCACAGGAGCGGCGATCGCCTCTGACCGAACCCGTGTCCGGGGTTGGGCTGGGCGTCTCATGGAAGCCGTCGTAGACGACAGCGGCTCTGAGACGGTCGAAATCGCGGTCGTCATGCCGATGTTCCTGATGATCATCATCGCAATCTTTCAATTCGCGATCGTGATGTTCAATTACGAAAGCGCCAGCTTCGCCATCCGGCAGGCTGCGCGATACGGCAGCACCCATAGTTCGACCAGCTTGAACCCCTGCACGGCGGCGCAAATCTCATCCATGACGCAATCCTACCTTTGGTCGCCCATCGGCAGTACCACGGTTACCGTCAATTGGCCCAACGGCAACACGGTTGGCAACACCATTCAGGTATCGGTGAACGAGAATTACTCTGTCGGTCTGTTCAACTCCTCATTTTCGGCAGTGAATATCAGCAATAGCGTGCAATACGTGATTGTGCGCTGACGGATTTGCCGGTGCCGCAAGCGAGCTTTGGAACGAGTCGCCGTTGGGCGGGAAGGTCGACGGCGAGCCGCTCTCAGGCAGGATGAATTCGGCGAGGTTGACGCGTCCGACGGCTACGGTTGTCGCCCTCGATCGCCATGCGAGAACGGCCCACTCAGCGGCCTGCTTGGTGTCGCGCATGAATCCTGTTGGGACTGTCCGCATCCAATTAGTTGTTGTAACAACTAATGTTTCCACGCGACCAGGACAATCCCATGCAAATCGGCATCGACAGCTTCGCCGCCTCCATTCAAGACCCTGAAACCGGAGCCGCGATCGCGCCAAGCGAACGGCTGCGAAACCTGATCGAGGAGATTGAACTGGCCGATCAGGTGGGTCTGGACGTTTTCGGCATCGGCGAGCATCACCGGGCTGAGTTTCTGGACTCCGCGCCGACGATCATTCTGGCCGCGGCGGCCGGGCGCACGAAAAACATCCGCCTGAGTTCGGCCGTCACGGTGCTCAGCGCCGCCGATCCGGTGCGGGTCTTTCAGGAGTTCGCCACGCTTGACCTGATCTCGCAGGGCCGCGCGGAGATTGTCGCGGGGCGGGGTTCGTTCACCGAGGCGTACCCGCTGTTTGGGCTGAAATTGCAGGATTACGACGAGTTGTTCGTCGAAAAGCTGGATTTGCTGCTCAAGATTCGCGACAACGCCCGCGTAACCTGGTCCGGCAGGCACCGGCCGGCTTTGAACGGGCAGGGAATTTACCCGCGGCCGCTTCAGGAGCAAATGCCGATCTGGCTCGGAGTTGGCGGGACGCCGCAGTCTTTCGCGCGCGCCGGTTTTCTCGGCCTGCCGCTGATGATCGCCATCATCGGCGGCGAGCCGCATCGCTTTCGGCCGCTGGTGGACCTTTACCGCGAGGCCGGCGAGCGGGCCGGCCATGCGGAGAAGCTCAAGGTTGGGCTGCACATGTTCGGCTTTCTGGGCGACACCTCGCAGCAGGCGGCGGACGACTTCTACCCCGGCTACGCGACGATGTTTACCCAAATCGGCCGCGAGCGTGGGTGGTCGCCCACCTCGCGGGCGCAGTATGAGGCGACGCGCGGGCCGAGCGGCGCGTACCTGATCGGCGACGCGGATTATGTGGTGGACAAAGTGCTGGCCGTCAACGAGGCTCTTGGCGGCGTGGCGCGCCTCGATTTTCAAATGACCACGGCGGTGATGGCCAAAGCGAAGATGATGCACGCGATTGAGCTGCTGGGGACGAAGGTCGCTCCGGCGGTGCGCAAAGCGCTGGGCGCGTAAGAGTGGCGAAGTCTACTCGATAACCACGCCGAGGAGCCGGGTCAACTCGAGCGCCTGGGCGGCGGAGACGCGGGCGCCGCGCAGGTCTTCGATGCCGACCAGCATCCCTTCGATGTCGCAACTGCGCAGGTCGAAGCCGTTGAGGCGTGTGCCGGTCAGGTCGGTCTGGCGGAGGATCGTCTGCTGGAAGCGCGACTCGGCGAGGTCGCAGCGGCTCAGGACGGCTTCGCCGAAGTGGGTTTCGCGAAACTCGCAGCGGCGCAGGCGGCTGTCGTTGAGTTGCGCGAAGCGGGCGTTTGCGGTGTCGAGCAGCACGCTCTGCCATCGGCTTCTGGGGGCGGCCAGGCCGACGAGGCGGCAGCGGAGGAACTCGACGCGCGTCAGCTCGCAGTTGCGGATGCGGGCGTTGGACAGATCGCAGCCGGTCAGACGTATGTCGCGCAGGCGGAGCGAGCCGATTTCACAGTTGGCGAAGGAAACGCGCTCCAGCATTGAGCCGCTGATCGTGAGCGATTCGATTCGGTTGCCGGAAAGGTCGAGGTCGGAGAGGGATTGCTCTTCGATGGGCAGGCCTTCCAACAGCATCGCGCGAGGAGCCGTGCCGGTGGCGACCGGGGAATCTTCGAGTTGTTCCGGGAGATGCGGCGGGTCTCGTTCCGGGGCGGGTTTGCCGGCTTTTTCGGGCATCAAAGAAAGGATACTCTTGCGGGATCGGCGGAGAAGGGTTCTCATGCGCGGCTGAACCGCATGGGAATCGGCCAGACACGCGCTAGAATGGCTAGAGAGCGACGCCGTAACATGCTTGAAACGCCCGGATGGCGAAATCGGCAGACGCAGCGGACTTAAAATCCGTAACCCGCAAGGGAGTGGGGGTTCAAGTCCCCCTCCGGGCACCAGGTAAACGCATTTACAATCAGCCAGATACAGACACGTTTTTCGTTTGTGCCCAATATGTGCCCAAATCGCTGAGGCCATCCCTGTATGCAGTCGATCTTCTATCATGACCGTAGCGGAGATTTCGGCGAGGCGGGAGCGATGGAAACCTTCAAGGCTTCGGTTCACTACGGCGATTGGAGCGGTACCGCAGCTGCGGATGAGGCCAATCCTCGAAACGGATTGTGGGGTTATCTCGAAGAACAGAACCTCAAGGACGAAGACGAGTTCCTTGTTGCGGCGTCCCTGTATCGTGGCGCTCTTGGCGTCGGCGTTCTCGCCTATCTCTATAAAGCCGCCGACATGGATTCCGTTCAGCAGGAACTTGCGGCGATTAAAGGACCGGTCCCCGTTCGACAGGTGCGGCTCGATCTGACGCTCGACCAATTCTTCGATCTCTTCGACCGCATCAAGGTCTCACTCACATGGGATGGGCTTGGACTTGATCGCCGCGAATACTCAATTGTTCAGTCATAAGAATGTGCCTAAATCACTTAGGCTCATCCTGCACTCGACTTTGTGGCGGTGTCGCTCTGACGCAGCTTGTCCAGGTTGTTCAGCAGGACGGCGATGACTCCGGCCAAGCCCGCGACAGTCAACGGAATCTTTTCGGAGAGTGACTGAACGGCGTGATGATCGACCAGATGCAAAGCGACGGATAGGAATATCGCGGTGTAGAACAACGGCAGGGCCACCAGCAACGATGCAATGAGCAAAATGGAAAGAGATTGCAGGGCTTTGGCGTCAACCGACGATGCCGGGAACTGGCGGATTTTCAGGACAAGAACGTAACCGACGAATGCCACGAAAAGATTGAACGCACCTTGTACCCAGAGATTCAGCCATTGGTCGCTTTGCAGGTAATTGATGAACGTCAGCGGGCCGACTATGGCAAGCATGAAGAGATAGATAGTGATTCTTGCAGCCTGCCCCGGAACTCCCTTCCAGAAAAAGAAGATCGTTGCGATGCCTGCCGCAGCCGGATACGCTAACTGGAAAATCATTCCCACGCGGTAGTAATCGATCACAAGCGGGTAGCCAGCGTGATCCCATGTCCAGCTTCCGAGCATTGGGAGACGGTAAGCCAGCATGTTCGCGCCGATCCAATTCAGCTCTTCGACGACGCCAAAAATCACCAGTCCGGCCACGCAAGCAAGAATCTTCCTCAACCATGCGGGAGTCTTCGGCATGTGAGAATAATAAGACCTAGCCGTTGCTCATCGTCGAGTGACTTTCCAGGAATTTATTGAACCCGCTCCGTTGTTTCTCCTGCAGCCCATTCCTGTCCTGAATGCACACGCGCCATGAGATCGTCGATGCGCGCCTGGCGGGCAGGGGACCACTTTGCGTAATGCTTGCGCACGATGTCGGGCGAGTTGCCGAGAATGTCCGCCACATCCTCAAAGCTTGCGCCATTGCCGAGCAGTTCCGTCGCCAGCGTATGCCGGAAGCGATGCGCGTGAGCGCGAGGCACCATGGAGGCCCTGAACACAGCCGCCAGGCTCCGGTCGGCAATGTCCTTCATCGTGCGTTCCGACGACAGGCCGTTCCAGAAGTAGCAGCGGCAATCCTTTTCGGTACCGCGCGGCAGCGGCACGCAATCGAGCGCGTCTTTCAGTTCGCGCGGGATCGGCAGGAACACCGGCTTGCCGCTCTTTTCGGTACGCAGGAAGATGCGCCACCGCCCGCTTTCACGGCTCAGCCTGTCTTTACTCAGCATCGCCACATCGCCGATGCGGAGCGCCGTATAGCGCAGCGTCAGGATCATGGCGCGGGCGCGGAGCCGTTCGTAAGGACCGCGGCCTATTGTGTCGCAGGCCTTGATGATGGCGTTGACCTCCGCTGTCGAGAATGGCTCGACATCGTTCGGCTTGATGTTGCGCGGCGGCTTGATGCGTTTCGCCACATTCTCGCCAGCCCATCTGCGATCAAAGCAGAAGCCGCAAAACTGGCGCAGGAGCTGAAGCTCCTTTGAGCCTGTAATCGGCTTCAGCGCGCGACCGGCGCGGAAGGCATCGAGGTGATCCGCCGTCAGCTCATCGACCGAGTCGATCCGGCGGCCTTCGCAGAACACCTTCAGATGGTTCAGCGTGTTCCGGTACTTCCGCACCGTCGAGACCTGCAGGCCTTCACTCTCGTAATGTTCGATGAACGCGGTTACGGCTTCGGCAACGGGCTTATAAACACCATTGTCTGGCGATTCCAGCGCCACGGCTTTCTTACGCGCACGGGCCATATCGCGCGTCCCGAGCGACTGGCGCAGGACCCGCTTGCCGTCGATGTAACCGTCCGCCCAGAGCGGACAGCTGCATTTGAGGACATCGCGGCCTCTCGTACGATACGGGCACGATTGCGTGTGCCGCCGCCAGATCGTCAGCATGCACCCCATTTTAACTCGTTCGGCGCGCGTAAACCCTCCTTGCAACCGATTCGGGAATGCGAAGCGTGACGTATTCGCGCCGGCCGCTGCGCGCATAGGAGCGTGTGTATTTCATGACGCCGGGCTCGTCGATAAACAGACGCCGGATGGTGCTTTCGTCGAGTATCCACAGGTCCGCCAGTTCCTTCGGCGTGTAGTGCCGCTCGAAAGCGGTCTCAGGGTCCGGCGATGGTGAGATCGGAACCGATTGTCGTGTTCTCATTCGCATGGGCCTCCTCCCTCGACATTTCCCGGCGACCGAAGGGCATGCGGTCGACGGGCTTCCAGCGCACGGGCAAAGTGGAAGCGGGACCGATGTCATGGCCGGGGACGCGCAGCCATACGCCGCCGTCGGGCCAGCGCATGAAGATCGATGCGCGGCGGTTGGGTCGTTTCACTTCGAAATACTTCGCTTGGCGAAAGCCTTCGGCAATGGTCATAGGTCCGGCGATCCGTCGAATCGGATTCCACATAATCGTTTCCTCGATGAAGGTTGTTCCGGCGAGCCGGATGTGAATGTCGTACACGCCCTGAATTTCAGGGAGCGCAGGTCGGCGCGGCGGTAACCGTGTTGCCTTGCCGCGCGCGCAGCTGATCGTTCCAGTCCTTGAAGCCGAACGGTTCCTGCACCGTAAAGCGCAGATCGGAGCGGCCCGTCAGAGCAACGGCTTTCCGGACCACGTCGGCAAGTTTCGCGCCCTCGGCATCGTTGTCCATGGCGGCGACGATTTCACTGGCCACCGGCATCGCCGCCGCCGCCATCCGGACAAGTTCCGGCTGTTGCGGATTGGGCTTGCCGCCGATGGAGGCGTAACGGGCGCAGGCGTCCGGAAACAGAACCGCATGGGAAAGCGCGTCGATGGCGCTTTCCGCGACAACCAGGCGCGCATCGTCGAGCAGCATGTGGGACATCCAGAGAGCCTTGACCCCGCCCGAAGCGAAGCCGGTGAAGCCGACATTCTTGAGTTCGTAACCCGTGAGACCTTCGGCGTCGAAATGCGGAAACACCGCGTTGCCGTGACCGTCGATGCGGATGCGGCCCGCGAAGCGTTCCGACGCCAGCAGGGAGCGGGGCAGGGCGCGCTGCCGCTCAAGATAGGGATGGCCGTCGGTGGCATCGGTCATTCTTGCGTAAGCCGTTTCCACCCTCATGCGATCCTTTGCAACTTTCTGCAGAGCGGAGAATACCGGCACAGGCACGGGAGGCTGGCCGGTCCATGGGCGCAGTTCCTTGCGCACGGCCCCGATGCTGACCCGTTGCCGGAATTGCACGAAATCGATGATCGTGCCGTTGTCGCGGTCGTCGCGCACCGAGCAGTACACGTAATGACCATCCATGCCGCGCATGACGATGATCTTGTCGTCGCTCGCCGGATGACGCATGACGGCATTGCCGCGCCAGCTGGCCTTGCGGTCGAGCTCATAGCCCTGAGCCGCCGCATAGGCGCGAAGATCGATCCCCGTCTTGAAGCTTTCCAGTTCTGCGTCGAACATTTTCTCTTCCTGCTGCCCCCGCCTGTCCGCCGATACTAGGGCGGCGTTTTCATTCCCTCAAGCTCCGACAGAGCGGCCCTTATTTCCTGCCGGAAGGAAGCTGCGCCCGACTGGCGACCGGCAGAGCCGCGGGCGCGGCCCCCGGCATGTGTGCCGCGCGTGACGCTGCCGGAGACGGTTGCGACACGCCGGTGAAGCTGGAATAGCTTCCCGACAATGTCCCCCTGAAACCGCAGGCTTCATGGCATCGGAAGGAATCGCCGCGAACTCTCCCGTTGCAGACGAAGCCCTTGCATCCGCCGCAATGAATGATCTCCCCGTCGGCTCCGCACCATGGGCATTTCTCCCGGTGCAGCCATCTGCCGTCGATCAGGTTCAGGGGAATCTGCTTCGCCGTTCCCCCTCCGGCACTGGCACCGTCGATGCGCGCGCATTCCGCCAGCTTGTAATGTCCATTTGCCTTCGGCGCATAGATCGCCATCCAGGGTCTGCCGTGGACCGCGCACATCCGGCTCATGGCGACAAGATCGTTGCGCGTGTCCGGCCTCCGGACGACACCGTATTTTTCGCCTATGGCCAACGCCGTTTCGATTGTGTTGTTCATCTCGACCTTCCTCCCGCCCAGCCTCCCGACCAGGCGCTGCGTCCTTCACGTTCAAGTTCCGTCCGGTGATAGCTCGGCTCAACCTTGCCGGGCCTGTTCTGACGTTGAACCTCTTCGTTCTCGCCATATTTCCTGGCGATCTCCGTCCCTGCCCTGATCTTGTCTTCGTTGCTCATAGGAAGAAGGACCTGATGACCTCAAACCATTCGTTGTCGGAATGCTGCAGCCTGTCCAAGAGCCATGACGCGCCGTTCGTCACCGTGAGCAGAAACACCGTGAGCAGGATGCCAATGCCCGTAGGGGGATCCTCATAGAACCCGAATACCGAAATCAGAACCCCCAGGACGATCACGACGCCCTTGATCACCGTCACGCCAAGCCCGCGCCTCGAATACTCGGCAACGGCCCAGTCCCAAAACCACAACAGGGTGGCGAGGCCGAATATCCAATCCCAGAACCTTTTCAGTGCATAGAACGTGAAACCGCCCGGTGTTATCTGGACGAGAACAGGTATTCCCCACAGGAAACAGCTGGCCGTGAGCAGGGTCCACAGCAAGCGGACCTGCGGATACGACCACAGTCTTTGCAGCATCTCTTTTCCGGCGTTATCCGGGATGACATGCTGCTGCGCGTTCAGAGCCTCGACAGCTTCGGCAAGCCTGCGATTGTCGTCCTCAAGTTCGGCGATCTTCTCCTGCAAATCCTCGTTCCCGCCCGAGGTGCCGAATGCCGCATCCATGGCTTCAAGAAAGCCGATACCGTTTTGCCCGCACAGCGCGAAGGCCCGGTCGGCGGCGGTGTGACGCTCGCCCTCATGGTCCGAGCCGATCCGCGCCACGACATTCCTGAATCTTGAACTGAATCCTGCATTCACGGTCATAAAACCTCCCTTTGAAACGTCCTTTCACCATCAGCCGAAAACACGACGCCAGAGGCCCGCGTTTCTCACGTAAGGATTGGGCCGATACCCGCTCCAGAACGCCTTGAAATAGAACTTCCGTTTGGCGCGTATCGGCCCGCAGCGGACGCCCTCGACGAAGGCGATCATTTCGTCGGAGCCGAGCGCGCCGACCTCATGCGGCAGGAGCAGGGGACGCGCGGTCTGGTTCATGGAATCGCTGACCTGCGGTTCGCCACGCCGGTCGAGACTGACGCTTCTTGAGCGGCTGATCACCTCGGTTGTGCCGCTCAGTTTCGAGACGTAGACCCGACTGGTCTGATCGCGAGCCCCGAACCAGGTCGTCACGCCGCAATTCTGGATGAAGGTTTCCCAAGTCTGCGGAAACATCCCCTTCAGCTGCGACAGGTCCTGCAGCACGCACCACAGCTGAAGTCCAGCCGCGCCCGCCGCCATGCCCATGGCGTTTTCGAGGCTCTTCATATGCGGCCCGAGCTGCGCCATCTCGTCGACGATGGCGAGCACGGGATTCTTCTTTCCCTGCCGCCCTTCACCGAGCAAATCCGCGAGCGCCGTATCGAGAATGAGCCGGAAGTATTTGTCGCTGACATCGAGCAGATTCAGCGGCAGGCAGATATAGACCGTCGTTCCGGGGCGGCGCTTCAGATCGCTGAAACGGAAATCCGAGCCGCTCAGGCTTTCCGAAATCGCCGCGTTGCCGATGAAGGCCAGCTGCGTCCGCGCCGTGGCGATGACATCCTGCACCTCGCGGCTTTCGGGATCGGCCCAGGCGAAGCGGTCGAGCTTGTCCACAATGAAGGGATCGCGTGTCTGGCGCACGGTCCGGCGGCAGAAGCCGACGATATCGCCGTTCACGATGCGAGCCACCGCCGCCAGATTCCGATCCGCCGGACGGCCATGGCGCTTGAGGGCCGCGACAACGCCCGCGACAAGCGAGCGCGCCGCCGTCGTGAAATGAATGCCGTCCTTGCCTTCCTCCCATACGAGCGCGGATGCTATCTTCTCGCTCATCGCATGGAACGCGCTCGACCCGGTATCGAGGATGTCCATCGGATTGAAGCGCGTCGCCGGCAGACCGGCGAGAGCCTCTGGAAGCATGCCGAAAGGATTGAGGATGAGGACAGGCCCGAAACGGCGACGGCCATGAGCCGTGATCGCCGCGTTCTCGGCCTTCGGATCGATGCAGATGCACGACCCGCGCCACGACAGCAGGGCATTGACGAGCATCGTCGCCCCCTTGCCGGTGCGCGCGGCGGCGACCGTCAGCAGATGTCCATGACCGGGATAGTGCAGGGCGTGCCTGCCATCCGGCGAATAGCCGATCCGGACGCCTCTGCCCCTGAAGAGGCCCGCCTTCCTGAGATCGTCGTCGCCCGCGAAGCGCGCGCCGCCATGAACATTGGCCGGTGTGAAGCTGTAAGCGCGCTCAACTCTCTTCCGCCGCGCATCGACGATAATGCCGCACAGGATCGTGAGAGCGATTGCGAAGAACAGACCGAATTCAACGAGAGAATCCATATCAGAGCCATCCTTTCGAGCGAAGCAGCTTCTTTTCGCTTTCCCCTAACGTGGTTGCCGATTTGAGAATGCCCTTGAGCATCAGCTCGAAATCGGGATGTTGTTTTGCGTTCCGGACCAGGGCCTCGCCGACGATCGAGTGCAGCCGGGCCTCGTCTTTCTCATCGCGTTTCTGCTGGCGAACCTTCTCCTGTGCGATAGCGGCCTTGATCGTCGCTTCGCGTGTGCGAAGGGCTTCGAGCCTGTCGTTAACCGCTTTCGTTGCGGGCATGTCGTCTCCAATCAGTCGTAAAATCCGTCGGCCTGCGAATGCGGCCCGGTGTGAAAACCCCTGTCCGGCTCGAAACGAAAAGCATTGCTTTCAGGCAGGGGATCGGCTTTGGTCTCGGGATGACAAAGCACGAACCTTACATCGATGAAACAGGCCGATACCTGAACATTCATCAGGCTTCCCAGATCGTGCGCGGAGTAACCGAAACGACCTTGTGGAACTGGGCAAATGAGGGACAGACAAAATTCGGATTCAAGCTCCGCATTAAGACTGTGCCCGTCGAACATCACAGGTATTACCGCAAGGGCGAGGCTCCTGCTAAGCGCCCCCTGAAGGAGCGCAAGCTCATTCTTGAAGCGGATGTTCTTGCCCTGAAGGAGATACTGGAGGCTGCGGGTCGTACCGAGCCTGGTCCATGGTCCCCATACGAGATGGCCACTCTTGAAGCGAGAGCCAATGCCGTTGCGCGCCGCCGAATTCAAGGGCCGAATTTGCATCTCAAATGACCTCCGGCACCATATAGAAATAGCAAGAAACGGATTGAACGAATCTGCCATTGCGCGCAAAAACCCATCTATTGTTTACGTAAATCCTGACATCTACGGATCGATTCACATAAACTTCTCTCATGATCGTTGGGAGGAGGGGCTATGCCCAGACCGCTTAAACAGGCCACCACTGCCGATATGTTCGCGGCGGCTCGGATGTTCTACAGGGAACGCAAGAACAAGAAGGAAATCTCGGATGCACTCCGGACCGACACGCGCGGAGTCACCTGGCTGTTGAACGAAGCGGAGCGGAACGGCGTCGTTCGAATTCAGATTTACGAGACCGCAAAAAGCAATCTCGAACAACGCATCCGCACAAAGCATCCGCATCTCGAAAGAGTGATGATCGTGTCCGGTCCTCAGATCAGAACCGAAGAACAATGCGACGATATGTTCCACCGCTTCGGCGCTCTTGCGGCGGACTACTTCGAGGAACTGTTCGAGAGTCATCCGCGCGACAAGCCCTTTCATGTGGGCGTGACCGGCGGGGAACGGCTGCTCGAATTCGCCAATGCGGTTCCGGTCAGATTCCGCGAGAACGTCCATGTTCATGTGGTCGCTCTGGTCGGTCGCGGGAGGTTGGGCGAATCCGCGAGCCATGTTGAGCCGAATGTCGCGGCCTCGATTCTGTGGAGCCACTGCGGGAGTTTTCCAGGGCATTGTGAATATGAAACGGTTGAACCCTACCGGATCGACAAGTCTCCCGGTCCCGAGGCGCGCGAGGCCGCAACGCTTGAACTGATGCGGCTGAAGAAACTCCCGTCGATCAAGGCGGTCATTCAGGACATGGATCGCCTCGACGCGGTTTTCGCCGGATTCGGTTTCCTCGACGGCACCGGCACGAGCCAGGCCATCAAGAACCGCATCACCATGGGCAGCCTTTTGAAGTCGGTCGTCACCCGGGAGCAGCTGGCCAGGGAAGGAGCGGTCGGCGACTTCTGTTATTGCCCATTCGATGCCGACGGGGATTGCCCTCCGGATAAGGACTGGCATTTCTTCATGACAGCCGGTCACTATTCGAAATATCGGGGGATCGGCTTCTACAAGCGGATGGTCGAGACCGGCAAGAAGGTCGTGGGCTTTGGCGGTCCGCATCTCCTGCCCGTCATTCGCGCCGCACTCAAGGGGAAGATCGTCAACGTCCTGATCCTCGACGAGTACACGGCGCAGCAACTTGCCGATGGAGCCTAGCCCCTTCCGACTATGTGCGTATGCAGATCAATCCCGGTAAGGGCATTCAGCGCCGCAGGGCTTGTGTGTCCATGCGCGTCGTTGCCTTCCGGTTCAGCGGGCCGCACAATCGCAACCTTACCCGATGAAAATTCTGGCGCACCCCCCGTTCATGTCCAAAGGTTGCTTCTCGAAATTTTGTTGCGTGCTCACTGCGTTCCTCGCGCAGACAAAATTTCTGCGATGCCGCTGCGCGCTTTTGACATGCCCGTCTCATGGGTGCGCTGTGGACTTTTCATCGGTTGCGATCATGCAGCCGATCAACCCGAAAGGAACACATCATGTCCGACACAGGAAAACCCGCCGCGAAGATCAGCCTCTATCCGGTATCAGCCGCCATCTGGCGCAACCGGAACCAGAAGGGCGTCTTCTACAGCATCACCTTCGAACGCAGCTACAAAGACGAGGCCGGAAAGTACCAGACCTCTTCCACCTTCAACGCGAGCGATCTGCTTGCGCTCTCCAAACTCGCCGACCTCTGCGACACGAAGATCAGAGACCTTCGCGCCGCCGACAGGCAGCCCGAGGACGAAGCCGCTTAATCGTCTCCGCATACCGGGGCAGGGCGCTCATCACGCTCTGCCCCTTCGTGGTCACATCCCAGCAGTCCGGCGCATAGCTTCGCCGGATTCGATTGTTGCTCGTTCGCGCAATGTCGTTTCTTTCCTGCTGCCCCGCGCGCCATTTGCTCCGCGCTCTTCATGGGTGAGCGTTGTGTCAATTTCGTGGCATTCCGCACGCGGAATTGTGTATGCGGATGACGGAAATTTATTTGCGGCGAATCGAAGTTTCGATTCCATTGGCCCGATGTTCGATGCCGATATCGCCGACAGCAAGTTGTGCGCGTGTGCCACGCGCCACGCCACCGGGCACCGTCCTTCGGACGGCGCTGTGGCTCAACCTGGCAAGGGGCAGGGCTTCGCCCCTCCCCGTTGCATCCCCTCCCAGGTGCCGCAGGCGGCAGCGGAAACCGTGCCCGTTTCCGCACCATTCGGCTTTGCTCGCGTTGTCGTGTCTCGATCATGGGAGGCGCGCCCATGATGGCGAACGACAACGCGCAGCCGCCGCTTGTAAACCGAAGCGGCAGCCAGAAGCGCGTGCGCGTGCGCAAAATTCCCGTCGCCTGCGACGATGAGGAATTTCTGCGTATCGACGAGCGCGCGCGGGAAGTCGGGCTCAGCCGCCCGAGCTTCCTCCGCGCCTGTGGCCTTGGAACTCCCGGTCCGCGCGCGCGGCGGAGTCCTCCCGTCAATGCGGAAGCCCTGGGCCGGGCGACGGCGGCTCTCAACAAGGTCGGCAGCAATCTCAACCAGATTGCCCATGTCCTGAATGCAGGGAGCGCATCGCTGACGATGCAGGAATGTTTCGCGGCGCTCGCCGAGGTTCGCGCCGCCGCCGCATCTATCCGCGCGATTGTCGGGCGGAAGGAGCGGCCATGATTTCCAAAGGAACGACCCACAACAATGGGGCGCGACTGGCCAGCTACCTGACGACCGGCAAGGACGGCGAGCGGGCCGAGCTGTGGCAGCTTCGCGGCTTCGAGGCGACGACTATCAGGGATGCCTTCCGCGACGTGCAGATCATGGCCGGGGCGACAAAGGCCGAGCAGCCTTTCTTTCATGTGCAGGTGCGGAACCGCGAAGGCGAGACGCTGACACGGCCTCAGTGGGAACATGCCGCCGACCGCATCGAGCGGATGCTTGGGCTTGCCGATCAGCCCCGCGCCATTGCGTTCCATATCGATGAGCGCACCGGCGAGGAGCACATGCATGTCGCGTGGAGCCGCATCGACGAGAACACCATGACGGCCAGGCCCCTGCCGTTTTTCAAGGATCGGCTGAAGAAGATCAGCCGCGAACTGGAACTGCATTTCGGGCTGGAGCCGGTGACCAACCGCCGCGAGGGCCATATCAAATTCGCGCCGACGCGGGCGGAGCATGAGCAGGCGCGCCGTCTCGGCCTCGACGTTCACGAGGTACGGAACGCCATTCGCGACCTCTGGGATCGCGCCGACAGCGGACGAAGCTTTCAGGCCGCACTTGAACATGAAGGCTTCATACTCGCCAAAGGCGAGCGCCGGGATTTCGTGGTGATCGACCAGGCGGGCGGCATGCACCCTCTCGGCAAGCGGATGCTCGACGTGACCGCGTCGAAGATCCGCGACCGGCTGTCCGACATCTCGCGCGATGACCTGCCCTCCGTGGAGGAGGCCCGCGCCCTCATGCCCGAACCGGCGCAGGAGCGCACACAGAAACAGACAGGGCGGCAGGAAAAAGACGAGCCGGTATGGGATCGCGACCGCGCCGACCGGAAGTGGCAGGACGCCGTCGTCAATGCCGCCATCGACAGGGAAAAGGCCGAACGGAATTTAGTCGAGCCGGATGAGAAGACGACATCGCAGGAGCGCGGGGCAGGGGCGGGCAGCAGGAAGAAGGAAGGTGACGAGGCGCGGGGGCAAGAGGCCACGCGGCAGGCGACCAATGAAAAACACTGGCCAATCCATCCGCCGGCGCATCGGGGATGGCCGTCATTCGAGAAGGCTGCAGAGCACACCACACGCGACCGCCGATCCGAAAATCTCAGGGGCGCGCCCAAGCATCTTTGGGATGCATGGCTCCAGAGCGACAGCGCCAAGGCTTTCGCCGCCGCCCTCGACGATAAAGGCATCATGTTCGCCAGGGTGACGAAAGAGGAGGCCGAGCGCTTTCACCGCGAAGCCGAATTCGCGAAAGCTGTCGGCAGACATGCGCCGCGCTTCAAAGAGGACGAGGTCATCGTCGTCACCGAGCCGCGCCCTGAATATCATCGCAACGGCGCATATGAGAGGCCGAGCCGCTTCCAGAAGATCGATCAGAACCTTGCCTGGAAGTTCATGAAAGGCCTTGACGGCCTGGTTGCGGTGCAGGGCGTCGATGCCACTGTCAGCCTGTCCAATCAAAGAGCCATACAGCGCGCCGCCGACCGCGAAGCGGACCGCATGGAGCGCGCAACGGATATCAGGGATTACTCCACGCGCAACCGGCATCGGGCGGTGAAGGGGAAGGTGGAAGTCGCCACGAGCGCAGTCCGGACAATCGGCAAGGCGTTCGACGCTTTCAGCGATGCATTCGGTTCGCTGATAGCGCCGACGTTGACACCCGAGCAGATACGCGAGGGCCGGAGAGCCGCGGCGCGCCGTGAGCAACAGGCGGAAGACACCATCGACATTCAGAGATACACCGCCGACAGCGCCGGGCGACAGCGGCAGCGGGAAGACGAGCTGGAGGCGATACGCCAGCGCGAACGGGAGCGAGGCGGGCGAGACCGATAGGAGCCGTGGCCATCGGGAAAACCACGGCAGGAACCGGCGTCCCAAACACTACCGAAAGATCACGGACCTCACCGACGTTACCAGGCGGGAATTCCGGCAGCTGGCGAAGGCGTTGACGCGCCGCGTGAATGAACCGCCACGAGCGCAGCGCCGCCGCAGCGACACGACGGCAGGAGGATCGATAGCGACCGCGATGACGCTTCATCCCATCGAGATGCCGGAAGCCAACTGCGAAGACGTTGAATTCTTTTGCGACACTCTCGACTGCATGAACCCGTGGTACGAGCCGGACAGCAGTTTCGACTACAGCGATGACATCTATGTCCCCGATTGCGCGGATGCGCATTTTCACCTTGAACTTTGAAAGGCTGATCGCATGACGGACGCAGCGCATTGGCAGAAGGCATAGCCAGTGGCTTGAGATAGGAACGGCGCGACTGGACGCGAGTGGAGACATTCATGTCTTTCTTAATCGCACACCGATAGGCGGCTTCGATGGTTATACCTATCTGGCGCGGATTGGCGCGCAACCGCCGCAGTCCGATCCGGATCGGCCAGAGCAGGACCCTGATGACGGATGAGGTCGCATACACGAGTATGCATTGCGCATTGTGTGAAACGTGCCGTGAAACTACCGAAAGTTGTTGACGTGAAATTCATGGCCTGATTACATAAGCGCGCTGAGAGACGAGTTGCGTTGGTGAAGCGCCTTTCCGAAGTGCCGTGCCTCCTGCCTTATAAATCTCGCCTTGGTGTTCCCGGTTCGCCGCTGCGTTTGACACCTCAAGTTTAGAGGGGATGATGGGTAGAAGACGCTCTTGTCTTTTGTTGTTGTGGGCCACGATCACAATCATTGCGTCTGCAACTGACGTAGCTTTCGCTGACAGTACTGCGGAAATAGCCCCCGCACATAAAGTTGGAGAAACATTCCGCGATTGCTCCAATTGCCCGGAGATGGTGGTTATCCCTGCGGGAAGTTTCCTTATGGGATCATCATGGGACGATGTGGCTCGCGATGTTAGAGAAGCCGACGTCAGGTATAAGGAACACGTCAATGATAAGACGAGGGAATGGGTCTCGCCCTTGATGTATTTGCAAAATCTTCATCCGAACGACGAAATGCCGCAACACGAGGTCCATATCGCGCAGTCCTTTGCTTTCGGAAAATATCCCGTAACGCGCGGGGAATTTGCCGTATTCGTGCAGGAAACGGGGTATCAGCCCAAGGGGGTTTGTCCCTTTGTTGTGTTGAATCCTTCACCTGCTGAATTCAAAAAAGCCCGGGAAACGAGCTGGCAAAATCCCGGATTCGACCAAACCGACCGGGATCCCGTCGTGTGCGTGACTGTGCATGACGCCGAAGCCTATGTCGCATGGCTGAACACTAAGGTAAAAAATCCGGCATCGACCAAGGGAACGGGCCCCTACCGCCTGCCGAGCGAGGCGGAGTGGGAATACGCCGCGCGCGCGGGCACGCGAACCGCCTATTGGTGGGGCAATTCGATCGGATCGAATAACGCCGTTTGTGATGATTGTGGCAGCCGGTGGGACAGCAAAACGACGGTGCCGGTCGGCAGCTTCAAACCCAATCCGTTTGGCCTCTACGATGTGCATGGCAACGTATTTGAGTGGATGGCGGATTGTAAGCATAAGGGTTATTCCGGCGCTCCAACCGATGGCAGCGCATGGACGACAGAGGATTGTAAAAGCCGCGTCATACGAGGCGGTTCCTGGAGGTCTAATCAGATATCATTGCGTTCCGCTGCTTCGGGTTTTCTCGAATTAGACGACAGCGCCAATTACGTCGGTTTTCGCCTAGCGCGGACGCTGCAATAAACCGCCAGCTACTGAGCATGCTAATCAAGCAAACCTCACCCTGTAACTGAAGAAGGAAAACAAAATGTCCGCGACAACCGATGCAATTAAACTCTTGAATGACTTTATCTCTGTTGCCGATGCAATCCCGCCTTGTATTCCGAATGGAGGAACCAAAGACGAAGCTACGGCTTTGCAACAAGCGATAGAAACGCTTGGTGTTGATATAACTGGTGAAAACGGAATTCTCGCCAATAACCCTCAGTTCCAGGCGGCAGCCAATCTCTTTGGCATGTACACATCGCTGACTTCCCTTCAGACCAATGCCAATAATTTGGTGGCGGCCTTTGGTCCTACCGGCACAACGCTGGACAAAGCCTCAGCTCTTACAGGTGTCATATCGAACCTCGCCGCATTGGCTCAGGGAACGGCAGAGATCGCAGAAATTCCCGCTGCAGCAACCGGGGGAGAAGCGACTTTGCCGCTGACCGGGTTTGCAGCGGCCTGTGCCGCTGTAAAACTTGCCGCAACCGGGACGCAGTTTGCCATCGATGCTCTTAACGAGGGATATTTTGCCGCCGTCGATCAGGGAAATAATATCGGCCCCGTACAAAATTTCACCATTGCCGTAGCCTGGGATATAAATGCCGAATATACGGTGAATGTTATCCCCCTTTCCGGCGGGAATTTGAGCGCCACGATAACAAACGTGACCGAAGGGAGTGTAAATCTATCTCAATCGCCTAACGAGCAACTGGTGGCTAGCATTTCCGGCAATATCGGCAGCAATACCGCTCCCATGGCCTATGTAGCCGGAGCGGATGTCACGGTTGGGGCCAGCACCACCGGCACAATCCAGGGTTCCGACGATACTATAACTGTCGGGAGTTCTGCTCAGATCGCAATCACCGGTTACGATAACAAAATTACAACCGGCGCTGGAGATGCAATAACGGCAGAGGATTCGAATGTTACGCTCCCATCCAATACTTTGATAACCCTCAGCGGCTCCCAGCTCAACGTCTACGGGGTGAATTCCTCCGGGACAACCCTCACGCTTCCCTTCCAGAATTACACCAACGTGACTGTTGTGAACCCCGGCGATGGTGGGCTGGTGGCTTACAACGTGCCGACTAGCGGTTCGGGAACGGTTACGATCAATGGAACGCCCATCCCCGTGTCAGGACTAGGCGAGGCTGTAAACATTCAAGATATCGCATGCGCTCCAGGGGTGTCGCCCGACCAGGTTATTGCCGATCTTGTGACGCGACTCGGCGATCCGTTGACAGCTGCACAATGGGATCAGGACTACATCGACTACCTGAACCCCACCGGCACAAGATACACCGTCAGTGGCTCGGTATCGGGTACGCACGACACGTTCACGATTTCGTCATCGTCATCGCCGGGCGCATCGGTGACGGGGGTGTCGGGCTATACCAACATCCTCGATGTCGCAGGCGACATCACCCAGGATTCGATCAGCAACATCCAGCAGGTGAACATCGAAGGCGCACTGACGATGACTGCGGCCGAGTGGAGCACATTCGCGGGTCTCGGAGGTCTCGGTGGTGCCATTACCGTGGCTTCGTCAGGAACGTTCTCGCTCTCAGGGACGACGGGGGACGTATCGTCTCTGACGGCGGAAGACTGGGGCGGCACGACACTCACCGGCAACAACACCAGCGGCCAGACACTCACCGCCAGCCTCTTCGGCAACGACACGCTGAACGCGGGCAACGGCGGCGGTACGCTCGTGGCGGGCGAGGGCGTGGATACACTCAACGGCGGCACAAGCGGCGATGCGTTCTATGCAGATTACGGACTTGCGGCGGGGTCATCCGTCACAGGCCGCGGCACGGGCAATATCCTCTACGCCTACTACGGATCGCAGAACGTCGACATCAGCGGCGCGACGGTGACAGGCATCCAGACGCTTGAAGCTAACAACATCACCCTTAATGCAACCGAGCTTGCGGGTTTCAGCACGGTCGTCCTTGCAGGAGCCGGCCTTACCCTCAATGCAAAGGGTGCGGGCAGCTATTCGCTGGCCGGGGTAAGTTCGGGCAGCGGCCTTGCCATGAATACCGATGCGACCGACAATCAGAACCTCACCGGCGACAATCAGGGTTACAACGAACTGAAGGCCGACAACAGCTCCGGCGACGACGACCTGACGGTGAGCGACACTTCCGGCAGCACCGGCAACAATACGCTCAGCGCGCAGAACACCACCGGCGACGATACGCTCACGGCGGGCAGCGGTGCGAACGACATACTCAACGTCAACAGCAGTTTCGGCAACGATACGTTGACGGCTGGCAACGGCAACAACGATCTCCTTGAGGCGCAGAACAGTCTTGGCAACAACAGTCTGACGGCGGGCAACGGCAATAACGATACCCTGAACGTCAACGGCAGCAGCGGAAACAACACGCTGACGGCGGGCAACGGCAATAACTATATCCTCGAAGCGCAGAACAGCGCCGGAAACAACACTCTGAACGCGGGTAGCGGAAACAACACACTGGATGCCACCGGCAGCACCGGCACCAACACCTTCAATGGCGGCAGCGGCAGCGACACCGAGATCGCCGGTCTCGGCGTCAGTATCATGAACGGCAGCACGGCGGGTGGCACGACGTTCGATGTGGCCAGTGGCCTGGAGGCAGGTTCGAGCGTCACCGGCTACGGCACGGGCAATACTCTCAACGCCTCGGGCAACCTCAGCGCCGCGACGATCTCGGGGGTGCAGACGCTCGACATAAGCGGCAGCGTTACGCTGACGGCGGCGCAGCTGGCCGGGATCGCCACGCTCGATCTGACCGGCACCGGCGTCACGGCGACGGCCTCCGGCGCGGGAACCTTTTCGTTCAGTCCCATTACCGACGATGACCTGACGGTGATCGCCGATCCGACGGCGAGCGATACTCTCATCGGCGGTTATTATGTCACGTCCATCGACGCCGACGATACGTCCGGCAACGACACGCTGGATCTGGGAAGCACAATGGGAGGCCTTACGGCTTCGGCACGTTACAGCACCGGCAACGATACGCTCACCGTGGAGGCGAGCTATGCCTTGGGGGATATCCTGGATATCACCGGCAGCACAGGCAACGATACCTTGAGCGCGGGCAACGACGATACGCTTATTGCCACCGGCAGCAGCGGCAACGATACGCTCTCGGCCACCGGCTACGAGAATACTTTCTATGCCGGCAACGGCGTGGACACGATCACCGGTGGTGTCGGCGAGAATGACTTTATTTTCACGTCACGGGCCGCGGCGGGAACGACGGTCACGGGTGGCACGGACGGCTACGACGACCTCGATGCCGAGACGACCGATATTTCGGGTGCGACCCTCACGAACGTTGTGACGCTCGTCGACTATAGCGCTTCCTTGACGCTGACCGGCGCGGAATTCAACGGCTTTACAACGTTTGTGAATGGATATGGCTCCGGCGCGACACTGGTTGTCGTCGGCAGCGGCACCTACAGTATGAGCGGCAAGACTGTGGTCGGCTCGGCATTCACTCTTGTCACCGATTCCGGCAGCACGGTCACCGGCAACAACAGCAACGGCCAGGTTTTGTACGCCGCCGCGACCGGCACCTCCACCGTGGATGCGGGCACCGGCACCGGCGATGTCCTCTACGCCGAAGGCGGCACCGATACGCTCAACGCGGGCAGCGGCGGCGATACGCTTTACGACGGCACGGGTACCGCGACCCTCAACGGCGGCTCCGGAGCCGATACGTTTTATGTCAGCAATCCGATGGGCGGCACGACGGTGAATGCCGGGACCGGCGATACCGTCTATGTCTCCGGCAACACGGGGAGCGGCGCGGTGACGGACACGATCAACATGTCCGGCGGCACACTCTATGTCGGTGCCGGTGCCGATGCGGATATCTACGGCTCGAACAACACGATCATCACTTCCAACAACAGCGCCGTAGGCTCGCACAATGGCGGCGACAATACCGTTTCGGAAGGCGACAGTTCCGGCGTCTGGCTGCTCGACGACGGCGGTGACACCGTCGATGCGGGCACTGGCGACTATATCTTCGTTTCCGGCAACGGCACGGGAGACGAGGACAACGTCGTCAACATTTCGGGCGGCAGCGTCGATATCCAGACCAATACGC
>Ga0209208_10004010_pt1 | contig 20995 bp, 13 predicted proteins | sample S1TSphfallax_3_FD_187694 | JGI IMG/M metagenome (GOLD analysis project Ga0209208, IMG submission 187694) | Host-associated microbial communities from peat moss isolated from Minnesota, USA - S1T2_Fd - Sphagnum fallax MG (SPAdes) (version 2) | ecosystem: Host-associated > Plants > Peat moss >...
GCCCAGACATGTCCTTATAAAGGCAATACCCTTGTCCAGTCCAAATTTAACATTTCCCAGGTTATACATAGCCTCTAAGTGGCCTCACTCTAGGAAGGTCAAGGTACGAGTGTATAGGTGTTGGTTCACCCTGGAATTGCTAAAGACTTGGAGTGTTTCTTCTACTGGCGAATTTTTGCCAAGTTTCAACTTGGAAAAATATGATTTCAACCTATGTTAAGGATTTTTGATGAAAAGAATGACCCAAATTTGCCAGATTTTGAAGATTTTCTTTTGCGAAATCATTGAATTTTATTATTAGGTCCAGTAGATAGCCAAGAATATAGAAGGAGTTAAATTTTAAATAAAATAAAATTCATATCAAGCACGTAATCAAATTTGGCTAAATTATTTTGTGAATGATTGCCATTTTGGCTACATCACAAAATCCTTTTTAAAAAAACCCTGCAAAAGAGTGCTTATAAATCAGACTATGGGCTTTCTTCCAACTAGTAAAATCACTGACAATTCTGGATCATTGAGGTGGTGGATTCATGAATCATGGGGATTTGGTGTACGGGGGAAGCCCCAGGGCGGGGGGACATTCTCAGAATAAGGGCGGCTCTGGATGAGGTCCACAGGCCCTTATTTTGGGAATGTCCCCTATCCCGGGGGGGAGTCTGAAACCCCTTTCGGGGAATGTCCCCCACCTTGCGGCTTTACCCATCACCAAGCAAGAGGTGAATGCTACCTTGAACCTAAAAAACATATGCACATCACCAGGCTTAGGACAAAGAGGGTTCTTTTGCCTACTTGGTAAGAGTAGGGGTGAATCTTATACCTACTTGTAGGTGTAAGATCCCTTCTCTTTTCTAGGGGGGATATTCATGTAAATAAGGTGTCCTCCAAATGGAATACCATAATTCTCCACATGCTTTACATTATTCTTTTGATGATGGACAAAAGTTCTCACCCTGGTCAGATGTTTGTCACTCTTATTATCTTAAATTTTACCAATTGTGAGGGAGTTTATTTATTAGGTTCTCTAGTGTTATATACAAGGGAGTGAGCTGGAATCCATGTGGGGAGGAGTTTCGTGGCTCCAAGAAAAACAAAAAGCTCACATATCATAAGGGTGCCACTTAATCCCCAAATATATAGCAAGTGGATGATGCAACCCTCGTGGGTTTTAGAGTGGGGATTGGTTTTGAAATAGTTATTGATGTCTACACACATGGGACATTCTCTATTATGAAATGTCAAATATCCCAAAAATGGTTATATATTTTGGAGATAAAGTTGGAGGATCTCTCACTTTGAGCTGAAGAAGAGCTTGAAAGTTGTGGACAATTCACATTCTAAGGAGGAGGAGGTAAAAGGGGGAAAAGAGGTTACAAGTGGGGGAAGTGTAGGAGGGGGAAATGGGTCCTTTGAAAAGCTTGACCTTAGTCCATCTCCATGTGATTGTGCTATTGCCCATACTATATACAGCCTTCATTTATTATACATCATATGACTCCCTCATGAACTGAAACCTATGATATTGCATAGGAGACAAAAGTTAAAAAAATAAAAGCCACAACTCAAATAACCAGGGTTGCCAGCATCTTTTTTTTTTTGGGGGACATAAGGGATGTCCTTGGCGTAGTTTGGTCATTTTCTTAAAGGTTTGGAGATGTCTTGTCAAGTTCAAAGGATGATGGGAGGATGGCAAGGGATGGAGAAAAAAAATAAAAATTCCAGTGATGGGGGATGTTGAAGAAATGACAAGGATATTGGGTAGTGCCTAGGAGATGTCAGGGATGTTAAGCAACGTCAAGTAAACATCGAGGGACAATTTTTTTGGCAATAGGTGACCATTGAGAAAACATTGAGGGGTGTCAAACAAAAAATAGGCATTGAAAGGATGTCAGGAAAATGCCAAGAGATGATGGGAGTGTTGAATATTGCTGGGGGATGCCAAGCAATGCCGAGGAGACATAAGGAAAAACACTAGGCAATGCTGAGGAGATGTTGGGTGTTGCCGGGCAGCATCAGGGAGACATTGTTGGACTTCAGGCAAGGAAAATTCCAAGGGTGTTGGGAAAAAATTTAAATTTGGGCTCTCTTTGGGTGATGGATAATGTTGCGAAAACATTAGGGCAGTGCCCAGGAGATGCTAGGGGACATTGCTAAATGTCAAGAAAACTTAAGAGACACTAGGCAATGTCATGAAAGACTCCAAGGGATGTTGAAAACTTCAAAGGATACTAGATTTTTTTGGGCGAACAAGAGATGTTAGGAGAACACCAAGAGACATTGGGAAACCCCACTTCCCCCCCCCCCAAAAAAAAAAAAAAATACAACCCCACCAGGCAATGTTGGGAAGATGCCAGGGACAATAAGAAAAAGTAAATCAAAACCAAATAAATAAATTTTGATGAAGGACCTAGACATGCTAATGCTAATATGAGCCATATATGGTCACTAAACCGCATGTACCTGTTCCAAACAGATAAAGAGTAACATTAAAAAAATCACCATGATCATATGAAAGAATAAGAAGGGAGCTGAGTCACCTGACTTCTTTTACAGAATGGTAAATCCAATAACAAAACTGCCAAACAGGGGCCCAAAATTCTCACTGTAGATTATTCCCAGAGAAGCATATTGAAGATCAATTTCAATATTGCATTAACCTTCATGGAAGAATGAGCAAGTATTTGTCTCCTAAACCCTGTTGAAGTTAGGATCCATGATGCAAGATTAATTAGCAATGCTAACTAAACCTTTTTCAAATTTAAGCCTTTTCAAAACCTAAATCTTCAGCTCAAGATCAGAGAATAAGACTTTGGAGAGCAGCAGCAGCTAGTCCTTCCCAAAAAAGATTTTTCTAATAAACTATAAACAATTTCGGATCCTCATAAGGGCTGGATCGAAGCCTAGATTAAGGACTGAATTAAGTACTGGATTAAGTTCTTAATTAGTTCTCATCAGTTCTCTGATGTTCTATCTATTCGTAGTCTTGCTCTAGTGACTTAAAATTAATCCCTACTCTCAGAGTCACTCCTCATCATGAGCTACTAACTAATGAGCTACATAAGTGACAACTAATCACAGTTAACTAGATTAGCAGTAGTAGTAGTTATAAATTCGCTAATTAAATTTCTGCTAATTTAACAGTGATTGCACTAGTAGTAAAGGCTATTGGAACCTGCAGCTTAATTAATCTTACAAAACTTTAATTAATGGAGATTAGAGATTCCGTTTCCTCATCATGATCAACTGTAATTTTAAGCCTCTAATCCTGCAAGAGCTTTTTGGTCCTGTATTCTCCAGCCTTCATTTCCTCACTCGCAGTTGTATCTAGTATTAACACTAGCTCTTGATCCTCCTCCTCCTCCTGCTGCTGTACCTCCACTAGCTGTTCTAGTTGAAGCTCATTTGGTAAGCAGCTAATTAGCTGGTGGTGATTAGTCTGATCACAACAAATTAGCTGGTAATTAGTCTGATCACAGCAAATTAGCTGGTGATGATTAGTCTGATCACAGCGAATTATTAGCTCGTGATTAGTCATGGCTACAGCAGAAGCAGCTTGATCTCCATCTCTAGTACTACTACTCAGCATCAGGAGCTGAGCTCGAGCTGCTTGCAATGGCCAATCCGTGCGGAACAGAACGCAGAGCATCAAAGTCGCACAAGTGTACTGCGCAGCGAGTAACCCAAACCAAAGACCCACAAAACCGACGTTGAAAAGGAAGCCGAGGATCATCGCAACAGGCATTCCCACGAAGTAGAACGAGCCCAGGTTTATGTTCGCGCCTACCGAGGGTCGTGCACTTCCACGTAATACCCCGCAACCCGTCGTCTGTGGACAATTGCCCAGCTCGCACAAGCCGACGATCGGCATGGCAATGGCAGTCAAGGATAATATCTCTTTGTTGCTTGTGAAGATCCCACCCCATGTATGACGCATCGCGGTTGTGAGAATGGCAGCAGCAACTGCTACCACCCCGGCACATCCCAACGCCACTAGCATCGCTATGCGCGCTTTGTTGGGTCTGTTCGCTCCTAGCTCGTTGCCTACTCTTGTCGAGACTGCTAAGCTTAGTGCCGACGGGAAGATGTACAGGAGCGCTGTGGTTTGGATCAGGATGCCCATACTAGCGACTGTAGCATCGGCATCGATCAGTAACCCCGAGAGGATGATCATGAACTCGTACCACCACCATTCCAGACACACCGAGACGCAGCTCGGAATCGCTAAGTTCAGTAACGGTCTCCATTCCTTCAAGCAATCCCGTGACCATCCAGTCCACGAGTTCTTGTACCTGCCTGACCACCAGAGATAGGTCAAGAGGAAACCCACGAGGTTGAAGTCTGTCCATGAGGCCGCGAGTGCCACTCCTCGTACACCCATTTCGAGTGCGTGCACTAGCAGGAAGTTGATCGCTACATGGAAGAGAAGAGCGAGAGCCGCACACCACACGAGAGGAACAACTATGTTCTGTGTCCGGAGGTAGATCCGGAGTGGATTCAGTACTACTTGTGCGAGCAAGTCGGGGATGGAGAAGAGAATGTACAAGTGGGCCATTAAGGTCATGCCCTCTTCTTGGCCGCACCAGAGAAGGATACGTTGCATATTGAGCCAAAGAAAGGTAATGGGTACGCAAGCGCAGAGAAGGACCATGAGCATGCGTTGTAACGCAAGTCCCATCAGATGCCATCTCTTGGCGCCGTATGCTTGTCCGCAGATGGGTTCCATCCCCATTGCCAGCCCGGAGAGAACCGAGTACCCTGTGATGTTTGCGAAGCCTATGGAGAGTGAACCGCCCGCCAGCTCCAGCTCGCCGAGATTACCCAGAAACAACATGGATATCATTGCCCGCCCGTATAGTAACAAGCCCATGATCACCATCATCCCTGCTATCCTGTTCATCTGCTTCAGCTCTTCCAGAACCTGCAGCAGCCCAATTTCAGAATCAAAAGCTCCATCTCACTAGTAGTGCACGAAGAAAGTTGATATATAAGTACTCTTTTTCTGCAGCGAAGAATTGTTGGAGCTGATCTTAGAGTTCTTAAATAATTCTTAAGAGTTCCAATTACCTCAGAGGAAGATGGCCAACGGCGAAAATCAAGTTCATCGTTGGCTTGTTTCCAATCCCTGAGCTGCTGAGGATCATGATCAGGCGGAGTCACGAACTCCTCCGCGGCATGGGCCGCCGACCCAACATGAGGAGATTGTACCGAAACATGAAGAACGGCTGGAAACACAAACGTCGAGACCGGTTGCGATCTCGAAACAGCAACAGTATAACTGTCGGAGCACGCACAATCATCCTCCGACGCCAGCTGCTCGCACTCTGCTGCAGAGTACGGGTGCCTACACATGGTTGGATCAGCAGGCACGCTTTCTATTGCTGCAGAAGAAGCACCACCTGCACTAGAGCCCGCAACAGCAACAGCAGGAGCACCGACAGGAGTCGTCGAGCTTGACTTCGATCTCGACCTTAACAAGCTGCGCACTTGACCTTCTTCACCTTGACCTGATCTATAGCACCACATGAACATTGAATCTCCTCAAAGTGATGACAACAACATCTTGCGCCAATTTCAACCTGCATGTCATCCTGTCCGATCCCGACCTCAATACGCTACACTACACAAAGTCCATCTCCGTAGCTGTAGCAGAAGACTTCCCACAAAAAAACGTGAACAGTGTATTGATGATCTGGAAACAACAGCAGCTACGGATCAGCTGCTGCAGAAGCTTCAGCTTCATCAACACAGCAGTCCCGCTCGCTTGCATTTATAACTAGCTTGCTAAAAAACACCAAACCGTGTGCGACAAACTAGCTAGCTAGCTAGCTAGCAGGAGAATGAATGTAAACAAGACAACAAAATCTGCACTTGCGTCGTGATTTTTTGCTGGCGAAGATCAAAAGGGACGCGCGCGAGAGAGCGAGTGTTGTGAGAAGACGAACGAAGCCGCAAGCGGCTGAAGAAGTCGGGACTGGTCGGTTCGTCGCCCGGCCAGGAAGCCCGTCGGTCTGTCTGCCGGCCGCCGTGCGTGCCTGTTTGCTTCCTTCTTGTGCACAAGAGTGTCGCGTGTCTCACACAAGGGGGTCAGGAGGCGTCGTTTTCACGCAACTTGATTCTCGCCACCACCCGCTATTCTATGTTCCGGCCCCCCCTGAAGGGAACAACACCAGGTGATACTAATGTTTCTATACAGGTACCAGAAATATTTATTTATTTATTTATTTATTTATTTATCCCCTTCTCTTGTTGGTTCTGTGCGTTTTGATCAGGGCTATTTTCTGCAATTTAGTGATATAGAAAATTCGGCTATTTTTTAAATTTTATGCAGAATTAGTCGAATTTTCACTAAGGAAAAAAAACTTTTTAATGCAATAAAAGAAGAAACAAAATTGTTGGGAAAAAAAAAAGAAAAAAGACTGGTGAGTTTGCTTCTCTCATTAGTGCTGTTGTTATTTGTGATTGGCCAGAGTGAATCAGAACCCACCGGTACACCATGAAGGATGGATGGTGATTGGATGGATGTGTGATTGGATGGATGGTAAGTGGTCAGGAGACAATTTTTGTGGTGGGTGCTGGTTCACACTCTGGCTGGATTCAGTTGTATAGAACTAGTCATTCATTAGCCAGCGCTTTTCTGGGAGTAAATTCTGAAACTACTTTTAACCCTCTTTTTAACCCTCTTTCCGTGCTTCGCAATTCTATCAACAATTTTTCAAATGGCAAAATCAGCCCCATGACTACATAGTACCAATTCTCATAATTCCTACCTGCGTATGCTACATAATGACTGACCATGATCTCTCTGTGCTAGTTTTCAAGCTACCAATGAACTTTTATGCTGGTGCTGGTGCTTTTCAGTTAGAGGCCACATTCTGCTCTGACCTCACCTAATTACTCAGTAGGAGGCAAAAGTATGGTGCATTTTCTAATACATTTTTGTGTTGATGAAGGCATGCGTTTTAGGCTATATATTACATTGCACTCAAGAATTATCTCCCCCGCCCCACCCTTTTTGTCTTTCAGTTTTGTGATATCAAAAATTTGAAAAAAGTTTCCAAAAGTTTAGCAAAATTAGTCAAATTTACACTAGAAAAAAAAAAGAAATTAAAAAAAATTCTACCTATTTTGTTGAATAAAAATTTCACTGGTTTGTACCAACACCAAATCACAAAAGTTGTGTTGGAAGAGAGAGAGAGAGAAGAGAGTAGAATGAGGGAGGAATGTGTGTGTCAAATGAGTTCATAACTTTATTATTGCACATGTAGTGCACATGGAGTGTGCATAAACATGTTACTTACTTCACATGTTACTTCCTCTGTACTCCAGGCATTGATGACGGCAAACTATTTTTCTAAGGGCGTTGAGGAGTAGCTCCACGTGCCTAGAGTGTGTGTTTTGGGAGGTATGGAAAAACTGACAATTTTTCTTTTGGCCTCAATTTGCTTGTGCTTTTCATGCAATTGTACTCATGAAGCCGAATCTAATATTCCAATTTCCAATATTCCAATTTCCAAACTCGACTGCGATATGCACATTGAACTGGACTCTGGAGTCACCCATGTATAGAATGGGGTTGAAGGTCATAGACGACTTGTAACAGTTAAATTTCCCCCATGACTTGAAAAAGTAACAGAAGTCTGATTTCAAGGATTAGGATCATTTGGACAAGTAAATTGTTTGCTTGTGAAGGGAAATTGAGTTGCGATATCTCAGGTTGTTCATGTCAGGTAAAGAACACTAACCTATATCTTCCAAAATAGTACAAGCTGAGAAATCCGAAAACATCTTCTCTATGTCAATGAAAAAATCAGAGTAGTTTCCCTTGACAAACAATATGCAAGGGTTCTTCACTTCAAAAGAACGTTGTCCTTTGGTGAACCTCTAGTTGGATATCAAACCTCTCCTCCTTGGCGGTGGACGTAACAAACAATTGGTTCATCAATTAATGGTTGTTGGCCTTTATGGCACATTCAAAACCAATGTTGTGTGAGAATGTTCGTTTTTATATATCCTTGAGCAAGGATGTTAATTGGTGATAATTATTGTCAATGAGTTATTATCACAAGGCAAAAATAATAAAAAAATTAATTATGGAATAGAAATGCTACCTTACAATATATTATGAATTATTTTCAGAAAATAATTTTGGACCAAAATTTGACTCAAGTATTTGTTAGTGGGTAAATGTCTTAGTCTAGCTGACCTAGATCTTCTAATATTTATTTAATTACTATTGATAGGTTCATATTTATTGTCCTCTATTTATTATAGGGTGAAATTGTTATAATAGTTAGTTAGATGTACCAAGAAAGTAATTGTAACCGAAAAAAATCCATTTGAAAACAATAGTTTTCATTTTAGTTAAATTATTATTTGTTTCACTTCTTAAAACATACTTGCTGAAAATTAGTCACTTAATGTACCTATAGCATGATGGTGGCTATAACAAGAAGATAAATGTAACAAGAAGGTAACTACAATAAGAAGGTAGTTGCAGCAAGATGGTGATTGTTGCATGAAAGCAACCTTTGGAAGGTAATAGCTACAAACATGAAGGTACCAACTACACACACAAAGGTAACAAGTCCAAGATGAAATTATGTTTCAACTAAAACATGGTTTTGCTAACAAGGAAGATGTTGTCCATTTCTCATCAATCCTTTATTTGATAATAGGATGGAAATTGCTCAATGATAGGGGCTAATGTGTTTGTTGAACATGTTTGCCAACCTCTAGGTCCCTTACTTTGAAGGGTAATAACTCCTTCATTTCTAATTCAAATGTTGTGCAATAAATGACATTGGCAATGCCCAAATGTCATGTACAAAGTTTCTTTGTAACCAAAGTAAAGACAAAAAGCCCCACCCCTTTGAGCCCTTAAATGTTTTATCACTAACTTGTCTACCCTAACAATATTCAATTTGATCCCATAAGGTTTGTTCAAAAATTTCCCCTTTTCACCAAGTAAGGCCAAAGGGGAAGGTCTACATATTCACAAAGAAGCTTCTATTTTAAAAAGCTTTTAAAGTCTTTGTTTTTTTTTTCTTTTTTTTGTTGTTATGATGGGCCATCCAAAATGGTTCATTCCCCAAAAAAATAAAAATAAAAATTGGGAGGCACCCCTCTAATCAATAACAGTAACAAATTTTAATTCATAATTTTAAAAAAAAACTTCAATGTGACTTTGGGTACATGTAGTTTTACCTATATCTAAGGTTGTGAATAGAGTTTAATTTTTCAGATTTACATACCCTCGGCACATGTGCTTCATTAAAGTATATTGATTTTGGGAAAATAAAGGAATAAATAATATACCTTTACCCAATGGGTATATGTGAGTAAATATATACTTGCACAAAACTGGTTTAAACATAAATTAAACCCATGTATGACAACATGTTCAAGGGCATAAGCATGGTAAAATATGCCAACCAAATACACACTATTTTTTGAAAAGTATCCATAAAATATATTTTAATATATTGAATCCATGAATATTATTTATGTCAATGATCAAAAATTATAAATTCTTTGACTTCATTGCATAACATTGAAGAGAAAAATGTTTTAATATGCATTTAAGTACATTTTTTTGAAATGCAAATACAGAAAGTACATGTCGTAATTCTACAAAATTGAATTACAAGTACATGAAAATACAACATCAATTAAAATTATTATATTTTCAAGTTGATGAAGAGCTATTGTGTATGGATATGATTTCAACTTTCATCATCAAGTCATAATCTACCAAAGTTTTAATATAAAAATATCTTGGAAATTTTGAAAACCAACCAATTTAGAACATATTTTTCATCCATTTTTTTTATATATAAATTCCTCAAACTTTATGTACAACTTATAATAAACTCAATGAAGTGCTCTATGATTTCAAAATGTAATTTCAATAGGTTTTTAATATATTTTTAATGTTAATGTTGAAAAAAGATTATTTTTGAAATTAAATTTTTTGAGGATTAATTTTTTGGCATACTTTACCATGTTTGGACCCTTAGGGCTTAGGTAATTTAAACCCAAGAAAATCTTGATTTTATCAAAAAAGTGCAAGTTTGAGCTCCAATAAAATTAAGTTTCCACATGTCTTTTAGTTTGTTATATATTGTTTTGCCAAATGTAAGGCAGGTCAAGTCACATTATAACCCTCCCTACCCCAATCAAACTTCATAAGTTTGTAACACATGGTGTGACTAAGTGTGGAGTGCAAAGGCCCATGAGGCCAAGAAAGTGTGTTTAAGTGTGAAACACACTTTCACAAATAAGGGAAAATGCAAGAGATGGAGCCCAATGACTCCCAAGTGCACTCCCACTTTGGGAATTGCACTTGTGTGGGAGTCCTGAATGTTCAAAGCCTTGGTTGAAAAGGTAAACAACCACCAAATCAAGTCATCATGATACCATTGGAATTTTTTTGAAATGTAGATGCCTGAAATGCCCTTGCATTATTCAATTAAACTTTATATGCATGAATTATGATCAAAAGAAGGGTTGGGAGTCAAATTAGGAATTTGATTCTCAACCACAAATCCCCTTAAAGTAGAATCAAATGATATCCAATTGGGGCATGCAACACACTTGAGAAAATATGTTTAAAGGCTATAAAATATTGCCTTCAAATGTTCAAAACAAGTTTGATTTGAGGAAAATATGAGCATCCAAAGTTTAAAACAATAAAAGTCCCAATTTTTGGACTCCCATTTGGGAGTCCTACACTAGGGGGTCCTGGGAAAAAATGTCATTTGGATGTAGCCCCAACAGAAAATCACAAAATATATTACAAGGAGGGGAGCTGTGCCTCCTCCCAAAGGTTGCAAGTTGTGTAAAACTTGTGCTTGAAGTTGTCCCTATTAAGTCTATCGCACCACTTGTGTTCAACTTGCACAAACTGCATTTTTTCCTTGGTTGTGTAGGTTGACTTCATCTTGAACTCTTGCTTGTGAATTTGTCCTAGTCTCATCCAAGAATTCTAGCACGTTTTACTACCCTTGAAGTGTTGCAAACTAAAAAACGTATCTTGATTCTTTTCCTTTCTATTGTTTCATTCTATGACTTACATTTGGGTATTTTAAGAAGTTTGGGGGTGCATCAAAAAGCAGCCTAAACATCCCCAAACTTTACAAGCACATTTACATCACGAACATCTTCGTCTAAAGTGGCCTACAAAAAGGAAAGGAGAAAAATTAGAATCAAAATGTATGTTTAAAACCTTAATGCCATCATAAGGGCAATAAAAACCAAGAGGAAGGGAAAGCCCAAGAAAGAAGCCTAAAAAAAAAAAACAAAATTGAACAGTTGCAAGGTTAAACATATAACCCCATGGATGTTATTTGGGGTATGAAATGATCAAAAGTAGAGGATGATGATGGAAACAAGGCCAAGGATGTGGGTGTCATTAACCAAGGAAGGAAAAAGATAATAGGGAGAAACATTTGACATTCCAATGCAAAGCATAAAAATGGGCTAAAACAAATGAAGGCTCGACAAGTGGATTGCCTTAATGCATGTCAAGGACACGAAAAATCATGAGAATAAAGGCTACATGAAAGGTTTAAGTCTAATTTTCAAACAAGGAATAAGATAAATATACATGATTCAAAACAAAAACACAAGAATTTTAAACAAGAACAAAAGATGTCCAAGATAATCATGAAAACAAATATTTACTATGTTAACATATGCAAACATGAACATGAAAAAAACATGACAAGGCTATGGTGCAAGATTATGCCTAAGATTGGTGTTGAATAAATTAAAGGAAATGAGGGGTCCTATTCCTATTTATACCCCTTTGGGAACCTAGCTCAAGGAAGCTTTTAAAGAGGTTTTTACATGTGCATCAAATAAGAAAGTTTTTTGAAAACCTTCTTAACTGAGAGTTGATTATGAATTAACTCAAACTTAATTGAAAGTTAACTCAGATTTAACTAGAAGTCAACTAAAAGTTAATTAAGACTTAACTAAAAATTAACTATGACTTAACTAGGAATTAATTAAGAGTTAACTCGGACTTAAATTGAGTTAACTAAGACTTAATTGAGAGTTAAGTAAAACTTAATTGGGATTTAACTAAAAGTTAATTATGACTTAACTAAAAGTTATGGATGAATTCCATCTATTGGAAGATGGTGTTTAATGTTTGCATTTGTCACATCACTTCACCTTTTAGTGACAAATTCCACAAGGAACAAACTTGGGCTTGTTTGGATATCGTTAATGAAACTCATGCACCTTCTCCATGGCATTTGATAGGTTCTTGATCGGTTCCCAAGTGTGTTCACTCACATCATACCCATGCCAATGAACAAGATATTGGAGTTGACAATTAGAGATCCTTGAATCTAAAATGTCTTCCACTTCATATTTGTGTTCACCATCAACTTCAATAGATGGAGGGGGATCATGGATTCTTCTTGGAATGGTACACATGTGGTAAGGTTCCAATAAGGAAACATGAAACACATGATGGATTTTCATAGAACCTAGAAGCTTAAGTTGGAAAACCACGAGATCAATTTGTTTCACAATGAAAAATGGACCTAACCTTTGATGATCCAACTTTTCTAATGGCCTTGTTGTTTTGATATGTTATCATTGAAGCCAAACCTAGTCCCCAACCTTGAAGTTAGGTTGACAATGTTTTTCAACATTCTCCTTGTATCATTTTGTGTTTTTTCAAGGTTGGATACAAGTTGAGCTTGAACATCCACTAACCACATGGCTCAATCTTTAGTTATTAGATTCATGATTTTGTGCACACCTTGAATGTCAAACTTGGGGTGCAAACCATGATTTGCAAAAAAAGGTGTTTGGTAAGTTGATGCATGCATTGTGTTATTTTAGGCAAACTCTACCATGGCCAAAAGTTCTAACCAATTATCTTGATGATAATTAGTTATGCATCATAAATATTATTCCAAGATTTGATTGACCCATTTTGTTTGCCTATCCGTTTAAGGGTGGAAAGTTGATGACAACTCATTTAAAAGCCCAAATAGTCGTTTCTAGAACTTGGATGCAAATTGAGGCCCATGATCGAAAATGATATCTTTAGGGAAACCATGATATTAAAAAACATGATCAAGGAATAACTTGGATGTTCTTTTGCCAATTATTGTTTTGGTACATATAATGAAATGAATCATCTTCATGAAATGGTCCACCACCACCAAGATGGAATCATAGGAACTAAAAGGTGGAAGGTCTGTGATGAAGTCCATAAAAATTGAAGACCATGGGGATGCATGGATCGATAATGTTTGAAAAAGACCATGAGGGCAATGACAAGGATTTTCTGCTTGAACACAACATTGCAAGATGTGACAAACTCTTTCACATACTTCCAAAGTTGTGGCCACCAATAGTTTTGAAACACTAACTCCATGGTTTTGTTGAATCCAAAATGGTCTGCAACCAAAACATTGTGCTTAGCCTAGAGAACTTGAAGTCGTTCAAGGCCATCAAAAACATACAAAAGACCATCATGATAAAATAGACCATCTTAAAACTCAAATTTAACATGATCAATAGAAAAATATTAAATTTGACGATGACTCCTTAATTGGCCTTAGATGCCAATAGCAAGAGGGTCCTTTTTCAAATCTTCACGAATTTGACAAAAAAAGGTTGTGTCATCAAGCATTATTGATAATGCCTAAAGTTGAAGATGTTCAGGTTTGAAAATAACATCACGTTGTTGTTCGTCAGCAACATCTTTTTCCTTAGGCATGAGGTACAAACAATAAGACAATGCATCAAGTTTCCTTTGTTGGAACCTAGGGCGATATGTGATGACAAACTACAATCTAGACAAGGACAATGTTCACTGAGCTCGGCGTTGATTCAAAACACCAATTGTTATGAAATACTGCAAGTCCTTATGGTCTACATACACAATGAATTCATGTTAAGTTCCTTTAAACAAATGATGCCACAAAAGGCATCCACGATGGCTAAATTTTTTATCACAAATCTCATAATTAATCTCTACATGAAAAAATTTACAAGAACGGAAGCCAATAGGATGAAGAAAATTATCTTCTCCAAGTTGTGAGAACACAACAACTACCCTAAAATCAACAATGTCCATCTCCAAGACAAAAGGTTTGGAAGGGTCTAGATGAATCAAAAGTGGGACAATCATGAAAAAAACTTTCAAAGGCATTATCATCCTCAACTCCCCAAGAAAAATATTGATCTTTCCTAGTCAATCAAATAAGAGGGGCCACTATTGAAAAATAATGGGCAATGAAACATCAATAAAAGTTAGCAAATCTAAGAAAACATTTGACATTTCGAATAAAAGCTGGAGTAACCTAATCAATAATGGTTTGAATTTTGCAAAGATTTATGCAAATGTCATCTTCAGTGATGTAACTTAAAAATTCCACTTCAGATTGATGGAATTCACATTTTTCCCATTTGGCATAAAATCCAACCTCTCGAAGCCTCTCCAAGACCAAACATACATGACACTCATGGTCCTCCATGTTCTTTGAGAAAATGAAGATGTTATTGATGTAACGAACCATGAAATCATCCAAATTCTCATGAAATACATCGTTCATTAAATGTTGAAAAATAACAAGCACGTTAGTAAGGCCAAATGGCATCACAACATATTTGAAATGGTCCTAACAGGCTCTAAAAGTTGTCTTCAATTCATCACCTTTTCGAATGTGTACCAAGTTGTATGCTCTATGTAAATCAATCTTAGTGTTAACCTTGGCATGACTAAACTAGTCCAACAACCCTGAGATCAACGGCAAAGGGTATCAATTTTTGATGGCAAATAAATTAAACCCATGGTCATCAACACACATTCAGAAGGAACCATCCTTTTTCTTGACAAACAAGATCGAGGCACCAACTAGAGACTTGGAATGTCAAATGAACCCCTTCTCGAGGTTTTCATTGATGTATTTTCGAAGCATTGCAAGTTTGTCTTGTGACAAATTGTAGATGGGTTCGAATGGAAGTTGCACTCCTTCCACAAGATCAATGGTGCAATTGTATGGTTAATGTTTAAGCAAGGTGTCTGCATTTTTTCTTCTCAAACACATCTTTGAATTCTTGGTACTGGGAAGGAATTTCATGTGGACATGGTTCAACATTTGGTGAAAGAAGAATGTAAATCAAGAATGCATTTCCTTTTGTGGCAACTTTCATGAAAGCTTTTGCTCTAACGAACAAAGGCTTGGGGCACTTAAATCTTCTTGTACCACCAAGGCCTCCCTATTGCTTCAAAGTTTTCATGTTTCTAACGAGGGTTTCACACTCTAGAACCTCATGTTGTGGTGTTTTGAAATGAAAATTCCTCGTATGCTAATCCATTCATGGATTATGTAGAACAAGCCAAGACAATATGATGATGACAAGATTTCTTGGGGATGAAATGACATTGAAAACAACCTTGTTAGTGTGGGAACCAATGGTAACATTTTTAATGGCTTGGTTTTATGGGTCACTAGTTTCAATGAAAAGTTTCAAACATCAATGACCTCAACTAACACTAGTGTGCTCTTTTCCACTAAAGCCAACTTATATTGTCACACCAACCCCTTGTCCATAAAACATGTTGATGCACCATAATTAATAAGTGCTTGGGCCTCCATTGTCACAAGCTTCCTACATTTGATAGTGATTAATACCAAAAAACATGGTGTTGGGTTTCAATATAGGTTGGGACCATTTTCATTACATGATGCGTCAAGGTCTAACCTTGTAGTCCCTATTGAAATTGGACATGCTCATTTTCCAACTCTTTTGGTTGTGGATTGGTAACAAAGATGGTGCATGCTACATGCGGTCCACATTTTTTTGGATACTCACAAGCAACATGACCTAGTTTTCCACAATACAAACAAAGATTATTTGTATGTTGGTGTTGTTTCTCTTGCTTCGTGAAAGGCTTGAATCTTGTTTTATCAATCTACACGGGGTCATCTTTTGGTGAGGTTATTGAAGGCTAAATTGGCACTACATGTGGAAAACTCCTTTGTGTTGTTGATATGAGTTCATGGCGCCTTTCTTGTCGATGTTTTAAGAACATGTTATCACATTGAACAACTTATGCAATGGCCTAACTTAATGTTGAAGGGTTTGGCAAGGTGAATAGTAAGTCTTTTACATCACCTCATAATCTAAATTAAAACTAACTTATGAATGTTGGTTCACCCCATGAAATATTACAAGCCAACTCTTCGAACTTTGATGCATATACAACAACTAAACATGATCCTTGACAAAAATATCGTATTTTGATGCTAGACGTGCATTCTTTGTCCAAATTTCCAAAAGTGACATTAAATTTTTTAATAAACATTTCAAAATGTTGAGTAAGGGTGATTGATGCTCCAATAAAGGTGCTAACCAAACAAAGGTTGTGTATGCTTTGAGTTAAGCTACTTGGATATTGATGAAGATGAAGTCGGATGACCAAACACACTTACTTGACAAAACTTTGAAACTTTGAATGTATGTCATCAAACTTGTCAAGTAGGCTAATCCGTGGCTCCTTTGGTTGGGGTTGTGTTTCGAAATGCATCCCAAGGAGGTTAAAGTTTGATTGGTTTGCAAATGAATAATAGATTCATGAAATGTTTGATTTCATGTTCAAGATTCCTGAGGACAATAGGGACTTTTTCCATGGATGTAAACATGATGAACACCATGAAATATGACACCAATAAAAGGTGGGTAATCCACAACTTCAATCAATAAAAAGTGGGTAATTCGCAACTTCTTGAAAACTTTTCCTTTGAAGAAGAAGGGTAATCCACACTCAGCTCTAAAAGAAATCTAATTCTTAATTAACTTATAGATGAAAAAGTAGATGTAAACTTGATGGAGTCTATTCAAATTGTCAAGGATATGAAAAACCACGAGAACAAATACTAAAGGAAAGGCCTAAATCTGATTTTCAAACAAGGAACCTTCCTAACTAAGAATCAACTATGAGTTAACTGAAACTTAACTAGGAGTCAACTAAAAGTGAATTAGAATTAACCAAAACTTAATTGAAAATTAACTAGGATTTAACTGAGATTTAATTTGGAGTAATTGGGAATTAATTAAGAGTTAAATGGGAGTTAACTTGGATTTAATTATAAGTTAATTAAAACGTAACTGGGATTTGACTGAAAGTTAATTACGACTTAGTTAAAAGTTATAAATGAATATTATGGATGAATTCCATCTTTTAGAAGATGGAGTTTAATGTTTGCATTCGTTTTAATGCATACCAACAAATGAAAGGAGGACAAACAAATCTCTTGAAGGGGGATGATGAATAAAAAGGAAACTATTGAACATAACAAAAATTATAATAATAATTAAAATAATTATTTTCCCACCACTCAAAGTTCCTAGAAAATGGTTGTACATGAAATGGAACGGAAGGCATTCATGATGTCCACATGAAGCACCACCCAATTGGGATGGATGTCTAGAATAATTTGAACACCATGAACCACATCCTCACATTCATCCTTAACAACCACACCAAATTGATGTGGCAAAAAGTGCAAAGTAAACACATCATGGAACTGAAAACAGAAAGCCCTACTATTGGTTGATAAAGTGTTTTGCCCATTACTATCAATTGAACACCACTTGAGGGTTTGGCCAAAGCCAAAAACCTAATGACATTGAGAATTTAAGCATTAGACCCTAAGATATGGCCTATGGCCACATGAAAACCCAATTGGTGGAGTTGGATGAAACCACTCGCTGAATTGTTTGGGTCAAAAGAGTCCCATAAATGTTTGAAGCCATGGTTAAAGGACTTCTTTTTGACAAATGGAACAAGTGCATGAATGTTGATTTTAAAAATCAAAAGAAAACTTGAGGTTTACATCTGAAAACAAATCCATCAATGAATTTAAGCAAAAGGAATTTGAACATGAAAGATGCAAAATTCAAAATGTGCTAAACAATTTTTAAAAAGGTTGAAACTAGGGCAAGGGGGGTTAGAACCCTGGTAGCACATGTGAATTCCCCTACATGCCCAACAACTAAGCTTCACCCAAGCCAACAAGCGAGGTGAAAGACAAGTGCAAAATCTAGAGAAGGCATGGTCATCAAACACTTGTGCCCTAAAAAGTTGTTTCACTTGGAGTTTTTCCTAATCACCTAAAAGGAATTGTCAAGGGCATGTCCTAATCTTCCAATGCCCACCTAATTATGGCTCTAGGGGGAAAGGTGAGACACCATTGTGGAAACAAAAGGATTAAGTTCAAGCAACCATGTGAAATGAATCCCATATAAGGTGATCAAGGGGGAGACAAAAAGTTAACTAAATTTTTCACTGCATAACAAAAGGGATGCATGAATACAAACAAGGTTGAGGAAGATGTACAAAAAAGGTGGTGAAGAGGTCCAAAGCCAAAACCCAAGCCCACGCAACCAAAGGTGGAGGGAACACCGAGGGCATAACCAAATAGCTAGAGGCATTGCATGCTGCAAGAACATGAATTGCTTGATAATGCCTTTGGCAATGTGCATTGCCATGCTACAAAAATAATGATCCACACCCAAAACAAGGGACATCATGCTAGGCCCCATTCTAGCTTATGAAGGATGATGAGGGACCAATCATGCAACAAACACATAACCACACCAAGATTGAAAGAAAGAGGAGGCCCTAAAGTCAAAGGCGAAAACATAGGAAAAACAAAAGAAGAGAACCCAATGTTAAAAGGGATCAAACCTTTTAGAAAAAGGAAAAACCAATGAAGGATGGGGAGAAATAATAAATGCCATCCTTAATAAAAAAAAGGTGGCAAACCTAGACCAAAAGGGGAGCCCAGCTCAAAAAGCGTAGTTCGACTCAAATTTGGCAACCCGACTCAAAAAAGGGCAGCCTAGCTCAAAAAAGGGCAACCCAAACCAAAAGGGTAGCTTGGCTCAGAAAAAAAGGTAGCTCAGACCCAACCACAAAAAAAGAACTTCAATGACTAAAAGCTTTCACGCTCTGCCAATTCCACCCTCACCTCCACGCTCTTCTGCAAACACACATCTCCATCGCTTTTCAACACTCCTACCACCAACACCACCCTCACATCCATGCTCTTCTGGAAAATGCACATCTCCTTCCTTCCTTCCTTAACTCCTGTAGCCATTGTTGCTGCTGATGTCAAGTTGCAAGCTTCTTGTTCAAAAGCTGAAAACTCCCTAAACAAATAAACACCATAATGGACAAGGCAAACCTTATCATAAGTGGATCAAGAGGTGATAGGAATAGGAAGCACCTTATAAGATATATAAAAAGCCTCTTACATGAGCCTCTTAAATAGGTGGAAAAAGCCTCTTGTAGGTGTGAAGTACCTCCTATTCTTGAGGAGGCATTATTAATGTGTACAAAGGTGCCCTCCAAAACCAATAAAATTTTTCTTTGAGTGCTTATATTTAGTCTAAAGCTTGAGGTTGTGGGCTTTTGTGGAATAAGGGCTTGCATGAGGTGGAGCTAAACATGGGCCCAATTTTGGTAAAGCCCACAATCAAGGGCTTTACCAAGTGTGAAAACATAAGTCGATTTTTCCTCTCATGATACCTGATGAGGATAACAAGAAAATAGAAATAAAATTGTAAGGCATCTTGAAAAACAAAATACCTTTTACAAGAAGCATTCCATTTTTCAAAGTTCCCTACAAACAAAACAAGAAAAAATACACCATGTAAGGTGCTCTCTAGTTACATTAGAAAATTTGGTGCGGGTATTTGCAAGCCTTTACATGTAAGGTAAACCCCCAAGGTGGGCCCCAAGGTGGGGGGACCGGCATTCCCGAAATGAGGGACCATCATAAGGCACATGATGCAGTTCACCATGAACCTAAACATACACAACTCACGGGGCAAAGGTTATCATGGACCTCAACTTATGCAAAATCACAAGGCATAGGAGGAAGATGGCTCTTACACTACTCGTCAAGAGTGGGAAAGACCAAACATCCACAAGTAAGCATAAGGTCCCTCCCACTCTTAAGGGATAGCTTCTAGGCTTAAGATCTGTCGCACTTTTAAGGAATAGTTGTAATATCCTGCCCAGAAAGTAGGATGGATATTCATGGAAATAAGGTGCCCTCCAATATAATTATGAAACTTCTCCAAAAGTTCTTTAGAGGGTGACAGAAGGTCGACTACAGGATGTTAATGTGGCTCTTCTTCCACTGCTCAAGGCAAGAGAAGAGCAGGGTGCCCAGGAGTTGTTTCTCTGATCTAAAGTAGCGTTTTGGCACAGGACATGAGTTTTGGTGAAGAATGCAAAAAGAGTATTTACCTCAGGAAGCTCTTGAAAAGATTCTTTGGGGACTCTTGTTCCACAACTCTTGTATCACATTCCCATACTTGTGCTCTGATCAAGGACCAATAATGTTGCAGCATAGTAAGAAACGTTTGATCTAAAAACTCACACTTTGATATGGTATGTGGACAGAAAACAGTTTTCCACTATACTCGTGTCATGTAGGTTAGCTATGTACAAACCCTTCACAGGTATCTACTATCTACCTACCTAGAACCCATAAGATGTTTTGCCTACTTACTCACATACATAGCAACCAACTTACACTACCTAACTACTGATCTATGATACTTACCCACTTCCATAGCCAGTGAACTAGGTGGTGTGCAACGGGAGTAGGAGGGTTAACAAGGATTCACCATGGCAACTCAGGTTTCCAAGGGATGGTGCAGTGGTGGGTGCTGGGTTATAACATATAGGAGTAGCTTCAATGAAGTCTCAGTAAGCATCTATCTTCATAACAGAATGCACCAATATCTTTAATTAAACAAAGTAAGAAGTCAGATGCATCCATTTCATTTCTATCATGATGATCTTGGAGGGGAGGGGAGTGGGGGTTGTTAACTTTCTTGTACAAGGTTAGTTGCAGAACGGTTTCCTGATGTTTATAGGAGCTGTTGGCTTTAATGAGAATTCTACAAGTGCCTCTGGTACAACTTACCTGCAGATTCTGAGACA
>Ga0209208_10004011_pt1 | contig 20993 bp, 15 predicted proteins | sample S1TSphfallax_3_FD_187694 | JGI IMG/M metagenome (GOLD analysis project Ga0209208, IMG submission 187694) | Host-associated microbial communities from peat moss isolated from Minnesota, USA - S1T2_Fd - Sphagnum fallax MG (SPAdes) (version 2) | ecosystem: Host-associated > Plants > Peat moss >...
TGATGGAACATATTAGAACATTAATTGCAATAGAGTTAAAAAAAATTCCTTAGATACCAATGATGTTTACATCTTTACCATTTCCAATGTCGATTTATAAGCTCTATAAAAAGAGCTATAGGTGGTTCACCAATGCCCGTGGTCCATTTTTGCATTAATGACACGTGTATTCTTATGCCCTTATGAAATTCATGATTCTTTTCAAGGAATGGAGCAAAATTAAAATACATGGGTATTAAAAAAAATTCAATATCAAAACATCTATGTTTTGGATTGTAGATTCAATTATTGATTTTACATTTAATCATCCAAAAAAAATAGAGGATGTATTTGTAGCATGTATTGCACAATGTTATGAAAATATCCCTATTGAAGGGAAAGATGATCTGATTTCTACAATATCTTTCTTTGTCAAAAATGCTTTTCAATAATACTATTCACAACACCCTAGGTTAGAACATCTTCTTTAGGTTAAAATTCACTTAGAGAAATGGACAAAAGGGGAGAAGATCAATACAAAATGGGCAGCCACATCTATGCCTAAAAATGGTAATTGGGTTGTATACACAGCTAATCAATTGATCGATTGATTAAGGTCAATTTTTGGCTAGTTCAATTGTCATGTGTCATGGAGGGATAGAATTTGGAGAAAAACCTTTGGAATTCCCATGGGTTTTGCATGTTCACCTTTGTGGTGTAATATATATTTCCTCTTCTATGAATGTTAATTCATTATGATATTAGCCAAACTAGGTAGAACAGACATTATGGGCATATTTAGATATGTAGCAAAATACATGGATGACATATGTTGGATTAACACAGGGGTTCAAGTTTATTTTTGGACCCATATAATTCTAGGAGGAAGGACAACCCTTTCTAGGTATATTCTATAGACATAATGCAAATCAAGTGACAAGTGACTAAATACAATGCCAACTTGCCAGGTAGAGGGATTGAGGCCAATTTTAAGAATTAATCTCAAGTTGATATAATAAGGTTTATAATAACCTCTATGTACTTTCCTACGTATAAGATGGGTTTTGACCCACTTAAAATGAAAAGGATCCTAATTCACGATTAGTGGGATATATAGGTAGGATTGATTGTATGGTGCAAAAACCTTGGAATTCTCCATGATTGGATTATATATTTTCCCATATAAGAGAAAAAAAAAAATTACAAGATGGTCTTGGTACACATTCCCTTGGTGGGTGTATACAAGACCCATTTGAAAATATCATGTTCATGTCACTAGGGGTGGAGGAGTGCCCCTCTCTCTCTTTCTAAAAAATTTATAAAACATGAACTATGGCTTTTGAATGAACATTAAACTTTGGTTCCACCAAATAAATTGGGGATACCACCCAAATACTAGAATACCCTATATGTAATAAAAGGATATCCATAGTAAAACAAAATCCTTTGGGACCATAAAATGAAGAATTTTTATTATTTTGACGAAATAAGGACCATAAATTTAGCAAGAAACCTTTGAAAATGGGGGCATGCACTTATATATATATATATATATATATATATATATTTGTCTACAATACATAACCTAATTATATGGGTTTTATGGAGGGGTTGAAACCCCAAATTTCTCAAAGCCAATCAAATCAATGTAGTAAATATGGTGTATATTATTCGATTGTGATATGCTCCAAAGTATAGCCACACAATTAATGAAAACCAAATTGCATGCACACCAAGAAGGTTGTGGTACTTGGTTATTTTTCCATGATAAACCAATATATGTAAATGAAAGTTCTTAATAGGAAGACGACAAACTTGCATGATGATTCATTACAAAACCACATTGTACAAAAAATTGCATGGCAAAAAATATTTATTTTGTTCACAATTAAGGTTGGTTACATATTAGTACTTGGTTCTTATATTTTTTTTTAAAGCTAGACCGCCATCACCAATTAAAATATTTCTTACTAAGAGGTTTTGGAAGAAACCAAATATGTGTTTTATAGGGACCAAAGAAGGGACTCATACTCAAGTAATCACTAGTGTATCAGCTAGTTGTGATTAATGTTTAGTGAAAGTGGATAGTAACATTATTTGTGCTCATTGATATCAGGTTTGGGTTCCATAGAAGAGTTTTGTGGCTTAATACTTTGTTGTTAGATAATGTCACCTTTCGGGCTTATTGGTTTTATTTGTAGAGATCCTATCACCATCTTTTTTAGAAGGATTGAAACAAGGGTTGTTATTATTTGATTCCTTGAAGTCTTTGGGTGCTTGGTTACATAGCCATGGCCGAGATAGTAAGGTAATTTTTGTGTGTCATGATTAAATGCACGCTACAAAAATAAAGAAGCATAGGGCTATTTGATGTGCAAAAATTACGATTCAAGGTAGGAAGATTTTTTGCTTGTGCTAAAATTTGTAGGACATTGATAATAAGTTGGCAAGACTATTGAAGCTTAAGGTGTTTCATGTTATGTCTAACCATGGGTTTTGGGGTTCTAATGGGATGGGCCCAAGTGAAGCTTTTGCCATTTGCAAATCACTCAAATTTAAGGACCAAAATGCTACCAACTATTATTTAAAAAGATGTCCAATTTTTTTTTTGGATAATTTGGGTTTGGAAAATCTAATAGTAATGTGGTTTGTAATTTTGTAGATCAAACAATTACTATCCAAATCAATAAAAACTTCATAATGGGGCTACTATAAGACATAATAGACCTAGTTTTTTGGATATGAGTTGTTTGCATGGAAAGATTTTATGTTTTTTTACTTTTCTATTGGTAGGTCCAAAAGTGAAAAGGAGTGATATTGCTTGTTTGGCTAAACATAGATAGTCCCCATATATGGGTAGATGATTAAAGGTTTAAAAATTACCTCTTGATTTGAGTCAAGATAAAATGATTTGACCCAATAAAAGGATTATATATATATATCCTCATGTAAAAGATAGATGTTATAAAAAATTGGTACAACAGATCATGTTGTAAACAACAAGAGGGTTGTTGAAACCCTTCTAGACGTAGTTTCTAGAAATGGAACAAATGCTACAACAACTTCATGAAGCTAAAAAATACTTATTCTTACACAATTGTCTTAGATGTGACAATTTGGTGTTGGGATGTTGTGTTTTGGAATACAACATTGGATTTTATGTAATTTTTTCACCGAAGGATCAAAAGAAAGTTGCATGAAATTTTCCATAGATTTTTTAGCAAAAGAATCAATTGTGGGTGTGTTTTTGAGGAATCAAAATTTTCCAAGTCTTGAAATTCTCTTGAGTTATATAGTTATAATTTGCGGGCTCTTGTCATGCTTGGGAAAACATTTACATAACATGAGTGTCAACCATATATAAGATCGAAGAAAGGGCAATGCTTGTAATTGCACATGTATATGACATTGAAGACATCATTTACTTTCAAGATTTGGAATGGGTGATTTTAAATCCAAATTAGAGTTATCATGATGTAATCAACTTTCTTATTGGTTCCAAAGATACCCAACATTAGATTGTTAAGGATTTCACCACCAAAGATCAAATGGAACACATTTTGAAGCAAACCTTATTTGTGGCCACCAAAAATATCTCTTTAAAATTAGGTGTAGCACTTGGTCTTGATGACCTCATACAATTTATGCTTCAGCTCAACATATATTATGAAAAAAACTAGGAAAGTTGGACAATGAATTTTTCATTCTAGCCATATTGGATGCAAAATTGTGTTTTCCCAAAATAATAATGATTTTTGTGGGCAAATGGAAATTACATTGGCCCAAACCTATTTCTCAAGCACCATAAAACTTTAATTTATTGGGCCAAATGCCCAAGTGTAGTGATTGATTCTGCATGTTTCTCACTTTGAATCTTTTCCCCTCAATTTCAAGTGAATCATTGGTGTTTTGAATGTAATGCATCTTTTAATTTTTTGAATTGATCTCCAATAACTAATTGCATTTTTCCATGGCAACAAAGTTAATGTATTGAATTCATTTTGTAGTTTACAACCAACTCATTTTTGTTGATAAATGATTAAAATAGTTGAAATGTTAGTCCTATTGAGTTGCACATAAAAACATTTTAACATGAGGTTTGAAGTTTGATTCTTAATTTCTTATAATAATTTTTTTTTTCTTGAAAGTGGTATTACAAGACAAATTCAGTAAATATGAAATTAAAATTTGACATTATGAATTAAATGAAGGTTTGATCATTGTCACCTTCAAGGACATTAAGGTGTTGGTGGAATGTAATGAAAATGGTTATTACATCGATATACTTGTGTGCTATAACTTAATCCATAATGAAAATTTGAATTTCATTAATGAAGTCATGTTGAAAATTATTTATGAATATTGTGTTGCCAACAATGGTTGTCAAGGATTTTGGTTCATTGAAAATATAATATGATCACAATGTGTATAAGAATTAACTCTTTGGAAATACATGCATCATTGCACCTTTCTTTAAAAAAAAATTGATGAAATTTTTTCATTGTTGGAATTGGCATACTTCATTCATTTTCTATAGCTTTTGTAATATATGTTTAATTAATGTGTGGTCATAATGATTACATCTCTCATGATTGTGATTGTGGTATTATGTATTTAGGAAGGATTAAATAATGGTAATGGAGGAATTGAAACAATGGTTCCTCATAGATAGCTACAACTTGAACTCAATGCACATTTGGCCAAATTAGGTGGAAGATTATGAACCTTGCATGTTGCAATAACCCAAGGTTGTCCTCCACATTAGTCATGATCTTGTTGTGGAGTTATTAGGGGAAAAGGTTATAGATGATCCCATGGGATTAAGGTTGTTTGAGTTTCAAATGTTTTTTTTTTAATCACACGACAATTTTTGAAAGTCATATGAAACTTCAAATTGCAACATGAGCTACATGTAGCCCTTTACACAATGTTTTTCAAATGAACATCCACCTATCCATGGGATTTGATTCCAAATGCATATTGGATATTGAGTTTGCCCATTTTACTTTTAAAAATAAAAAACATGACTACAAATAATAAATAGACATCAAGAAGCTATCACTAGTAGAGATTGGCCAAAATGTAACCACTCTATTTGTGCCTACATGTGATTATTAGTTATTTGCAACTACATTTGGACATTTTTCAACTATTTTTTATGTTGGTCATATTTGTGATTATAGTGCAACTAGTTTGCAACTATTTTGGTGTTCATCCTTTTGTGTGAACAACATTTAGTTTAGTTTTCATCCAAGAAGAAAAATTTATGTCCTATTAGTTATAAATGTGACCAATTTAATTGCAACCCTATGAGTATATAAAGGTGTATTTTGTGAATTCTAAAAAATATAGTTGGGTGTATTAGGATTTGTAAACTTATATTTTGAATTTATATGAACAACCATATTAGATGTGTATTCAAGTATTATTGTTAGCATAAATGACATTGATATTATGGTTACACTAAATAATGTATATTTTGGGTATATCAAAATTTTATGTAGGATATTTGCTAAATATATTGTGCCCATATTACAAGTTTATCCAAACCATCTTATTATACTTCTTAAAATTATTACAAATGACATTTATTATTATTTATATCATATATTTATATTAATTACATGTAATAAAAAACTAAATTTCAATATTACCTTTGACTATAATTTAAAAATAGTGATATCTTATTATATAATGATCATAATAATGATGATGATAATATTAGAATGATAGGAAACATAATTATATAATTACTGAAGTAATTATTAAAAAATTAATATATTTTTATATTATTACTAAATTATTTTCAAATGACTAATGTATTTATTAAAAATGAAAAAATAATTATAATAAATCATAATAGCTTGAACAAGTGACATATTAATAGTAATAAACTAACCTAGGCTAGCTACAAATTACATTATTATTATTATTATATGTAATCAATTACGAAATATTATTAAATTAATATAATAGTTACTAGGAAATATTAATATATATATTTAAGTTTCTATATTTCAAAAATATAATTGATATATAATTTTTATTTTCAGTTTTACTGTTTTATTATTCTACAATAATTACTGTATTAGTTAAAATGGAAATCTAATAAACTATTATACAAATGTAGAAATTATTTTCGAAGGAAAAATATAATTATTAAAAATAAAAAAATTATTGTAATAGTTCATAAATAACTTTAATGAGTGAAGTAATAATATGAATAATAAAAATAAAATAATTAACCTTAGCTACCAACTAGTTAAAATAATAATTGAATTAATGTTATTTTATTATTAAATATTTACGTTTATATTTATTATTAACTATATACATGAAAAATAATAATTGGAATACTTATAGTAAAATAGTTAGCCTAGGCTAGGTTTTAATTATATTATTAGATATAAAAAAACTAGTACTCAATATTTATAATTAATAGTTGATAATTGTGAAATACTGAATATTTTAGTTACTATATTAATTTAGTTGGTTATGAAATAATAATTTATTAGTTATTGATAATTAGTTAATTATTTCAATATTAGCCAATTTCTTGTTAATTAAATTGGTTGATAGATTATTATAGTTAGTATATATTTAAAATTAAATATTATAAAATATTATCTAGTTAATAAATTAAATAATATTTTAAAAAAATTAATAATACAATTAATTTAGTAATCATAAGATACTGTTGTTTATTACTATAAATAATTAGTTAGTTGGATAGTTTATAAAGTGAATTAATTAGTTCTCTAGTTTTTTTGTTAGTTAATTAGCTAACAAGTTTATCAATTAAATTTTCTATAATTTACTCATTAAATAACAAATAAATTTATTAGTTAATTAGTTAGTTAGTTAGTTAGTTATCACTTACCTATTGAATTACATACTTTTCAAGATGAGAATGAAAGCCAAAACATATGGGATAAACTTTTTTAGTTGCAAGTAGTTTGTAATTAAAAATGTTAAGTCACAAATAACTTGCAACTAATTTTTTTATCCCATATGTTTTGGCTTTCATTCTCATCTTGTAAAGTATATAAACAAGGTGTTTTGTTTTACATTTTCATATTTAAAAAGATAGGCATATGGGATGAGTCAATAAAAACAACATAACCCAAAACAAAATATAAATATTCATGTATTTAGATGTAACTACCTACTTCCCTAACTTACTTACTTTTCTACCTACCTACCTACTTAAATAGGTATTTGGCCTAGGTGGGTAAATAGGTCCTATCTAAATAGGTGTTTAGCTTAAATGAGTAGGTAGGTAGGTGTTTAGTTCAACCTACATATATAAATACCAATTTAAATTTAATTTGGAAAATTCAATTAATATGCCATGTGGCAACTTTTTATTACACCACATGTCACAATATAAACCATCTAAACATAAAAATTAAATGTTTTAAATTATTTCAAAAAAATAAATAAAATATTTTTAATTATTAAGAGTTGGGACATGTGGCAACACATAATGTTCCCATTGTTCACCAAAAAAGTCACATCTTAATTGCAAGCGACAATACACATATGACAAATCAAAGCATGAAGGCATATTTCGTTGACATTTTTTTTCATCCAAAATTCGTTGTCGTTTATGGCTAGTGTCAATGTGACTTGTCCAACGTGACTATTAAGATTTTAGTTGCAAATGTCACTTGCAACTAAAACTTAGTTACATGGATTAATTGCGAAAATGCCATTTTTTATTAGTGTATGGTAGCAAAAATCATCCAAGAATTCAAAAAATGTTTTGTGAAGATCAAAAACTTTGACAAATAGCTCCAATGAAAAGTATGTAAGAAAATGAAAACCTTCATTGAGTTCATGATGTAGTTTGAACAACATGATGTTTCATAATTTGCATTTTTTTGCACAAAAGAACACAATACATACATTAGGGACATTGGTTACTTCCTTATTTGGGCCTAAATGTGCACAATTGCATATGATGTGTGATGGGATTTGTGTGAAAGAATAATCTATAAATTTGTTGAGCTTTACATTACTCAAATTGATTACATGATCCATTTGATGTTGGAAGTACTTGCACATAGTTATAACTTGTCTTGATCAAACATGCGCAATAACTTAGAACTTGTAGCATACAATAATTGAGTTCAATAGAAAAAGAAACCCAACTTTGAGGTGATGTTTGAACATGAGATGTTTCAAAAATCAACCATTTTTTGATAAATGGTTGTGTTTACTATCCATTCTTTTGAAGGTGGGGGAACAATCCATTCTTGAGTTGGCTTCATAAGTTTCAGACTTAAAAGTTGGTTCAACAATGATTGGTGGAACTAACCCAATACTCCCTTCTCAACTTACCATTGCGTTAAGCTTTGAAGATCCCAATTGAGAAGGAGGTTGTAAACAAGTGGTTGTTTGATGTCATGAAACAAGTCTTGCATTGTAATTTTTTTGATTTGCATAAGGTCACATAGATCATGGGACAATGTAAAGGAAAAATGACATGGGTGTGTAATGACCACATGAATGATGATTGAAGGAGGCATGGTGTATTGCCATTGAACATGGTGTATTGCCATTGAACTTCATTCCTATGGTGAAATAAAAGTTTAGCATTGTGGCAAAGGTTTATCAATTATGTCAAGTCAAGCAAAAGAGGGGTGAAAAATAGTCTTTCCTACTCACCTCAAGAACACAAAGTTGTTTCCATATATGTATATCATGTATGAAAATTGAGAGACAACATCATGACATATGTGGACCATATAAACCAACAAATATTATTTTTGGACAACAAATGTAACAACTTTTTTTTATTGGCAGCAATCAATGTTGTGAACTTATCCTTATGAACTTATCTTTGTTAGTAAAACCAAATGATTAATGTAGAGAGAACTCTTGGATAGTAAGATGGTATTACAAAGAACTTGGTTGATTTCTTTTTTTGAACATAATAGCTTATCCATTTAGGGTACAAGATCAAGCTTCTATAGGCTCCATGTGAGATCCTTGTAAATTTGTGTGATGCAAGGATTTGTTCATTTCATTTGAAGTTAGTGGTGGCATGCATAATCAACCACTCTTATTGTATTTTAGAGCCTTAAGAATATGAGTTTATAGCTTCCCTTGTTTGCACAATGGATTTGCTAATTGGAAGAGGTTGGTGGGTTTCTGTCCAAACTAGCAAGTCACAATGAGAAAAACATAAGGCTAGATATTTTTGTTCATTTCTCTTTTGTCATCTTGCAACCATGTGGTTTTATATGCATGACATTGCTTTGAATCCATAGGTTTAGTATGTGGTATGTCTACAACAATGGTGCATTAGGGATGCTTGTATAGTTGATATTCTTGACAAAGCCAACTATCTACATGTGCACAAGGCAAATAATTTGATTAAGACAATGTCATGTCAACCAACTCCTATATACAAATGTCCTTGCTTAGTGCTTGCAAAGTTCATGGCAATGGAGGGATGTGAACTTGTCACAAAGTGAGTTTTTGGATTGGACCTTGGAGATGTCCAAGTCTATGCCTTGCTATCAAACACTTATGATGTTGCAAGCAAGTGGGGATTGGAGTGCAAAAATTGGACAACAGAGAGGATGATAAGCAGTGAAAACGAAATAGTTGGGGCACGATTGGATGAGGTGTGTATAAAGAGGTGCATATGACCAAGCACAACCTTGTCGTACACATGAAATTTGTCCAGAGCTAGAGAAATTGTTCTAGCAGATGGAAAGAAGTAGGTGAAGATTTTGTTAAAGAAAAAGGCATTGTGCTTGCTTTTACCATAGGTAGTGTGAAGCTGGTGTTTGGACTCATTAACATGCATGGGTATTCCACCCCCACATTGCCAAGAATCTGCAACAAGTGTGATGACTGCCACACAGCACCCAGTTTAGTGCAAAGATAGATGGGAGAAGGAGATCAGTAGGATGCCAATTGCCTTCAACATGTTGCAATTTTTCAAGGGGGAGGCCAGGCTCTAGGCAACTACCTTTTAGTTGGATCACAATTTCATCTATGAAAGTGCATGAAATCCAACCTCCTTCACTTGAACTTGTTTGTCCTATGGGGCCACTCACATTCATCCATGGATCATTATTATTTGATGTATAGTTGAGTTGATCAATTTCACCCATCAAATGTATGAGTAATAAATGGGTACCAATTTGATGCATTGAATTCAATTTTCTTAACTGTGAAGTTTCAACTGTAAGAGTGAGTCACCCCTTTTCTTTCCCGCAATATTCATCCATCAACCTTCACCTCATTTCGTGTAATCAGATTCATCCATCAAAAAATCATTTTTCATTTGGTGTTCAAGCTCAATCTCATCTCTCAAAATTCACTCCATCTACTTTGACATTATTCATCCATCAACTTTCATTTCATATAATATTGGGCTTTAATCATTCCTTGCAAATACTTAAAACTAAAAAGCCCTCCAAACCATTCTCAGAAGGCAAGTCAAAATCCACTCTAAAGTTTAACTGGAGAGGGTTGGTTCCCAATACCTACATATTAGGCCAAAGGTTTACCATATGAGGGTTCCTTTCACACTTGAAATAACAAAAGAACAAGTATTGGGCAGTTCTTAACTTTTATTTCTAAAAATCACACCTGTTTCTGAGGAACCTGGACCAAAACTGGGGATTAACTACTCTGTAGCGCCCAGTTTTAGTCCCCCCTTTTTTTTTTCCCAGAAAAGCTTTTGCTTCTAGTCCTTTTTTTCAGACATTTTTTTCACCCAAAAGTCTCAGATCTGGATCCACTTTGGTTCCTTAAATAAGTGGGATCCTGATTCCGGTTTGGTTCTGTGTAATTAAAAAAAAAAAGAAGCCAAGAACCCAGTTCTAGTTCCAAACCTGGTTTCAAAAGTCAGGCCTGGTTTTGGTTCGGTTTTTAGGAACCAGAACTGAAACTGATGGTTCTAAGTTCTAACCTGTGAAACTGAGTACCTGCCCAACACTGAAAATAACCACCACATTGAAGAAACTTTTGTTTTGGGCGGCTGGGTCACCCCCAAAAAAAAGAAAAAAAAGAAAAAGAAAAACATTCTGGGCAGTGGAAAACGCTGGATATCCACCATGGTAAAGTTCAAAAGTGTAAACTGCTTTGTTGACCGTGGTCAACTGACCACGGTAAACTGGGTAGGTGGTGATGCGCATGCCCCGGACGCCCTAGGGCACCTTCCGCTGCGCACAAACGCTCCGCGAGTCCGCGGCATCACGAGTCGTGACAGCATTCACGAGCGTGCAACCAGATCTGTGTTTGCGAGCAACAATCACAAGCTCGGGATCGTGTGCGTGATCGGGGATTACTCGCAGGGAGAGAGGACGCGGCAGAAGAGAGGGAGAGAGAGTACGCCATGTCCGGGAGGAGGGCTTTGACAGCAGTCTTGCGGACAGGGAGAGCTGCAGGAGCAAGGAGGGCTGCTGCCAAGCAGCAGACGGAGCAGCAATCCAGATCATTCGGGAGTAATGCGTACGTGGGTAGTAGACGCCGAGGAGCAGGATCATCGTCGTCCTCCAGGGCTGTAATCAATGCTACCTCCAAAGGGCTTCTCAATGGGTCTTTTCTCAACGGCGGTAGTAGTAGCCTGGGTCCAGCAGGTATGGTACAGGGATTTGCCGCTGACACTACTTCAGCCGATTTCACTGGGGCTGGAAGTATCGGACAAATCTCCACAGTTATTGGAGCTGTGGTGGACGTGAAGTTCGAGAAGGGCCTTCCTCCAATTCTCACAGCTCTGGAGGTGCAGGATAACCCTCTAAGGGTGGTGCTGGAGGTGGCACAGCACTTGGGAGAGAGTACAGTGAGAACTATAGCTATGGAGACTACTGATGGTCTTGTTCGTGGCCAAAAAGTTCTCAACACTGGAGCTCCGATCCAGGTGGGTGGAGCACCACCCATGGCTTGCTTTTTCTGTGTGTGCAGATTAGGGCTTGTTGTGTGTGTGCCCATGAAGTTTTTCCTCACTCTTATTGATTCACATGTTGTTCCATGTTATGAGATCCTACGAGTCTTTGTGTTTTTTCCCATGATCCAAATGTTTATTATATGGTCTTGATGTCTCAAGGATCCACTCCAAGTAGCTGAAGAAATCAAGAAAATGCTGCATTATTTCAACTGCTCGGAATTCCACCTTCAGTTTTTCTCTTGCATTTTTCTTCTTTGGAAATGAAATCAATTAGGTGAGTTCTCTTCGAGAAGATTCAGAAACCTGGTAATTCAGTGACATGTCCCATGGTACAGGTTCCTGTGGGTCGGGCAACATTGGGGCGGATTATCAATGTCATTGGTGAAGCCATTGACGAACGTGGTGACATCAGTAAGTCTATCTCTTTCAGATGCCAAGACTTTTCCTTGCGTCAATGCTTACATCTGTTTGTGTGAATGCATCAGTCTCCAGTTTGTCTCTGATTGACTCGACTTTTGTTTTGTTTTCAATGGAACTTCAACTTGTAATATGTTGTCCTCTTGAGTTTTCTACTCACTTGCTTCTGTTCCTGCTTGTGGTATTTTACACCAGATAAGGCAATGTTTGATTCATGTTGTGTTTGGCAGGTAGAGAACACATTCTTGGAATCCATCGTGAGGCTCCATCTTTCATAGAACAAGGGACAGAGCAAGAAATTTTGGAGACAGGAATCAAGGTCATTAGGCTCCTTCCTATGTTTTCTTTCTTTTCAATGAATGTGGAGTTGAGACTTATGTCTCCCTGAGTTCTTCTTGGGTAGATCTGGATGTGAAGAGGAGGATTTGTCATTTATGTGTTCGGGATCCAGCTTCATTGATTTTTTCTGAGCCCAGTTGAGCTTCAAGCTTCCTTATATTCTTTTTTGTGTCTTGGTCTGTGTACCCAGTTGTTAGATCTAATATCACCGGATGGGCTGAAAAATTGCAGTTTGTCCTTATGAGAGAAGTACTTACATATTTTCTGTGTCAATTTTCAGGTTGTGGATCTCTTGGCACCATATCAGCGTGGTGGTAAGATTGGTCTGTTTGGTGGAGCTGGTGTGGGCAAAACAGTGCTTATCATGGAGTTGATCAACAACATTGCCAAGGCTCATGGTATGCATTCTTCAGATCTGTTTGTACCATTATTTAATTTATTTTGCACCTTCCATTCAATCTTCTGAAGTCCTTTAACATTCCCTGAATAATATATTATATTTCTACTCTTGCCAAACCACCAGGTCTCTGATATGCATATCTGTGATTTTTCACATGCAAGCAGTTGACTTAGAAATGCATCTATCTTACTCACTGTCTTGACAAGGCGTATATGCACATTGAGAACAATGCCTGCTTGAATACACAAGCATTCAACTGCAAAATCTGAATGGGAAAAATGCATCAGCTGCACTACGTCTTGCAGCTTGAAAGATTCAATGTATGATGACAGTAGAATAAAGTTTGCTGCTCTGTTTGTTTGTCTGCAGGTGGGTTTTCAGTGTTTGCTGGAGTGGGAGAGCGGACACGAGAGGGTAATGATTTGTACAAAGAGATGATTGAGAGTGGTGTCATTAAGCTTGGAGAGAAGCAGGTGCACAGCTGCTTCACTCTGTACTTGAGTTGATTCCTGATATTGTGGTAAACTTAATTGCTGGGATTATGTTCTCATTTTTCAATGCTTACACAGACTAGGAAATTGTTGATGTTTAGAGAGGAGTTTTGGTGGTGGCAGTTGGAAAGCAAGTGTGCGCTGGTGTACGGGCAGATGAATGAGCCTCCTGGTGCCCGTGCTCGAGTTGGGCTCACAGGCCTAACAGTTGCAGAACATTTCCGTGATGCAGAGGGCCAGGATGTGTTGTTTTTCATTGACAACATCTTCCGATTCACTCAGGTGTGGTCTCTGGAGATATGTAGCCTTGTCTCTCAGATATTATTCCCTGCTTATCTCGCAGGTCATGAAGACTTGGGGACTAGGTTTGAGCTTTGGTTCGTTACAGTCCTGTGACACTGACATAGAATAATCTTTTGACTTGGCCCACATTGGGTCTTCAATGTGCCACATTCAGTAGCAACTTTGTATTTAGAAATAGCTCACATAAGTAAAGTGGAATCAATTGTTTCTGTTTTCTGGAGAGACAGGCAATCACAGAGATTTGAGGTTGTATTGTGTACACATGATGTGACTGGACAGGCAAATTCAGAGGTGTCTGCTCTTTTAGGGCGTATTCCGTCTGCTGTTGGTTATCAGCCCACTTTGGCAACAGATTTGGGAGGGCTGCAAGAGCGCATTACAACCACCCAGAAGGGGTCCATTACCTCAGTGCAAGCCATATATGTGCCAGCTGATGATCTTACAGACCCTGCCCCTGCAACTACCTTTGCTCATCTTGATGCAACAACAGTGCTCTCTAGGCAGGTGAGTTCTTCGAGGGCTGTATTCCACAGCCTGTACTACCACTGGAACACACACATGATGCTGTGACCCCTAACTTTAGAATTCTTGAGTGCTTTAGGTGCCATCACACATCTTACTCATGGCAATGCCAGGTGAGCATGAGGACCAAGAGAAAAAAATGGTCCTAACCCTAAGCCTAGAGTCTTACATGTTTCATTGATGTGTTTCTTAACACAGTAATTGTTGGATGTTGTGCTTTCTCTTATTTTGGAAGCTGGCTCAGTGGCCCACTGTTCAACATAGTCAGGATCTTTGGAAGATGTACAGTCAGGCAATACTCAATGTTTGTGGTGTCTTGGAATTTGCAGATTTCCGAGCTGGGTATTTATCCAGCAGTGGACCCATTGGACTCAACATCACGGATGCTATCACCTCGCATCTTGGGTGAAGAGCATTACAACTGTGCTCGAGGAGTGCAGAAGATATTGCAGAACTACAAGAATTTGCAGGATATCATTGCCATTTTGGGTATGGATGAGCTTAGTGAGGATGATAAAATGACGGTTGCCCGTGCACGTAAAATGCAGCGGTTTTTGAGTCAACCCTTCCATGTGGCTGAGGTTTTCACAGGCTCTCCTGGGAAGTACGTTGATTTGAAGGACAGTGTTGCAGGATTCCAGGTCATTATGCGCCTCTGCTTATCCTTCTTGCATGTGTATTATGATGTTTGATCTCTTGCTTCTAGTATGCTTTTTTCCTTGGGAAAATCTGCTGAACTTTTGGATGTAGTTGCCCTGTCTGGTAGCTAATCACTACCCATCTGTATCACCTGCATTCTCATGTAAAAGATTGCTGCAGTACTGCAAACTGTATCAAAGTCTCAATGTCTGTTTCACAAGTCTTGTCAGAAAGTGTTGCTTAGTCTCTTGCTGCTGCTTGTGCAGTGAGGCACTTCTGACACAAACAAATGGGTGATTTGCAGGGAGTACTGGCTGGGAAGTATGATGATTTACCAGAGCAAGCATTTTACATGGTTGGGGGGATTGAGGAGGTGGCACAGAAGGCTGAGAAAATGGCAAAGGATATGGCTTAGAACACTTCAGCTAAATCCCTGCTTCTGCTTACTCATAGCACTATTGTGTACACCAATGGCGGGAGGGAGCTTGGTTGTTAAGCACCACAATAAATGAAGCAGGCGAGACTGAGGGAATTTCAATAGCTCTGAACGCAGTTGTGTCATCCATTTTCTTGAATATTTTGTCATTGCATTCAATGTAAGGTGAGCTCCCTATTAATTGTGTGCATCCATGTGCTTTTTCATTCCATTCTCTGACTTTGTCTTTGTGGGTGAGATGTCTGCAATGAACATAAAATTATATCACACCAAAAAGATTCTGTGTCACAGATTTGATCAGTATTGTCCTCTCTGATTCAAAAGTTACATCCTTGAGGATGTCCTTATTGATAGACCCTAGAAAGGTTATCTTAGTGAGAGAGTTGTAGTAGTTCTTGTAGACTAATTTGTTTGAGCATTGACTTGCACCAACTATAGATGTCTTAAAACTAATAGCAAGTAGTGACTTTCAGAGACTCACTAGGAAGTTGGTATATGATCCACGCTCTCTGTGTGTTCTTCCAAATGGGCATTTTGCCTGTTGGGTTGGATCCTTATACGATCTCCAATGCTAATGGTCATGGTTGAGGGTTTATGGTCATTAAGGGCATGATGTTCACACCATTACCCCAATCCATAAGACATTTAGAATACCCTGACCATCTCTACATAAAATCTTCTGACATACAATCTGTTCTTGCACTAACATAACAAACTTTAGGCATTTGTTCCCCTGATGTTTTTATGAGGATGACAAATTTTATCCATGGTTGACATGGTTTACAATTGTGGAACCTATGGAGTTGAAAACAACTCTGGTCTGGGTGATTAGATATTGGGTTTTATATTCCAGCTTGTGTGAATAATGGTTTAGGGTTTGGTGTGACAATTTTGTGAGCCGGACCACCTTTGCCATTTGTTGTGTTGAAAATCCCAAGTCTTAAGTGGTGATGTTGATTAGGTCAGGATTGTTCTTATCATGTTTTAATTGTAGTGATGAGCATGTTTTGAGGTGTTACATTGTTGTGAAATCTTTCAAAATAAAGGCTATGGTGATGGTGAAGATATTGGTTTGTTGCAAAGTGGTATTCCAAGGAAGCAAGGTGTGTCATGTCATCTGTGAGTTCTGGTGTTTTTCAATTCTGTTCATTTTATTTAGTGTGGGTGCCAAATGAGGACGTCCAGTGGCAATGAATATCACTTAAATGATGTCCGTGTTTTGATCTCATGATCTGGTTGTATAGAGCTTAGTTAAGCATGCTAACCTTGATTGTGTATGGAACTATTTTACATGTTACTGTACTCTTAGAGGTCTATTGCGTGGAATGTATGACATTTTCAAATGACTGCATACTGTGCAATCATGATAAGTAGAGTAGACTTTCCTTAAGTATTTAGGTCATTATCTTTTACTTTGCATAATCTGTCAACTATGTAAGGAGTACCATCAATTTAGATGTTCTTGTTATGTTGGCGTGGTGCCATTTTGCACTTCATTTTTTAAGTTGTACAATGGCAAGCAAGAAATTGTTTGATATTAGCATGAGGTGGTTTGTGAACAAATAGCCTCCTGGTTGCCAACTGTTCTTTTGGCAACTTCCAATGAGACAGAGTGAAGATTAGGAGATTAGGTTTTCATTTACAATATACACATGACCTTCCCACTAAGGAAAAATCACCTAACTTGCAGATGATGGCTGTTTGGGTTAAGACTCATGAAGACCAACAGCACATTGGCCTTGTAAGTTCCTAATCCAACACTAGAGTTTCTTGTGTGCCACTTGCAGAACACAAGAGAAAGCATTGCCAAGCATCTGCAGCTTGACACATGCACACTAGTTGGAAGTATTGGCAATACAACATGTCATTCATATCCTCCATCAATATGTACTTGCTCTAGAAAACTTATTTGTCAAACTGATCAAGAAAATCTCAAATCCATTAAGTCACATTAGCAAATGCAAAGAAAATAACTCCAACCCCAATCTTTTTGTATCACCAACTGACTTGCACGGTCACTCATATGTCAAATTTGCATTGGCTCTCTCCAGACATTCAGCTGGACATCTCCTGTGCTCTTTGACTGATGACAGGAGGGTAAGTTGGCAGTGGCCATGGAGACCAGGCGGGCAGCTTAATTCCATCTTATAAGAAATGGAATCACTTTAGTTGTCAAAATGTAAGCAGATATGGCTTACAGACTTACTGAGACAGTAAAGTTGACAAAAATCCAAAAGACTGTCTTTGGATTTGGGATTCACGCATTAGCCATTTAATAAATGTTAGATATTTTGAGCTGCTGATTGCAATGGCACTCGAATCCAATTCAGGTGTGGATAAATAGAGATCCAAAAATGGTAGAGTGATTGAGCACCTTCTGGAGCATGGAATATGATAGTTGTTCCATCACCCAGAGCCTAATCTCCTGCCTTCAACTCTCTTAATATCCAATTAATCCACAGATCAGTGTCCAGATGTAAAACATGAGTACTGTACTTTGTTACCCAAACAATCTCTGAAGGTCTAGAACATATGAACATTGTAATCCGAAGAGAAAAGTAGTTTGAAACATGGTTCAAACAGTGATCATGGTGTGGCTATAATGACATGAACAATTCCAATCTAAACCTATGTGAGTTACTAGTTCCAATACCAATCTGGAGCGACTCATGTCAAGTTCGTGTACTGCTGTGACTGTCAAGCATATTTCCAAGTTTCACAGAGTGGTCTTGTAGAAAAGTTGTTCCCATTTGGACAGATGACAAGCAGAGATCCTGTTCCTCTATCGAACTAAAAGCCAAGCTACTGATCTGGCATACAAAACTCGGGCTGCTAAAGTGATGGCTACAGCAAATGCAGCTGCCAGAAGGATCACTGGTGCCCTCCTTCTTTTGGGAGTAACCTTGTTCTCCTCCTGTTGAGGGGTCATCTTCCAGTTGGCATATATTGACACTATAACAAATAACAAGAATGCCAAGACTTGTAAGACTGGCTCAGAGACAGCTACAATTGTGACTGTAGCTGGCATGAGTCCAGATACAAGATCTGCCTTTTGTATTAGAAACGCGTAGGCAGTGAGAAGGGCTAAACTTAGCAATAATCCTATGGGGCTCAAAACCTCAAGTACACCTGCAACCCCAAGTAGTGTTGCAACACCGACTAGTGGGGACTCAGAGCCCCTAACTGTGGAGGCTGATGCATCTCCTATGCTGAGAACTGCAGAGGAGAGAACCAAAGCTTTGACAAGAGCTAGAACAGGAGTGGTATCCAAAATAAAGTGGTAAAGATCTGAAACTGCCACTGCAGTTGATCCAACTAAAGTGAGGACCACTGCAATTGGCTCTGCTGCAACGTTTGTCAAAGCTGCCAACCCTAGCTGCAAACATTCTTGAAACTGTTGATTAGCATAGACAAGAATCTCCACTTGCTTACACAACAGTTTAGACTTGCATTTTGCCTGCTAATGTTTACAATCACTGCAATATAATAGAGGATGTACTCCTTAGAGAGACCAATGCAATGTCAGTTGCAAACAGAACTTTGCCAATTTCAATTTGCCAGCCAACAGAGACTAGCAAAGTGCTGGCTACATTGTTGTGAAGAACTGAACAAACAAACAAACAAACAAACAAGGGTCTGAAGGTACTTACAGTTAGAGCGTCTGCTGCATAGAGGGCAAGCCGTCCAGCCCAAATGACCCAGTGGGCAAGTTCTCGAAAAATGGTGTCCCTCATTAAGACTACCACCACAAACCCTGCCATAACCCCACATCATTTGGATTTGAAACTTCTGGTTTGATGGTCCATATCACAGAATTTCAGAAGTTCCAAACCCCCTTGTGCAGCTTTGTTCCTGCATCATAATCTTCTAGTATACAAACACTATATGCAGTTCACATGTCCCTGACACAATGCGTATCAATCAGCTTGAAGAGGTGTTGGTCTTCAGCATGAATTACTCCTAAAGACTAAGACCTGAGTGCTATGAGCTCATTGCCATTTACAGTTCACCAGGGTTTAGGGTTTAAACCCTAAACCCTTCTTGAAGAAATGCATTCTACTCAAGTGACCAGCAGAATTGAGAACAGACAGGTAGGTACCCACAGCTCAATGAACATGTTTGTCAACTACACTTGCAGCGCACCAGTGATCTAATAAGGGATTCTCCTTCTATAGTAGCTTGAAACCGGGCGTGCTTCCGAATCATGCTTTTCCATACCGGACTCATTTGCGCAAAGAAACAAAAATAAATAAAGAACGGAAAATCGTTTCACTCATACCACATGCCCAGAGCCAAAGATTCGGAGGGTCGCCGGGATCCTTCGACAATTCTTTGAAGAAAGGAGGCAAGTTGCTCCCCCTTCGCACATTCTCGTCGCCATCCTGAGGCTCCTCCGACTGACCATATCGAGAGGGAGCGGATGAACTCTCCGCATACCTTAACCCTAATTCTGGTCTCCGTGCTCCCATCCCCAAAGAAGGCGTCCAAACTGTGCGGCAGTGCTGCTGCAAAGGGCTTCCGAAAGGAGGTCCATTGACACCGAGAAAAACGCTAGGTGATGTTCTACTGCTGCTACCTCCTCCTGCACGGAGACGAAGCTTACAGCCATAGGTAGATTGCGAAGAAGCAATTCCCCCGACGCTACGAATGCTGGTGAGGAGCGAGCTTGACGCCATAGCTGCTGCAGCTTCAGTCGCTGCAAAACCAAAGCGCCCAGAGGGGGCGCGTGACCGGTCTCTAGGGCTTCGTTCGCAGGGCCTGTTCTAGCGCGTGTTCCCATGATTTATTCAGATAACTACTACACTGTTCCCCATAATTGTGGGCTCTTTCTACCATTTCCATTGGTACCTCAATTCACAATTAGCCTAACAAAAAAAGGGTAATTAGCCTGGGTGGTGACAAATTGTTTTAGTAGTAACATTTTCATGTAAACAATGAAAGGACTACCTAGAAATGCATCTAGGAGTTGCTTTTTTGTTTTTGTTTTTTTTTCTCCTCCGCCCTTTTGGGATTGTGGAGGGGTGCGTGAAGTTGTGTGTGTGCACTACCACATGCTTGTCCTTCCTTCCTTTGGGGTGGGGGTGATTTTTACATTTACTTAACTTGAGTTCAAGTTGGTTATTCTAAAACACTTATTTTAGTTTACTTAACTTGAGTTCAAGTTGGTTATTCTAAAACACTTATTTTAGTTAACTTAACTTGAGTTCAAGTTCGTTATCCTAAAACACTTATTTAGAGTAAAACTTTATGCAAGTTTGAGAAGTACATTTGTGTTCCATAAAATTTGTTTAATTTTGGCAAGTTGTTTTGGGTGAACGGTATACAAGGATTTTAGCTTTAATTTCAGAATTTTCTAGGTCTCACTCTCATATAGTCACTAGTTGAAAGACAAGGAGAAGGAGTAAGTGCAAGCCAAGTTCATTTTCTATGCTTACAAAGTAATTAGGTGGTTTTGTTTCAAGTCACCTATATAAAAGCTTTAAAAATAAAATAAAATAAAATTGAGAGGCCTCTCAAAGTTTCACTATTTATTATGTGATGGGCCAAATCAAAATA
>Ga0209208_10004012_pt1 | contig 20990 bp, 12 predicted proteins | sample S1TSphfallax_3_FD_187694 | JGI IMG/M metagenome (GOLD analysis project Ga0209208, IMG submission 187694) | Host-associated microbial communities from peat moss isolated from Minnesota, USA - S1T2_Fd - Sphagnum fallax MG (SPAdes) (version 2) | ecosystem: Host-associated > Plants > Peat moss >...
CCCCCCCCAAAACCCTCCAAAACAAAATAATGTGTGGCAGCTGACACACATAATTCGTGTGTCTTTTTGAACATGAAGTTGGCCAGAGTGAACCAGCACCCACCGGCACACTACCATCCATGGATGGTAGGTACACAGTAAACAATTTCTCATTGGGCCCATGTCCCCCATTTGTAACCATAGTGGTTCAGTTTAGCTTAGTCTGTTGTTTTTAAATTTTCAGCTTCATTACTTATTTGCTTGCTTCTTTGCTTGCTTGCTTGCTTACTTCCTTATTATTATTGTGCAATAAACTAAAACAAAACAGCAAACTAAAGATAATCACTTTCTTGGCCTTTTCTCTACTTTCTAACTAGCAACTTGCACCTGTGACCTAGTTTACATGATAACCACCTTCATGCCCTTGCCCTTACCCTTACCTACCTAATCATCATCATCATCATCGCAGACAAGCTTGAAGCAAAGTGACAATGATATGGACAGTGTTTGTGTTTGGATACGATTATTGCAAAAAAAAGGGTTTTAGAGCTACATACCCCTTACTTACCCACAAACCATTCACACATTCCTCTTCGCTTTTTGATCATTTACATGCCCCTATACTTACTTACATGATCTTCATCATACACACGCTTGAAAGTCATTGAGGACAGATTTTTAATCTGTTTGCAATGAAGTTCTTGTTGTAACAATCAGTTTATACCAGTGTTGGATGGTTCTCCAGATATTTGGGTAATAATTGGCAGTTTTGATTTTATATACCTCACCTTTGCCTGAACTTCTATTTAAATACCCAAACTAGTATCTTACCCTAGGACTCACCCCATTCTAGGATCTGGGTTCAACTTGATTACTTTCAATTTCACAAAATTATTGAAACCTTGTATCCATGAGTTTTTTTTTTAATTCAAGGTTTTAGTTTTTTTTTCCATCCCTAGGGTTTAGGGTTTTGGTTCCTTTTGTTGGACTTCGTATTCCATCACTCCCTTCATAGCAAGCTCTTTCTTTCCCGTGACAACAAGTATTTTTTCGCTTGTGAGTTTTTTTCTCTTACTTTCCAATGCCTTTTAATCTCACTCTTATTATCTACTTTCCCTTTAGACCATGTCATTACAAACCAATCTCCCTTTTTACATTTGAATAGTTTTTACACTTGAGTTGAAAATAACGTATCTTTTTATCTTTTCTTCTATAGGCAATAACATTCAGGCATGTCAAGGGCTTAACGTCAACATTCTTGCCCTTGAACCTAAAGAGCTCTTGTTCCAGGAGTTTTTCATAGTTTTCTCCTTAGTTCCTCCACTGCCACCTGCAAATACTTTTGCCACCAACCCAGATGAACACTCCCCTATTAAGAAAAAATGCAAAATTATTTTGGATTGTGAGCAAGGTTCCCAATCGCAACTCTTCCAATTCTTACATAGTAATTCCCATTTCTATCACAAAAACTTACTTCATGTTTTCTTGTAGAGATTATCCCCAAATACTTTTGTTCTTTACACACTTTAGGTTCTTCCAAAGTCTTTTGACTAGTCCAATATTGCCTTCTTATGTTGAAGCCTAGGTTAGTGCTATGGCAAACATGCAATTTTTACCATCAATTGTTGTTTCATCACTGTCTTATGATCCTCGTGTTCTTGCTTTTATTGATGTAGAGGCAAAAGTTTCAAGTTCATGACAATTTTCCATTTTCATTTTTAGTTGTGTTTGTTAGTTTTTTGAATTCTTTTGTTGAGCTCAAGTGTGGATGACATTCTATGTGTCATCCTAAGGTTGGGTGGAGACCTCTTTTAAAATTGAAATATGTAAAAGTTTCCTTTCCTTTTGCAATTGCAATGTCTTTGCATAATATTTTGGTTGCAAACTTGGATTAATTCATTAGATGGTGAATTTCATGGTCTTATGTTGTGTGTACTCACATTGCAACTTGGTGTAATCCTCTCATTTGCAAAACATTTTGTAATCCCATATAGTAATCTTGCATCCAATATTTTGACTATTTTATCTGTTTGTGTATATAAACTTTAATTTGTCTCTGCATCTTTGTTTGATTATTTGTGCCACTTTAAACCCTTACATCATTTCAAGTTCATTAGATAGGTGTTTGTTACCAATATTTTCATTGTTCCTTTCTTTCTAAATTTTATGTTGATTTTTAAATGTTATGTGCCTTGGCATCCATCTTCATATGTATCAGCTATACATTTGGATATTCTTGATATTATATTACACAATATATCCACCAGTAAACCCTTCCCAAAGGAATTCCCAAAGGGAATGGGAAATTTATAATTTATATTAAACTATTGGCCACATCAATTTATTTTAAAATATTTTATTCATGTTTTTGTACTTAAAGCAAATTGAACATTTTAATTGACATGAACTATAATCTTTATCGAGATTTAAACAAATCATATTTTCTTGGCATTTGAAAAGCTTCCCCATTCAAAATAATGAGTATGTAATTGTGTGTTTCGAGAATACAATTCATGAACAAGCTATTCTTCTCATCTATTCATTAGCAAAAGAATAATTAATTCACACCACTCTTGTCACTGTTCCTCAATTTAGATTGATTGTAAGCCATACATGAACTTTTCTAAGGCTATTTTTTTGCATATAATATTCAGTTGTCTAAAATGGTTTTATCCAAGTTGCTAGATTAGTATACTATTGGGTTTTATCAAAAGTAAGTTCTAGGTATATTTATAGTGTTTTAATAATACACCATTTGGATCAATGGAAACACCATAATGCACTATACAATAAAACTTCTTGGGGACAAAGATATTTCTAGGTATATTTCTCATTGTTTGTTTTATTGTTATTATGATAGTTGCTATGAATGAAAACCAGAATATCATTGAGGTTGTTGCATTGTTGAAATTTTTGTTGCATTTCTTGTCCCCAAGGTTTTCAACATTTATTGTATTGCCATTGTCAAGTTTTTTGTTGCATCGTCATCACCATCGTTTTTTACTATAGCAAGGCAAGTTCTTCTTGTTTTAAGTTTTTTGTTGAAGTTTATGGTTTTAAATGCATTGCTAAAGATTTTGCTACAAGTTTTGTTAATAGAAACATCTTGTGTTCATCATAATGATCATTGCAGTGGTTATCAACCAACATGTGAACTTTTCTATCTCACAAGTTTTTCTTCTTTTTGTTTCAAGTTTTTCATCAAGGTCTAAGCTTTAAGCTACATTGCCAAAGTTTTTGCTACAAACTTTTGTTATAAAAGATCATAATCATCACAATTGACATCATTTGCTACAAGCTTTTGTTATAGACAAAAGGTTGTAATTGTTGTGGACATCATCACAGTGGTGGTCATCTATTGCAAGTTTTTTTTTTTTTTTTCACTTTTTTTTGTTTTTCATTAGTTTTTTGCATCAACAAGGTTTGTGCCATGTAGCATCAACTTTAAGTAACATTTTGCAATGAAAAGGATGCCATTGAGTTCCATAGGTTTAAACTTTTTATCCTTTTTTTTACACGTAGCAATTGATAGAACAAAACCCATATAAAAATGTTTACATTGGCATCCACAAATGCCACACATCTGGTGACAACAACTTCATGTGATGAAAAAATTGACATTCATTTTATGTCTCAATCTAAACTTAAGTTTAGATCATGGGAAGCATCAAATGTTGACCTAAACATAACTTGGGAGACTTTTTATCCAAAATTACTAGCCATTTGAAATGCACGGTCTCCTAGTCATTGATGATTAACCTATTGGGTGAAAGCATGTTATAGTGGTGTATTTTAAACAAAAAAATGTATTTTTTTGGGTACATTTTGCTATTTTGGGAGCAAATTTTCTTTCATTTCATCCAACAACACATAAAATGGATTTTTGACACAATGCTTCCAATACAATTCTTGTTACTTTTCAAATGATAGCAAACTTTTATGTATTCACACATTTATGTTTATTTGAATGAAAACCCTCATCCAAATGTTTTTCTTGAAATCACATGAATGTAACTTTTCATATATAATTGAAATGGGACAATGAACTCATAAATATAATATATAATTAAATACTTCATCAAGTTTGGTGATTATTTGAATGGTTTATGAAGTATATTTGCACTTTGCAGTATATTGTGATGATTATAATTTTTTCATTAATATATTATTTTAATCATTTAATATCAATTTCAAAGCAAGATTTTTTTTTAAATCTTATTTTTTTGATTTTGAATTACATTATTCCAAATACAATTTGCAAAAAACCTTTTTAATGTTGTCTTGGCAAAGGTTCAAAAGCATGTAGTTTCAAAAAATAGTATTTGTGATAACATTTTTTTACTACCATAATGTGTTTCCACCTTATTGGGCTACTTTTTTGGTGAATAATGGTGTAGTAATGAACATTTACAACCCGCAAATAATGTAGTGTTTTGTTTGTCACCCTACTCAATTGGAACACATTGATGCCTAAAGAAAACATAAGTTGTGAACTACAACAAGAACCATGACACAAGTGTTTTGAAAAAATGTGCTTGTCATAAATATTCAAATATGTACAAAAAATGGGGATTATTTTTGTTGTAAAAGGTTTTTTATTTTATTTTTTAACACACAATAGTAGACTTAACTAACAACTTGTTGGCAAAGACCCCAAATCAAGCCCAATGGCAAAAGGCCAACATGAATTTTACCTACACACCATTGGGTTTGAATCTAGTACCTTTTAAGTCCCACAATCCCAAAAAGGGATATACTAGTGAGCCACCACCCCAGGGGCCATAAAAGATAACATAAACCCTAAAGTGAAAAACAAGGTACAAAGAAGAGGAAAAATGTCCCCCCTTTTTAAATCATAAACTTCTTTGGCAACCAATGACCCTATAACAAATCAAATATTTTATAACAAACATTTTTGGAATACTTGATTCTATATGTTACAAAAGGTTATCAACCTTTGTTTTATGTTGAAAATTGTTGTTATGAAGTTTGGCTTTGCAACAATGTGGGTATCTACAATTTCCATCCTATTGCCAAATGATGATTGAAGTGTTCCTAAATATCACTGCTACAAAATGTGGGTGCAATTCATTAGTCCTTATTTAGTGGACCAATGAATTCATTCGAAATCTAGTGAAAGCATTTAACAAACATGGATGCATTTTGTTATAATGTATGGTGGAGAAAACCAAAGAAAAATGCATCATCTCAACCCTTGTATCTTGTATTATTTTTACATGTTCATTTAACCTTTGGATGTTTCATGCAAGATTTGATTTTTGCTATGGTTGTGAGCCCCATCAACAACTCATGGGAGCCCACCCATGTGATAATTGGGATTTTTGAAACACATAACATTACATGTGTAGTCATGGCAAACCAAATAAAAGTTATTTACTTGACAAAATAATTGCATATGTCAAAGACTTGAGCATTTGATTTATGCATTTATTGACTTTTGTAATTTTTCTTGTTCTACCCTTTAGTTATCATATCCATTTGTAGGATCATGTTTTGGGCATGTGATGTTAAAGGTAGCCCAATATGCTACTAATGATACTAAATTTGTACTGAATTTTCAAAAGTTAGCTTGAAAAAAATTCAATCATTGCTGCAAAAGACTAGTACTTGGACAAAACAATTTGGGAAGAAGAGGCAAGAATGGAAAGAATCTTGTTATATTGCAATGCTACTTGCCATATGGTTGATGAACTCTAATGAAAATATAGTTTTTAAAAAAAAATCCTACTCTAAGAAACATTTGAATATCATAATGTTATTTCCATTTGTTATGAACAACAACAAGCTACTCATTTATCCTCTAGAATGCCAATATTTCAAACATGTTATATTCAAGCCATTGCAAATATGTTGTGAAACTTTGTGTTCTAAACAAATTGTAAGCTATTGGTTGTTATCAAATGCACTTTATTTTGCCATAACCTAATGCATTGTCATGAAAGCTAATGTGACTAAGGTTCAAACTTTAAATCATCCACTAATTTGTGAAGACTTTGATTCAAAATTGTAGGAATTCAAGTTGCAGATGATGACACAAGTCATCAATATATTGACTCTACTATGTCATTTGTTTCAAGTTATAATAAAATCAAAGCCCATAACATGTTAGCTAGCATGTTCAACCTTCATTTCAAGAACATGAAGGTTATATGAAATTTTAGGGGTAATGCACATGCCATTCAAATTGTGATAGATTATGACATTAATATTATGTGTCCTCTATAGGCATTTCTTCATTTGAACCTTGATAAAATAACAACAAATTAGGCAGTGGTAGTTGAAAACGATGACCTATTTTTTGGGCAAATTGTACCAAGTGATGCATCATATCCACCTTGAAAAATGAGTTGCATATATATCCACAATTGTCAATGTGTCCAACAAAAATGGAAACCTCATAGTTTGGTGGGTAAATCATGACTTGTGCAATTTCCCTATGTTTATTTCATCATTTGTCAAGTCCTTGGCATTGTGGGATCACAAATCAAAATAAAACAGATTTTTAGTGTTGTGGATATCACCACTAATTTGATATGATTTAAGCTTGGGATCGAGAATCTAAATCAATTCATTTTCATCATTATGAAATGGCTTATTGACACCCGTGTTGAATGGATTTTTGCTTAAAGCTTAAAACCATGAATTTTTGGAAAGGGATTCTACCATGATTAAAGAACACAACAAATTGATTGAACAACACTTGTTAAAGAATATTCAAGCTTTGATTTCGAGTTCAAGTTTTTTAAAAATCTTTATTGTGTTTTTTTTGTTAGCATTTATCAAGTGCAAGTATTGAACTAATTGTGTTTTTATCTCACTACATTTATAACATTGGAGCTCAAGATTGAATACACATTTTGTGTAGTATTATAAAGTATTTCCTTGTACCTCACATTTGTTATAATTTCTTATGATGAAATGGGTTGAACCAATGAATGGCCTTTTGGTTTGCAACATGAGTTTAATTAGGGCTAGGAGTTTGCCTAAAATCTTTTGTAAATTATATTTCATATGTTGCAATTGATGTCCTTCATTTATTTTTTGGGTGTAGGGCTTTAGGAGGTTAATGTTGTTTTGTTTACATGTTATATGTTGTCGGATTCAATTGCTGTGTTTTATAACAAAGGTTATATTTATGTGTTAAATTTTTTTTATGTGGGTCAATCATGACTCCATTGGAGCTATTGTTTTAGAGGTTTGTTAAATCCATTTTGTTATTATTTTTCATGTGCATTATTGAATATTGTTGTCATTTGTTTTCTATAATGTTGAAGTCATATGTTTGTCCAACCAATTGGTTTGTTTGATGGTTTGTCTAATGTCAAATACCCAAAAGCCCAATTATGAAAAAACATATTGTTTTATATATAAGTAGTGATTAGGCATTAAACACATAATTGTTGCAAGTTAAATGTAGTTTCATTGTTTTCAAAAAAATTTAAAATGCATTCTTTGCAAATACTTGCCTTGTAACTACAATTTGACCATTTTTTTGTTTTGACAATTTAATCCATAAAACTTAACCAATACAAAAATTGACCCCATGTCAAAAAAAATTAATACTTGAGATACCCCCATGTTCGAAAAAAAAACATTACACTTAACTAGAGGTTTTAGATTTTTTTTAAAAAATCCAAAACCTTACCGAAAGGCTTTTCCAAAAAAATTAATAAGAAGAATCAATTTAAAAGGTTTTCCCCAAAAAACAAATATTATAGGTTTTTGATTGAATTCAATCCAAGTTTGATTCTAAGAATTGAACTTGATACGCTAACATGGAACAAGCCCCATCACAAGGCCTACTTCAATTAAGATGCAAGTCTTAAGGCTCAAACCCAAACCTAGTTCATGAAATGCTAGAGTTGTTTAAACTTGACCCTAAAACCAACCCAAGGGTCTTAAGGCCCATTTTACAAGGTCCAAGTCTTAAGGGTCCCTCCCTTTTTCTTTTTTTTTTTGTCATTTTTGGGTTACATCGAGTAGATAAGCTAATGACCAAACACTTAATGCATTCAAAATTTTAAATTTTGTGTACATTGATCCTTTATTTTTGCAATGTAAAAGGTTATGTATAACTTTTCTCAACACACCCATAGCCATTTAAATTGCTCCAAATGGACAAGAAACTAGGAATATACAAGGCACAAAAATAAGGGGGTTAGTGTTTAGTGATGGGCATGTTAAACCATTTTTATTTGGACATGTTTGTTTTATTTGTGGTTTTGTTTTTTGCACCTTTACCTCTAGAGTTTAAAGAGGTTATGTAGACCGAATCCTTTAGATATATGTGACCCCAAGAAAAAAAAGTTATGGAGAAAAAAAGTTTAATGGTGCACATTCTTGGTGATGAATTGAATTTTTTAAAAATAATTTACTCTTTCACTATCACAATGTTCATGAGACCTTGGGATAAAAAAACACAGGACAAAGGAACCACCCAAGTGAGTGGACATTTTTTTAAATTGCATTTTTGTGCGTTTGAAAAATCACAAGCGAAGTATAATAGTTTCGATTGTCATAATGTTTTTGGTATATTTTCCATTAATTGCAAAGTTTACATGCTCAATGTTTGACACAAATTAAAAATGGTTTTTATTGTTCAAAGCATTCAAACCTTGAGGGTGGTTAGTCATTGTTTTTTACAAATGTCCTTTTTTCTACCAAATGTGCATTGTTCCTTCAAAAAAATGGAGAGGGTCTTAACATTGATGATTAGAAGGGAAAAAGGATTTGAAGTGATGATTTTTTTTCTTATAACCCATTTAAGCACGTTTGGCTCAAAAATATTTTTGACCTTGAAAATTATGGATTTTGAAAATGTGATTTTCACAAAAATTGTTCACATTTATACGATAGAAGGCATGAATGCATAATATACATGATATAAAATAAAATTTTAATCAAAATGTATTTAAATCTAAAATGCAATGTTAAATAAGGTATTTGAAATGCAAAATTATAAATTATAAACCAACACAAAAACAACACATGTCATGTGCAATCCTTCAAAAAAAGATTTTTACCTTGGCAACCTTGGCTCCTTTGGCCGTGTTTTCACCCCTTTTGCAACAATTACAAAGAAGTGAACACCAAAAATTTGTTCGAACATATACATAACTTCTTAAAACAAGTTTTGGCATAAGACAATGTTTGCATATGCAAGTCCCACCATTTAATTTGTTTCTTTTGTTTCTTGATCCACAAAACTAGTGAGTTTGTATATAAATTGTATGTAGATTGCATGAACTTTTTTTAGCAATGAAAATCTAGAATTAACCTTGAACCCAACCCTAGAACCATCCCAAATAAGGGTTTAAAACTAGTTCACCTTGAATTTGAAAATGACATGTCTCGTGATATAGCCCAAAACCATTGACCAAAAAATTGACAATCTTAAAAATTAGACTTAGCCCCAAACCAAGAATGTTCAATTCTTTACAATATTAAAAAAAACCCAAACCCAACTTTTTAAAAAAAAACCAAGAACTAGCCAACACTAATTTATAATAAATGCCCCTACCTACATTATTATCATTGTGGACATGTTTGAAGCATGTGATGATGAGTTTGAACATTTCAATATGGGTGATGATTTTGTTACTAGTTACAAAAATATGCAATACTACATAGTTATTTACCCTTGACCTCATTTCACTTTCCCTTGAGTATCCATTAATCTACCTAGTTGTTTTTTCTTTTTAAACTTACCCAACAACCTTTTTTACATAATTTATTGCATAATGTTTCACTAAGGGAAGGCCTATTGCATCCACACAATGGTTGTGGATGTTGCACTAAATGGCAATGCTCACATTGAACTAATTTCCATCATGTTTTGGTCATGTTTATCACTAAAGTGGTTTGAATGTTGTTAGGATTTAAAGCATTTTAGGTTTTGAATTGTGTAAAAGTGGCAACTTTTGTTGCTTCTTGTGAAGGGGGGAGTTTTCATGGTTGTTGGTACAGTAAACTCTCTTTAAACTAATATCCTTGGGACCGGTTGGAAGATATTAGTTTATGGAGGATATTAGTTTACACAAATTATATGGGGGGTAACAAAAATCATTTCGGAACCTGCCAGAGCAGCATGGAAGGTCATGGAGGTTAGTAGAAGGTCATGGATCATTGGGGAAGGTAACGGAACCTTGTGGAACTTGGTGGAGGATCAAAGAAGCATGTAGAAGATCATATGACACGAGTGGTAGAAATCTTGGCAGAAAGTGAGGTTGTGGAAAACTGCACTCTAAGTACTCTCAGAATACATTGGGTTGGTGCCATATGTATGATGTATTAGTTTATAAAATGCTATGGGACCAGAAAAAAATATTGAATACCAGTTTATGGAGAATTATTAGATTAAGTATGAGGCCCGCCACGGGCTTGTGCCCACATATTAGTTTAGAAAGAATATTAGTTTACACAATATTATTTTAGAGAGAGTTTACTGTAGGTGGCAATGTTGATGTGTGGTAACATGTAACAATTTTGTTAGTTTTGCAAGTTTTACTTGTGATTAAAAGAGGTACGATATATATAGCTACAATCTATTTGTGGTAGGTTTAAAATGGTCAAAACATTATAAATTAATAAAACATCTTGTTGGTATTAGTCTTTCCTCCTTGTAATTTAAGGGTGGGTCTTGCTATTAATGTGAGTTGATACAAAACAAATTGTTGATGCTTGCCAATTCTTCTTTTCTAAAAGGTGAGTTTTTGTTGGTTGCTGTCATGCCCATCATGCTACTGTTAAACATGGTATTTGCTTGTGGTTGTCTATCATTTTTGTTGTTAATGTGAGTTTTTAAAAAATATTCAATATTCATGGCACTTCTACTATAAGATGAAAGACTAGGTTTGTTATTATTATGCATGTCACATTGTTGTTTTTTTATAGATTAGTTATTTTTTTGTATTTGTGTGAACAAGATGATATTATGATGTTTATGCACTTTGTGCATTAATCATTGTTTTTAAATCATTAAACATTGTTACTCTTCTTTAATTTGTAATTGTTATTTTGAAAAGGCCAAAAAAAATTATAATTACATTTTAGGTGCTAGCATTATGAGGTGGGTCTCTTTTAATATTAGTGATATAAGATTAGTTATTGAATGCACAATTCTCGTTATTTTTTACAAATTAAAAATATATATATATATATATATATATAATTATGATTCTATGATAAGTTGTCACTAATTGAGAAAATTATGTTCTTGGTGATGGTGATTCTTTATCTTGCTTGGCACATTAATGAACTTCACCTTAGGAAACTAATTAATCACTTGCATTACCTTTTGTGATTTGTGATCATTGGCCATTTTTGTGTAAATTTTGACAAACATTACATCTTGTGTGAACGTTTATTTAATTTGGTCCTTATGCCTCTATTGTGTCCATTGCAATTTCTTTTATTTATTGTGGTATACATTTATGGAGACCCTTGGGAGACTTTTGATATGAAAATTTATAGGAAAAGCTTGATCATGGTGTAAAAGTTATCATTGTTGATGGTCCTTTGTTATTCACTTGTAGTATTTGAATTCTTAAGTTTGGAACCCATGCTAATTAATGTACCTTTAAAGGTTTATTACAATATATTGAAAATAAACTATTCAATACAATGCTTTACAAAAACTTGTAAGCTTTGAGCATGCTCCCTAATTCCTCATATTATGACAAAAGGTTAATGCAAAAGCTCCAATAATATTAGGACAAGATGATGCCCTTCATGAACACATTTCAATTTTATCAAATGCACAAACTAAATTTATAAAGAAAACAATTGATGTAACTTTTTATAAGCTTGCCATCAAAGTGGTCATTTTCCTCACATTCCCAAAGTGTAGTGTTTCCACATCTAGGCCATTTTCTATCCCATGCCTTTGGATAGATCATAACTCTTTCAAAACATTTGTTTTGAAAATATGACCCCATTTTTTAATATTTCGCAACTTGAATTTTTTTCAATGAACCAAAGACCATAATACTTGGGCAATTTCAACACAATTTAAATCTTTTACATTTTGCTAAATTCTTAAAAATATAATAATATTTTATGTTGAAAATTTTAAAAATTAAAGTAGTTGGACTTGAGCCCACATGTTTGACAAAATAACATAAACTATGACCAATCTAAAGAAAATGACAACAAAAAACTTGTGCGATATCTAATGATTTTATTATATTTACTCCTTATATGCGAAAAATTTCAAATAAAAAATTCAAGTGTTGAATCAAAAATTTAAAAATTATATTAATTATTTGACATAATAGTGGTGAAAGTGCCTATAACAAAAGCATTGACATTTCATTTACATATAATCTCATTTTCAAAATTGTGTTATGAACATGCAAAAACCCCTAGGAGTCCCAACTCCTAAAACCCATGGGGAATTCAAACCATGAATTTTAATGTACTTACTATGGATTCCCACACATTTCACACTAAGGGAGATTATTGCCATTTTTTGGAAATAATGTACAAAATACTATAAGGTGCACAACTTAATGAAAACAATTATCTTATAATTCCTTTCAATGTAAATAGGGTGCCAAGATTTGGATTATGAAAATATAGCTAAAATATTCTCAATTTTAATTAAAAATTAATATTCTAATACTTCATGAAATATACAAAGAATAACCTCATTGAAATTTCATACATTGTGTGAAAGAGTGTTTCATTTTATCAAACCTATTTCCAAGGTAAAAGGCATTTTAATTGTTTGTAACCTTGCATCAATATTCGTGCTTGTTTCTTTATATTTGAATGGCACCAAGTATTTGGTTTATTATCTCATTCTATTTTAATTTGAATAACACAAGTATATGTGCAAGTGGAAATACAAAAACATTGAAAAAATTACCATGTTAATTCTTTGTATCATGTTGTGCTCAATGTAAATGCACCTTTTATATGTGAACTACATTTTAAGGAGCATGCATTGTGCTTAGTGTTGTGCTTTGGTTGGAATTAACTATTCAAATTTAGAGGAGATGTTTTGGATCCTAAAAATGGGTTCATTATACCATTTAATGAAGGGACCCACATTATTCAAAATTGTTTACATGTGAGATTAACTAAAGTGCCTTCCAATGGTCACAAGGTTTGGTGGCTTTTAGTTCGTATTTGTTGAATACAAAATTGACCTTCAATTTTATGGAACATGTTTGTAGCTTTGAGGAGACGATAATATGAATATAATAATCAAACTTATATTTTGAAAGAGTAATTAATTCTTTTGATATCTTGTTACATTCAATATTTTAAGGTTATTAGTGTTTTTGTATGCAGAAGTGAGATTTGAGTTACATTCATTTATTCATTTGTCTATATATATATATATATCATTTTGTAACTATGTTCTTAGAATGTATTGATGTATGTTGATTGATAATATGGTTAGTGTGAAAGATAGTTGATGAGACTGATGATTTAGACTAATTCATTTATGCAAGTAAACTTTGGGCATTATGATGGTCTTTTGTGACATAACAAAGTCAATGTCAATAATTTTATTTGCTAACAAGTTTATATGTGCTTGTTTAAGCAACAAGGGAAAGAAACGATGTTTATGTTATTTCTTGTCATTTGTCATGTTCTGCATGCTTTATTTGTTTGTGTGCTAGAATTTGGATATGTAACTATGTTATGACATGCCCATCTTTGTATCTGAATTAATGTGGTGAAATGCGTATATATATATATATATATATATCTTATTAGTAATGCAATTATTGTGAAAAATGGTACTTGTTGTGATAGATGACGTAAACTAATTTATTCGCATAACTAATACATTATGGACAAGATGGTGATCTTTTGCAGGCTCAAGGAATTGGTATCAACAATTTTATAATTGTTTTAAAAATGGAAAAAAATGATATTCAATGGTTTTTTTGAAAATATATATAGAAATGAGAGTCTCAAGATTAATTACCAAAAGTATGGAAGTTCATAACTTTTTCAAAATGTATTCAATTTGAAAAATTAATGTTATATACTACAGTTATTATAAATAAAATCTTGATATTATACTAAGATTTATTAAATCAAAATTAGATAGACAAACCATTTGATTTTCCAAATCACATTTTAATGACAAGGAATTGAAAATTTCACTTCCATCACAATTTTTCAAATGGTCATAACTTTTGGGTGTAAGCATAGTAAATTGTACAATATACTTGTTCCTTGTCAAGGTTGGATGAAAATAAACATAAAATAATAATAAAAAACCATATTTTTTTTTGACGTACATTTGATTATTTATAATAAATAGAATAAAATAATTATGTATTAAATTTAAACTTTCAAATAATTTCAACTAGTTTTTTTGCTTACTTATTTGAAATGAAATTAAGTTCAAAGTTTATTTTTTGTATTGAAATATTCATGTGAAGTACGTGGTAAGTATGTTTTAATAAATATTTTTTTACAATCTATTATTAAAAAAATGATATTTATATCCTTAAAAGTAAAAGAGTAATTAAATTAAAAAAGTAAACCACAAAAATCTACATGTACAAAATTTTCATCGAACAAGTGGGGATACTTTTGGCTTACTTTTAATTCCTAGTTTTTTGGAAGTAAGTTATTATAATAATAATAAAGGTGTGGGAGAGTTTTAATTTTTTGGACCCAATTTGATGCTATGTGTTTGGTTTTATATGTCAAGAGTATTAGTTTAATCCTAGTTAAATCACAATTAATTTAGTGATATGTTGGATTAACATTGTTAACTATGTTTTAATCTAAAACCAATTCGAGTGTGAACATGGTTCAAAATATTTTGGCATTTGGGTATTTTAGTACAAGTTTTGTGATTTCAAATCACTTTTGGTGGTTTGAGATTCTAGAGCATAATATTTCTATTTTTGTATGTTTTTATTGTGTTTATGCAACATTTCTTTGCACATGTATTTTGTATTTGCGTTGTTCTATGTTTTGGGCTTGGATTTTTGCTTGTTGTAGGTGAGTTTTTTTTGGGCACTTTGGATATAGTGTATCAATTAGGTTTTTTTTTGTTATGTGATTGCATGTTTAGTGACAATGATGGTGGTAGGTGTTGACATATGCATGATACAAAATTAAAAACATTATATTTTTATGTTTATTTTACCATGTTTCTACCCTTTTAATTTAAAAATATGTTTTTAACAATTTAGAACTCAAATTGGCATGTTTGTGATGATTAAATAACATTTGATTTGAACAAGATTTGATCCCTTAAAACTTGCCCTAGAAATCAAAACGTTTATGGAAGTCCCAACTTTAATGAACTATCAAAATGTTGGAATGCACTTGCATGTGGGTTTTTTCTAATGTTGGTTGGATATATTGGTGTGTGCCAATTAACAACATGCATAATAGTCAGATATGCATAAATGCATATTGAAATTTTGGTTATTCTCCCATATTTGGCATTGTAGGTAACTAACAAACCTAGGTCCTATGTATATCTCCTTCAAGTGTGACCTTGCAATATGCATATTTGGTGGTAGTTTTCATGAAATCCTAGATATGAATAGTTATTTTATCTTGGCAAGCTATTATAGATGTGGGGTTTTTGTGTGAGGAAGGCAACTTGCACTTCAATGAAAAAAGTTCTTTAACAAGAGCTCAGGTTTAATTCCCCCATAAATTATTTCAATTTAAGATTGTGTATGCTTTCATGTGATGTGAATGAAAAAAATTTGTGATCATCTAGATTTTGAATATGCATAACCTTTGTATATATATGTAGTTAATTTGAATTAAGAAAACAAAAAAATCATATCCATTGAAAAATTTGAACTTCAATCCATATCCACCTTAACAAATAAATTGTTGGAATGTTTCAATGCACATTCTTTTGTTAATGTTTTTTTATATAATATGCCTTATTGATATTTTGGACTTAACCTTAAAATATGACATTTGGTCTACATTGGTTTCTTCACTTATATTCTTGAAACACACTTTGCAAGGACCTTAGGAGTTTGCTTGAGCCATCCCATGCTTTGGCACCATTTTAGGTTCATTTGCTTGTCTTGAATTAACCTTGGTTTTGAGACTATGACTACAATCCCAACAATTCACATGAACAAATACATTTAATCAAAATATAACCATTATTTAAATGAAGAAAATAATGGATAAAACTATCCATTTAACAGAAAACCATTTAAATAAAATTTACTCTCGAAAATTTTAATACTCACAAAATGTGGACAATTTTTTTTTTCAAATGGAAACCTCATGAGAGAATAGTAAATTCATGATACATTGTTATAAATCCCAAGCCACCCAATTCTTAAGAAACAAGATTGACCTAGAGGATTACAACTTGCAAGTCTTCTTCTTCAAAACCATCCCTTCAACTTCACCATAAAAATCATTCATGTTGTATCTTTACAAAGAAGAACACAATGCCAATAATAATTGGTAGTTCAAACAAAAAAAAACCTATGCCACAATGTAATCTCCACATATTAAGATCAACTTTAAGATGTCAAAGCATATAGATGTACAATAATGCAACCTTCGACTTTCATGTACTCATGTCAAGCAACCAAAATTGAATCTTTGATTTATAAACAAATGTTAATAAGATGTGCTTATGTACAATGAGGGCATGTACGAAAGGAAAGCAACTTAGACCCAAAATAAGATATTCAAATCACTTGTGGCTTGATTCATGTTTATCAACATTCCTATTCAAAACTTGATCTTGAATTGCATGTGTTACAAACTTCCAAAACTTTTCCTCCACTTTGATTGAAAGGTCCTATGACCTAGTGGCCTAGTTGGTGAGTAGAGATGTTAAAATGACCAAGTTTCTAAAGGTAGAAAATGGGGGTTGATGAAATAGTTAGGGATCAAGGGTTGGAAGTAAGAAAGTAAGAAATAACTACAAGAGGGAAACAATTTTTTTGAATAAGTTAAGATATCATGACCAAGCTGGGACCCAACATCAACCTTAGATGGGCCTCATTGACACTAAGTTGAGATGGGGCTTTGTCCATTTGGAGAGTTGGAGGGTGTTGGTTCATCCCAACCCATGAAGGTATGAATTATCAACCGATTTTAAGTTTTGAAAAAAACTTTCAATTTCAACCATGGTTTCTTTTTTCAATTTTGTGATGCAGTCTTGTTGGTGATCATCCACAAGAGGAATTAGCCAAATTTGGCTATAGGTTAGAGAGGAAAGTTTCAATAAACAAAAAATTATCATGCGATGTTTTGGCAACATGCTGAAACTAATCATCTAAATATGCTGATGTCAAACAAATTTTCCTCAAATTCTAGCATTTTGGTGAATCTTTTCCACAAATCCTTTGTGTGCATTGCATTGGATATTTTTTGTCACCAAGTGGCAAACTCCACCTAAAAAAAAAACCTGCTGATTTCAACTAGCTTTTAAAAATTTGATGAAAACCAAAGAATTTGTTGGCAACTAATTTTTTTGCATTGTATGGAACCTTTAATGTGGTTCTTTCAAATTTGTAAATGTCGAGTTTTTGTCCAAACTTAGATCACTTTGGAAACAATTATAGGTCCAATTCCACAACCTCAGATTAGAAATTGTGTAGTACCAAATTCCAAGTAATACAACTGGGCTAAAATGGCCATGTGACTAAAGAGTACAACTTACTTGGGTTTTTTTTAAAAAATTAAAAAAAAGAAGTATTAATTGATTGCATGGGTAGAAAACCCAAAAAACAAAAAAAAAAAAAAACATGTGTAAAGAAAAGGTTGCAACAACATTCCTTCCTGGTTGGGTTTTGGTTTCCACAAGAAGCTGGTTGAATGGACCTGTCCAGCCCTGTTTTACTTACAATGGAATTAAGTAGACTAAAAAAACCAGACCCAAATACCCAAAAAAACATGGAATCAGACTAAAACACCAGACCAAAAAACCGACCCAAAACCCCAAAACTTGGCAACAGAGCAATGATTTCCAAATCAGACTAGACCTGTGGCTCAAGTTTACCCAGAACTAGACTGAAAACTGGACCCTTGTTGGTGGGTGGGTGGATGGGTGGGAGAGAGAGAGAGAGAAAGAGAGATAGAGAGAGAGAGGGAGTGAGTGAGTGGGTTCCAAATTCAAGATCAGAAGAAAACATTTGTTGGCAGGTTCTTTGGATTTGTTTTGGCGGGGGTGTTTTTTTGAGGTTGTGGGGGCCAGTGTTTTAGTTCATGCTCCACCACCTCTCTCTCTCTCCTCTGTTTGCTTGTTCCTTCAAATGACCCACCAGATCACACACAACAAGTCCAGCAGCAGCCTCATGTTGGAATTAGAAACCTGAAGTGAAAGGAAAAAAAAAACTGGGGTGGCCCTGGAATCCCACCAACATGTGGTGTTGTGATTCTGGGATTCAACTTACTCCAAGTAAGTTAAAGTAAACCCATCTAGGATGATGATGTAGTAGGAGGGGTACCTAGTATGTAGGTTCAGCCCCACCCCCTTCTTGCTGAACTTAAAAAACCCTAAACGAAACCATGGTACCAGATTCCTTCCTAGCCTACTTGAACTATATAACCTGAACCAGAAGAGCATAGAAAGTGAGTAGCATCATCCTATTGGAACAGAAGACACACTGAAAAATAATACTAGTACTAATTCTTACACCTTTTTCTCTTTACAATATATATACACCTATTTTTTTCTGGTTTTGTGGGCAAAAACAATTAGTACTTTTGCAAAAGTGCAATAAGTAGGTTGCTGTACTTTGAGTCTCATGGGTCTCCTCTTCTCATTGCTCATACAACCAGGGTTGGATTTTTTTTTGTTTTTTGTTTTTCAATTTTGTGATGTGTAGCCTAGCCCACACTGGTGATCATCCACAAAAAGATTTAGCCAAATTTGGCTACAGGCCACACAGAGACAAGTAGACAAATTTAAGAATCTTGCTCTTTTTTGGTGACCCTGTTAGAGAACTTATAGAGTCTGGTGATTTCAGAACTTTCTGGCAACTTTGCCCCCCCCCCCCCCCCCCTTTATTTCATAATCTAGTATGTAGCCAAATTTGGCTAAATGATTTTTTATGAATGATCCATCAATCGCCACTTTGTCTACATTACAAAATCCATAAAACAAACCCTGGGCTGAACTTGAAACATAAAGTTCAAAACCTTGTGGAAAAATGAAACCAGGAACTAGACAATGAATGGCATCAGCAGCAGCAGCAACAGCATCCATTCATCCATCCATCCATAAAGTGACTCACCAAAACGCCTTCTTTGTGTACAATACTCTTGTTTGTTGGCCTTGCCTACCAAGGGAACGATATTGTGTTTAGATTCATTACAGAGTATATAGTAGCTTAAGGGATTTTGGCCTCCCTAGGTAAGAATTAATTAGAGGTCTATTTATAAAAAAATTATACAAGGATTTTTGAAAGATTGATATTTTGGCTTGTGTTGAGACTTGAGAGATTAGTTATAGAGTTAATACTAATATATTGAAGGATTTTGGTTGCTTTTAGAGGATTTTTTTTGAAGATTTGGTCTATTTTTGCAAGGTGAAATAAATATTTGAGTTTCCCATAAACTCTTCTTCTTCTTCTTTTGCCTTAAACATATTTTTTCCATGTAAATGGCAAAAAGGCCCCCCCCCCTCCTCCTTGTTATGCAGTAAGGTAAAATTGAAGAGTGTAATATGGTAAGTTAGTAGGCCTGTCAACAAACAACATGCACAAGAAAACATCCCCTCGGCTGCTGAGCAAAAAGGTAAGCTCTGACTCGGAGGCCCACTCACTCTGCTTGGAGGCGGAAATGCAGGTGGGCTTGCATATCCATCCGCTTCGCTTGTCAAAGTCTGTTGTGTTGTGTTCTGCTCTGCTCCGTCAAGAACAACAAAAATATATTGGTCGGACGGAGGGGACAATAAACAAGCTGTTTTGGAGGACAGGAAAAATAGCTGGCTGAGCCGTGAATGAAGAAAGCCGTGGCTCAAGGAACAACAAGGGCAACCAAAGTGGTGCTCGGACTCCACATCAGTGCGGGCAAAGCTTTTGCGGCTCGGCTCGGCTCGGCTGGGCCGGTCCAGACCGGACTGGCCAACTTGTTTGCATGTGCACAGACTTAGTGTCTGCTTTTTCCGTGCTACATACAAAAGAAGTAGTAGCAGCTGACCTTTTTTTCTTTTTTTTTTTTGGTTTCTGGAGCCCACGATTGGCTTTGCTCAACAACTAGGCTGCTTTTCCGATTGATTTTGTGATTTCAGTTGGCCAGAGTAATCCAGCACCCCCACCAACGCATCATCCACTGGATGCTAGTAATGCCTTAGCCGTGGATGAACCTCAACCAACTTAAATATCTGGTTTTGGCTTCGGTAACCCATTCTGTAACAGCTACTAGGTCCTTAGCTACTAGGTCCTTAGTATAAAGGTAATTAAATTTACCAGGTAAGTAAGATGGTTTTATTTAGTGTGTTTTTTTTTACATAGGTAAAAGGGCTGTTTTTACTACCTACTAACAACCTGCTTGGCAGGCTGCTAGAAGGTAGGCAGTTCCAAAAACAAAACAAGAGAAGAATGAACTGAGATATAACCATCATGGTTAACTAGGGAACTGCAATCCAACAGAAAACTGTTTCCTGACTGCTTACCATCCATCCTTCATGGTGCACTGGTGGCTGCTGGTCCAGCAAGTGGCCATGAGTGCTGTCCAAAAATACTGGACGCTGGAGTGGCCACGTTGTTGTTCGTCCAGTCCAGTCCAGTCCAGTCCAGTCCCGTCCCGACGCGTCCCGTCCGTATTTGAGATCTTAAACCAGATTTTGAGACCTGAAGGTCCCTTATTTGTGTTTTCAGCCCCTCAGTAAACCCTAAACCCAAATCTGGTAATTAGCATCAAGTACGGTACTCCATGAGCAAATAAAAAAGTCCAGACTTATGGGGCTGCCCAGACTCTCTAAACTTGGTATTGAATTGGTAGCCTAAATGCCAAACTTGATAGCCTAATTTAGTCCCCATCCCCCCTTCCCCCCCCCCAATTTTTTT
>Ga0209208_10004013_pt1 | contig 20989 bp, 21 predicted proteins | sample S1TSphfallax_3_FD_187694 | JGI IMG/M metagenome (GOLD analysis project Ga0209208, IMG submission 187694) | Host-associated microbial communities from peat moss isolated from Minnesota, USA - S1T2_Fd - Sphagnum fallax MG (SPAdes) (version 2) | ecosystem: Host-associated > Plants > Peat moss >...
AAAAAAAAAAAAAAAAAAAAAAAAAGCATAATGCATATCCTAGAAATCAAATGCTATTTAGTAAAGAACAAAAGGTAATCAAGAGTCTTATTTCCAATACAAAAAAAACAAAGAAAAGGCACTAATTTGACTTTGGCCAAAAGCTTCTTCCTCCTCAAGGGTTTTGCCAAAAGTTGGCTCCCATTTGTGGGCAGTTTGGAGTGTCTTTGTGTCAACTAGGCCTAGTATATGATGAAAAAGCCTTTCAATAAAACTTCAAAAAGCTGACATCCATTTGAAAAACAAGAGGCACATGAAACATGCATTTGTCTCCTCAATTATGCATCTTCCTTCTCAAAGAGAAAAGGAAGACCAAGCAAGAGGTGGGGAGAAGAAGAAGACCAACCCCAAGGAATGAATGGCCATGGGTTAAGCTTTTTCCAACTTAGGTAACTTTGTTCACACACACTTTGTTCACACACACAAGTACAAACAAAGGTTGGTGAATAGCTTACCATCAATAGCAACTAAAAAGGGTTTCTAAAATGATCATCATTTCAAAGGAGGTAGGTACTCACTCTTGCCTGTGATAACCAATGCACATGACACAATAAAAACAACTGGGCGGTTAAGAAAAGAATGAAAAGAATGGCATATGGGCATCATTGGGTACATTTTAATATTATGGAAAATATTGTTGAAGAATATTTACATATACACATTTACTTATTTATTTCTATTTAGATATTTATGTGCTTATATATATATATATATATATATATATATATATATATATATATGTTATAATATCACCAAAATAAAATTTTATTTAGGTCAAATTATTTTCTTAATGGTGCTTCCAAGAGTGTGAATGCATTTACACTTTACAGTTCCAACTACCGTGATTTATTCTGCATTTTACACTCTTATAATTTACGATTTAAACATGCAAACGGGTCCTTGGGACTATGGAATGAATGAGGAGGGGTAGGGTCCCATGTTTTTTTTCTAAGGGCTAGATAGTAACTTTGTTCTAAGAGCTCAAGTAGTCGAGTATATCACATTTGATTGGCACTATAGTTGGTGAGGATATTGTCATGAGTCATACAAGTTGTAGAGTATGAATATTGCAAGTGACCAAACACTTGACATATATATAGGTTCATAGATAATTGGGCGATTAGTCTCCCAATTACACTAAACCCTATTGTCATTAATCACCCAATTATATATCCCAATCTAGTGTCACTCATACAAAAGAAATTTTTAAAAAAGTGCCAAAGTTGCCATATTTCAAAGGATTTTTTTTTTCTGAAATCGCCCTATTTAGACAATAGGTTCCAGGAAGATATATAGCAGGATTCTTAAAACAAGTGCCAAAATCCTCAGAATTTGAGGATTTTTTTCTATTTAAAAAAAAAAATTCTGGAAGTGCCATTTGACAATAGGTGCCAGTAAGCCATCAAAATAAATATATAGCAAGATTCTTAATTTCTTCTACTAAGTTCCTCTGTGAGACTTGGAACCTAATGCTAATTTCTTTTGTGGATGATGGTAGGTGTGGCTACATCACAAATTCGGTAAAAAAAAATTTAAAATTGAACCTGGTTATGGGTAGCATTCAACATGCTTAGCCTTGAAATGAACCAAGGGGTCATGAATTACATGTATAGCAACACTATCTACTTGATGTCAATGACTTAACTACACATCTTCAAAGGTCAAAAAAACTTAAATCGGCTATTGACAAATTAAAAATTAAAATTCCAATTATAAGATTAAACAAAGGGGGTGCATTGCCATTTACATTAAAAAGTATCTTAAGGCAAAAGAAGAATTCTAAAAACTCAAATATTTCACCATGTAAAAATTACAATCTTCAAAAAATCTTCTAAAAGAAACCAAAATCCTTCAAGATATTATAACTCTATAACTAATCTCAGGTTTCAACACAAGCCAAAAATATCATCTTTCAAAAATCCTCATATAAAAATAAACTTATTACCTAGGGGCCAAATTCCCTTAAGGTACTATACTCTATAATGAATCTAAACACAATATCCTTGCCTTGGTAGGCAAGGTCAAAAATTCATTAAGGAGTGTACACTCAATCATCTTTAAACTTTGACAACACCAATGAAACCCTCCCCTAATAGACTTGATGAAAACACAACATATCGACAAGTTTTTCTTTGATGCACACCACGTCAAGAATAAAACCTTGAAATTCACAATGAATCAATTTTTGGAGCAACATGCCCAAATATGGGAATCACAAGGGGTTAATAATTCTTGTGACATAATCACTGACCTTTAATGGTTTCAAATTTTCATGAAAATAAAAATGAACCTTTTTTTTTATAAATTTTTTAAAAATTGATTCCTCCAAAACTTTGGTATGATGAATTTGATGACATAATTCATGTTATGTTTGTCAACACTTTATGTTACGGATTTATTCAAACATGACCGTAAATGACATATCAAATAGTTTGTCATCAAATTTTTTAACCATGCACTTATCTCATCATTTTGCCAATGATCAAAACATCTCTAGGTGCTCCATGACCAAAATTCAAAATCAAAAACAAATGAGTATTCAAAATTTATTATCTTACTAATAACTTTTCATCCGTTTTGTGGATGTTTGGCTGGCCACACAACCACCGAAGCAACACAACTTAATACTTGGATAGAACTACCAAGTTGTTTTCACAACTATTCATTCATTAGTAGACATCCAAATTGGTGTCTTATTGCTGTTACGTATGACTGTATGTTTGTTTACATGATTGGTGAAAACAACATTCAAACAACATTCAGTCATGCACAACTAAAACATCTTCATGTTTTAGTGGAATGGACTCTTCAACGAGGAGTCCATCCTCACCGCAACCAATCCTCATTGAGTTGGGCTTAACAACCTTACATATCCATGAATGGACTAGCACTGTCAACGGTTTTTTTCCCCCAACCGTATGAATTTGAGGTTACCATCACAAACATGAGTTGGCCATTATGAACAGCACTCCTTTTCTCAAAAGCATAGCACTATTTTACTTTTTTTCCATTGGCCAACAAATCATATCAAAAATCATAAGGCAGACTCACCAGGTCACCTCATGAGATCGTTGCTCATGAGATCATCACTCAGGTGCCAGCTTGCTCTCTCTTGGATTTGTCACATCACCTGGATGAGCTTCTGGCCTCACAGAATCTGTTGCCAACCTGCATTCATTGGCCCACACTTCTCTAATGCACACACTTAAATACCCTACAGTTTCAGAGGCTCTAGGGTGTTTCTAACCATGCAACAGCACCCAGAAAACAAAACCAATCACTTTAGTGACTGGAAGGCAACTTTTAGTGACTGGAACTATAGCCAGTAAACCTGCCACTCAAAAAAAATATCACCACATCATGTATACATTTCATTCCAGCTGTAGCCATCCTGCTCACAATCACATTTCCAAAAAAGAAGAGCTGATTATGAATATGAATATGTGTTCAAGGACAAGCTTGAGTGTGATTCCACTCAAAGCAACAAGCACAAATAACACGCTTGAATACTTCAAAGCTCACTGAATCTAGAGGAACGTGGTGAGCTGAATTTGGAAAACATGAGCTCCAAGTGAGTGATAGCTATCGCGGTGTATATTAACGAAACCAATGCTATTGATTTTATGCAGAGATGCTACTTCATTCTATATGGATTCTATGCTAACCAATAGCAGAGGAAATATTTTAGAGAATCATCTGTGTTGGTATGAAGCTTACTAAGACTCAGAATTAAACTACATAAACCTACAACATATGCTGAGAAGGAAGACCGTATTTCTTATCTATCACCTTCCCAAAAATTCAATGTACAAAATCTTTATAGTGATGTTGTTTATGTCCGCTTTGGATGAGCCAGACAACCTCCAACATAAGTTGCCAAGACAGACGGTATTCCATCTCTTGCAAGATCATTCAAGGGGCTATGAGACAAAACAACGAAATCAGCATACTTTCCTGGCGACAAGGAGCCCACATACTTTTCCATAAAGCTTGCATAAGCACCTTCTCTAGTGTACCTGTTTCAACCATATGCCCACGCTAGCACAGACTGAGCACATCATGCATGATAGGTCCTGAAGAAAGAAAAACTCTGTGCCATAGGGTGGACACTCACAAATCTGCATCATGTCAGATTGCAGGATAGAATCACATAAAGACCCACAATTCATATTAGATCTCATTGGTTTTCCAGACTAGGTTTCAGGATCTAGGAATCAGAATCTAGGGTTTGAAGTTCTGGTTTGAATGAGAACTAACAATTGATGTTCAGACAGGTTCATGGTGTAATGGTCCATGGGCTACTTGTGACATCACTCATGCACAAATCTGTTATTAAAAGTTGCACCAACACAATGGTCTTCAAAACCTTCATTGCTTTCACCCCACTCACTCAATGCTATTATTCAAGTTTGACTCTCATTCCTGGAAAGTCTTTCAGGATTTCAGGGTTCACCACTCTAGAATCTCCTTGTTTTGACCCTACAAGAAAACTTTCAGCTGTAAGGTCAAAGCTTCTCAACTCACCCACTCAAAGCAGCTTCACTTGAGATGATTTCAGAAGGAATCCAGGATGAGCTCCAGCCTTTAGGTATTCTTGTACTCGCTGCTTGGATTCCTCTTAAGGGATCAATTGGGGCTACCTTTTACCCCCAATTCAAAATAAACTTTCAGCATCAAAAACCAGAAGATTTGTGGATTTAAATTGAGCTTAAATTACTCATTAGCATATCTAGGATAACAGTGCTTGTAGGCCTCTCAGCAGAATCAATCTCAAAAGTTGAGGGGAAATTTCATTTGAAAAACATTCACCATATGTGACCCTGCTTCCCAGCCCACAACCCAAAGCTTTTTAACATTTGAAACTTAGATGGAAAGTGGTACAAGAAAAGAAAACTTCAACTTACTGTCCAGTCAGAACCTAGGGCCAGGTGAGTCCCATTTCCCAACAGTGAATTGAAGAGGTAAGAGCCTTGTTGGGCTCGCTCCTCTCCAAGCGTCCTCATTGCTGGGTTTGCATCATCCAGCATATGCTCTGGCTGCACCAAGGCTGTGGTTATTGTCAGTCCCAAAACTACACCACTTCCCATGAAACTGAAATTAATCAGATATGTCATTTACAGACAATGCAATATCTGCTCCTCTGAATGCTTAATGAAAGAAGCTCCAGCATTTGCAGGAGGGCCCATAATTATAACATGAAGCTACATCCGTGAGGGATGTACTAATGCTAGTGGACAATCTCCTTGAAAGACTGTCATCCTCTCAACTGGAGAGTGATGCTTAGTCAACTAATAGCTCTATCAAGGACTCTCCCTAAGAAGAAAGAACTGAAAAAATTAAGCCATACTTGCACAGAAGCTACAACTCCACTTGCTTGGAAACGCTCAGGTGCTCCAGCAGATAAATGCTGAGCATGCTCAATCTGTCCCCATCCACACACATCTCTAATTACAGTACTGACAGGCACTGCAGATCAAGATACAAAAAAAATTAAGACCATGAAGATTGTTGGAAGACAATGGTGACAGAAGACAAAGCCATTCACAAAGAACCTCAATGGAAGATGTATGCTAACAAGTGTCCAAGGCCTTAGAGCACATAGATGGAGAATGAACACAAAGGCATATTAAGGTTATGTGGAGTCTACAAATACCCTGAAGCGCCGATCTCGTGGCCCATTCTTTGACACCACTGTCTCAAATGTTGAAAGAACATGATCATTTGCTGCATCACCGATAGCATGAACTGCAACCTATACCATAATACAGCATCTCCCTTCCAATCCTTATGCACCATTCCCTCCCTACTGAGAGATCATCAAAGTCAACATTCTACCACCAAAATCTACAAGCTTCATGAAACTCAAACTTTGTTCATGCATACATCCAACAGTGGAAGTGTTTATTTACTGAAGAATGTGAAGTTTCAAGAATCTCCTCTTACCTGAAGTCCAGCATTGTCAGCACCTAAAACAGCCTCCTGAAACCAGTCAAGATCCAAGGCAAGAAGCCCATAGTTGGAGTTGTCATCTGCATAGGCCTGGATTGCCAAGCACCACCAAGTCTTGTAGTCAATGAAGGATTTCTTGCAACCAGAAGCTCTAGGAGTACAAAGCAAGCCACCATAGGATCTCAACTGGATAGTGTGAAATCAACAAAGACTACCTTGTGAAATAAAGCAGTCCGAGTACCTAGACTTCCATCAGCAAAAGCCTTCACACCACCAATGTGTAACCACTGGCTTAACATAAATCCTCTCTGCCTCACCAAGGCCTGCAGTCACCCACAAATGTCTAGGCTTGTCACAACAGCCGCACATACTTTAACATACTATGTGACATGTGAGATGTGACATGATAGGCATTTGCAGCACCAGACAAGGTTTTTTCTGAGTGAATTTGTCTTTGCTTGAGTGAACACACTTACCATGACAGACTGCCAGGTCTCAATAGGGAGAAATATAGACACCCTGACCTGCATCCTTCCAGCTGCATCAGCCCACAAGTAGACCTCTGCTCTCAAACAGAGGAGTCATTAGTACTCACCTTTTTGACAGAACAGAATCCTTACCTCAAGACAAGGCTATGGTGTGACCTTGGTCTCCTTTAGTATTCAAAAGAACTTCAAGAACATCACATGAACTGGATTTCAGCCTGTCAGCACAAAACTTGAGTTTGTGCACACCAGCAATCAATTGACGTAATTTCCTGATGTTCTTTAGGCAAACATCTGTTCAAATGTCCAAAGAGACTAAGAACACAGAAGAAAGAGGAAAGATGCAAGACCACGGAAGTCATCCCAAGGATGCTCTGATGCTCCAACCCTTCCAAAGTCCACCACTGATGTTACTCCTCTAGATAAGGCAAGTTCACTAGCTCTGATAAGGGCTTCCCTCCGTTCCTCAACTGACATTGGAGGAATGTGATGCGTTATGAGTCTTGATGCCATATCCTTGAAGAGCCCTGTCGGATCTACAGGCAATAGAAACAAACTCCAACAAACAGCACTGATCAGTCCAATCAACTTGATGCAGACCAGTATGCACCTCTTGGCATCATTCATGCTACTTTACAGGAAGAGTAGCTCTTCCTGCATTGGAGAAGCTAAAATACAATACACAAAGTTGAACAGCCTGAATTCCAAAGTCTGGACTGAGTAATTATAGAATAATGTCATGTTAAATTGTAGGAGCATGATAGCTTAGTCATGAAGCCCTATTTGATACCAACCACAGGAATGATTTGTTACAGCTCCACAGGCCAATTTGATGCTGCTTTGACAGATAGTTCAAATTCCAAATAGGCTATGCACTCTTGTAAGGTGCACTAGCTCAATTTTTTTTAACAGCAATCCTTAACCCATGAACAAGAATCCCATCAATGGAGTCTTTGAGTACAAGGAATACCTCCAAGGATATTCTTCACCACAGTGCCCCCTTCTGGATCAACTGTATCACGACTGATGTTTGCCAGTGCCATAGCCATAGAGTTTGCTAGACATGTGTGCACATCAATTCGACAGGCCCATACCTTTCACACCCTTCCCACAGCCACTTATCAGAAACCCAAAAACAGTCCACTTGCTGATCAAATGCAAACCGCAAGCCTCAACTTGTCATGGATATACTCAATCAGGGTACTCAGGAGGGAGAATGTGAACGTACTTGACAGAATTCTGCCAGATTTTCAACAAATGGGAGATATGTCAGTGAAAAAACCCTAACCCTCTGGTCTGTGCTCTTCTGATCCTGATTAAAACAATACAACAAATTGTCACAAGAGGCTTACTGGGTGATGTGGTGTAACATTGTCAATCCAGGAAGCCTCTGGCAATGTGCCCCCCCAGTTTTCTTCATTCCACATGGATCCAAATATCCATTTCCCACTCTCCACATCTGCTGGATCAGACGCAAGATATTAAAAATACTCTCTCGGGTACTGATGGAGGACCTTCTAAAATCTCCGATTTCAAGATTGGGACCAGAATTGAGAACATCTTTTTCGAAAAAATGAGTACTTGCATCTAAAGAGAGTCTTCCTCACTAGCAGAATCAATATTTACAACTTAAGTCAACCTTAAAGAATTGAGAGATGCAATAATAAGGTTATGGATATTTCACATCTGACAACATAACAGCAAACAATTAGCAAGCTTGAAAAAGAGGAAATCCAACCTGAAAGAATAGAAAAAATAAGACCAAAACAAAACTGAGGAGCAGTTCAAATGACAGCAACAGATGCATGCACAGGGAACTTCAACACCATGTATGATCTTGACCACCTCCCATAACATCCCCACTGACTTCATCAGCTCCACAAGTGGAGGTAATGTCAAACATCAACCAATGTACTGAGTTTCTGTCACAAGACTGGCAGCAATAAGAAAACTCGTTCATGCTGCTGGCTAGCTCAACATCAAATACAAAGGAAGTGTTTTGAGCAAAAGAGGGAACATGTGCAGCATCATGGAGCAGTGGATGGAATTACTACCTTCAGCAGCTATTCTAAATTTTCTTTCAAACTCAGCACGACTGTTCACACAACCCAAATCCACATGTTTCATCTATCCACAGAGCCAACACAAGAAAACCATCAGCAGCATGTAGGCTTGCCTGAAATTAAAACAAAAAACCACACAAATTACAGCAGGAACAAAATCAACATGAATAATTCCAAAGAAAAGCATGATATATTTGGTTGGACAGGTGAAATGCTACATTTGATTGTTACATTGGGAGTGACTGGCCAGTGAAGAGGATTTCTTGTTTATGCAACTTAATGTATTCATTTAGCACATGACCATGCAACTATAATATGGCTTATCAACTATTTGATCTTTCACCCTGTGGAATGGACAAATACAGGCGAGTAAAGCAAACTATCATGACATACCTGTAGGCCCCCATGTAGAAAGTGAAGATGAGAATCAATGAATCCTGGAGTCACAAATTTGCCCTCCAAATCTACCACCTCCATTTTTGAACCAATTCTCATGTACTGTTGAGAAGAAACCAGTACTTCCATAAGATGAAAAGTTACAAGGACCGTCATTGCTGACATGTCTCCTCATAGGCCCAACATCAGCTTCTATTTCCTATTTCCAAAGCTTAATACTTTCTATCAGCATGTGGCTAACAGAATTTATTCCTGATTTTACCAATGTACGCCCCTATGTACCACAACTCTTACACATACAATTGGTCTCCCTAATAGTAAATCACAAAGGCTTCAAGGTTTCTTGCTTAGGGTATAGGAGGCCCTCTTCACATTTTAGGAACTATACATCAGGGGCATACAGACATACCTGCAATTGGGTGAGATTCCCAACACGCAAAATCCGACCCTTGCGAAGAACCATAAATTCGGCCCAGGGCTGGATGGAGTCTCCAGTCCAGATAGTTGCATTTGTGAACACTATGTCTGCACCTTCATCTTCCTTGAAGCTCAAACCCTTTCTCACAAATCTCATGAGGGCAAAATATGTATCTGGCCTCCCCGAGTCATGTGAAGTCAACTCATTAAGTTCATTTCAGCAGCAGTGGCACACAGAAAAATGAAGACAGAAGCTTTTTGTCAGCACGAAAAAGAACTTCAAGATAATATGAAGACTTTACCTTCAGTTTCATTTCTGTATAGCTAGAATGAATTTTTGCATAACTAAGAAAAAACACAAGAATCTCTTATACTTTGGTTTTTATTACATAAACTTCATCTCACAATCCATATTTGGAATCTCCGTGGCAAGAATGTACTTCATACCTCTATGTCTGAGCTACAGACTGAAAGTGCTTCAAGTACACCAAAACAAAAAGACATAGTAATATAACACTTATCAATCAATGTAAATGGAAGCTAAAATCATGCTAGAGCATCTCCACCAGTGTTCAGTATGTGACCCTGCAAAAATATTTCTCATGTCCAAGTTTTAGTTACTTACTTTCTTCCAACCCCACCCCATAAAACTGAAACTGGGACTGCAAATAGGTGGGAGACTACTAATGGCAACCCACCTGGAGCCATCAAACCATTTAGCCAATCAGAAACAGGGAGCAGCCAATAAACATGACTTGACTGTAATTATTAGACTAATCCAAGGCTCCTCCAGGGGTCCAAAAGATGTGCATTTTTCAAGAGTCACAGCAGTCTTAAGTGAATCCACTGGATTTAACTGCTGCACCTCATCCAAGATTTCCTGTGCAGGGCCACAAATTGAGCGCCGATGGAAATGTTCTTAGTTTGTAAGAGTTATCAGGGCAGCGGGCAATGCTTGGACATAGGTCATTCATATCACTCTAGTTTATGTCATTGTGTTGGCAAGAAGGGGAGATTGTGATGTGATGTATCCTTAACTTTCATGTCAGATTTTCCCTTAGTCTCTCCATCCTGCTGATTCTGGAACATGCCAATATATGACCAGACGCAAACGTGCTATGCATGTAAACAAATGTAGATGACATTTCAGCAAATGTAGGAGGAAACTAACTGTGCATTACTTGAAACACATCATCGTATCCGTTGGCCATTGTTTCTCTTCATTCCGAGATTCTCTGACACGGAACGTAAAAAGAAAGACCGATCTGATTCCTGACGCAAATTCGACATATGCTGAGATCATAAAGGAGAAGAAAGTTGTTTGCAAAGTTAACGCCTAAAGCAGAAGCTCAATCCGCAGCAGTACCTGCTTCTACAACTTTCTCTCTTTTTTCGTGAACTAGGCGACAGTTCTTTTTCTGGAGACATCGCAAGCTTCAGAAACTTGAAAACAAATGACCGATATTCGTCACATAAAAAGCCTCCACAACAAAAAATAACCTCCAAAGAAGGGAAAATCAGAAATGAACCTATGGAGAAAAACCAGGGGGGGGCGATAACGATCAGCACCGCGAGCAGCACCAGGAGCCGGAGTCCAAAACACACTTGCCGCTGCTTGCGCCCCATTTTTGTCGAGGCAACACTAAAACGAAAAATAAATAAAAACCCAAGAAAAAATAGAAGCGGAAGAAGATATCTGGCGAATAGAAACGGCAACAACTCTATTGAGAATCAGAGACTGGAAAAGAGACAAAACCGCGAGGGGAAGGAAAGCTTCGATGGCTACCGCAGCAAGGCCATCGCCAAAAAGCTCGGAGAGCCGACGAAGAAGCTCCAATCGCAAACCCGTGGGAGCTTAGGGAACAAAGTAGCGAACTTGGGAACAGAAACACGATCAGCTCTTCATAAATTCTCTTTTTTTTTTTAAAAAAAAAAATTGAAGTTCCATTGAATATTGATTCATAAAATTTCGGAGTACATTTGGTTTAGTTGAGTTTTGATAACTATGTCAATATTAAAATTGTCAATTATTATCATGGGACAAGTATTTGACATTTTAGATCCAAAAACATTTGAAGGTGAATTACAAACACCAATAAGGATAATGTTGAAAGTTTCTATATTACTATTATATGAATTGTTTTTCTTGTATTTGTATTGAATGTTGTTGCAATATACTCAACTCTTAAAAATGTAAAAATTTACATGTGCATCATAAGGTTTGTGAAATTGTCATATATAATCATTGTACCATTTGGACCATTTACATTAATCTTAAATGTGTTTTTGTATCATTGTTCAAAAATGTATTATTAAAACGTTCATGTGTTGAAATGTGTTTCGCTGAGACACAATATGTGATTTGTTTTGAAATTGCTATCTAAAAAAATATCATTTTTATGTAAAGGCAATGATCTAGAATAAATTAGTACACGTGAACTACGAAACATATGTGATTTGAGGACAAGTACATCCCATCATGCCTTGGTTTGAAATCAATGTATCTTCATGGCAACACTTGGATCAATTTGAAAAAAAATCATTTGCAAATGTTGAAAAATGTTTAAAATTTCCTTTTTTTAACATGAAAAATGTAATATATGTCAAACCATGTTTATAAATATTAGTAGGATCAAATGTTAAATAATTAAGTGTTAATCTTGTGATCGATGTACAGTACATGTTGCAGCCAATTAAATTGGAAATTTTGTTTTTGTTATAATGAAAAGAAAAAATTGAACCAATTTGAATAACTTTGGATATGGGTTTTGTTGGTGTCCATGTATAATGTATTTTATGTTCATGCAAATTTGCATTTTTTATTCTTGTGAGTTGATCACATTTGGGATTATTAAATAATATACATATGACTTCTTGTGATTTCAATGTTTTAGTTCATCCTTGGAATATTCCATCTACACCATTTACAAGACCATCATGTGTTCATCAAGTTTAACCAACATATTTTTCTTTACTTGAACCTTTGAATGCATTTTCACTATGAAGTTTGCGTCATTTTATATTTGAAATGGATATGTCTATCTTGTGCACACAATATGAACACATCCCCATCACTTTGAAGGAAAGTCAATTCATGATGTTTTTGTTTTGTTTCATTTGTGTAAAATAAATATGGAAATTTTGGATCCATTTGGTGGTGTATGAAAACATTGATTATTTATGGTGTCCACATCCGATTACAATTATGTAACAATTCAAATCTATTTAAAATGTTAATGAATTGCACTTTGGCACATGACTTGCTTCAATTCATAACAAAAAAAATTTCATCCTAAAGTTTGGAGGTAAACTATCAATGTTGATTTTAATAGTTTTGAAAACTCTTGCATCACAAACTATCTAAACTTGATTAAAATCCCCAATGATAATTACATCAAGATTTCAAAAGAATTTGGTGTGAATACGTTTGATTCATCTTAATCAAAAAACAATAAATTTCAATTTTCTTTTCCCTATCTTAAATGAGATTTCATCTAATACTATCAATTGCAATTGGTCATATTTCTTGACTAAATTATCAAAGTGTTCTAAATTTAATGATAGTAAACCTTTGCAATTAAGTGGTATAAAAATATTTGAATGAATTGTAGTTCCATCAATGTTAAATATCATTTTTATAATATATGCCAGGAACAAAACTTTCTTTTTTAAAAGGTATAATTGAGGATGTATGTTATTAAAACATATCAAAGCTTGAATTATAAACACTAATATGAAGGTTTTACCTAAAGCAGCACCTCCAACAATGAATAAATGAATCGGTTCATTTGGATTTTGGCTTTTTCTATACATGACATCATAAAATAGAAAATGTTCATTATTCATTTTTTGAAATAATGAATGGAATTTGTGGGTAGCTATAATTTGGTCTTGAACATCAATATTGGTTGACTCGAAAATAATGGAGACACCTATACATGGGTTAACAATATATTCAATACAAATATTATATGGTTCCACTCCAATACAATCAATAATATTTTATGATGGAAACCCAATATTTGCATTACGAAATTTATCCATCCATATGTTAGTGTCAATTTTTGTTGTTAATGGAAAAGGTTGTGATCTTATGTTTTCCCAATTTGTTGTGTATGCATTATTATTATCAAATGTGTGTATGTGTGTGTGTGTGTGTGTTTTTCTTAATAAATTGATTTGTATTTCATGCATGTTATATGCGACATTCCATGTGGAATGGTCACCTTTGAAAGTATGTTCATTATCAAATAAAGGAATAAACAATAGTAATTTTTTATAGTAATTTTATGGGTCTTTATGTTGATTATAATGCACAAAACAAATTATATGATTTATTTCTTTTTTTCCCTAAGATTTACAATGGCATAATTTGTAACAAATTCAATAAGAGAAATGATAGATAAATAGGTAGGTCTTTCAATGTATTTATCAATGGTTGATAAACATATAATATTTGTAAAGTCCAAAGGAAATGTTTTTAATGATACAACATTTTTTAATACAAATGCACATTCTTATAATGGGGATGTATTAATGAATTCAAATGTTCTAGTTGCATGGTCAACAGTATAAACAACATGATATACGCAAGTAATTGTGCTAACATTTGTTAAACATTAAAATAAATATTTCCCATCTTTCAAATGTGAATACGTGCTTCAATTTTGTTTTCACTCGAACTAATAATTATGTTTTTCAACTCTTAAAATGTGCAAAAACTAGCTACAACATAAAGGTCAAGTATGAATTGCACATATATGTTTGTTTGCCAAAGATTTTCAACATGAATACCAAAGGGATTTGTGCATATGTCTTTACATAATCTTTCTAAAAAAATTGTTAAAGTTTTTTTTATTTTACTCATAATGCATTGATGCATGTCTCCTTATTCATAAAAAGAAATTTTAGTAATGTGCTAAATGACATAGATGTTGTTTGTAAATCAATTTTGTTAAGTTCATTAAAAAAATTGTTGATTTCACTTAAACAAACCTTTTTTGAAAAGGTTAAAATTTTCATTCGGAATGTTTCAAAAAAAATTCCATAGGAGGCCATGCAAAAGTTAAATTGACAAATGGTGTAATTTTTCTTCTTTTGAATTTTTTTGTGATGTTGTGTTTGAGCTTCACTAAAATTGGGTGCTAGTTTATGATTATCACATGATATATATTTATCCAAAAGTTTAAAATTACATTGGTTGAATCCAAACTATAAGTTGGAGCATTTGCAACCCATAAAAATCCACGGTCATATTAACTTTCACAACTTTGAAATTTTGTAACAATGAAAAAATCTAGTAAATGCCCAAAAATGGAATTATCTTTCATACACAATGTATGAAAAGATCTCATATCACGAACATAATATAGTGCACATGTAATAAAATCACATTGTATAAGATTTGTAACATGTTTGGGTTCTAATTTATCAAAAGGAATGTTTTTTTTTTTTAAATCGTTTCATCATACAAACATTTTAATATAAGAAACCATTCACTCTCAACACTGGTAAATGTAACAAAAAAATTGGGGGGCCTAATTGTCAAATCATTACAAAGACATTTTTCCTTAATTGACTTAGGTGAAGTACGTAGTCTTGGAAGATATCCCAAATCAAAATGTAAAATAACATCCAATTTTGTTTGTTTATGACATCACATGCTTGAAGTTGACATTCAAAAAGTTTCTCATTACATATGTGAAGCCAAGATGATGAAATAACAAGAATGAGTCATTATTTTAATAACTTGAAAAAAAAATTGGTATATGTGTGGCAAAAAAAATTTATGTAACAATTCCCATTGAACAATCATTTATAAAACATTTTAATTCTTTGGTTGTTATGAGGTTGTCCAATAAACAATGTTGGAAAATTCAATTATTCACAATGGGGATCTTGAAAAAAACCTAATGCTTTGAAATCTTGTCATGATGCCACATTTACATTTTCAAAATAATCATATATTTATTTGGAAGATAATATGTTTTGTATAATTGTATTTATTAATAGGTATTCTTGTTATTCTTCAAATCTATTTTCATTATTATGGTCACATGATTTATCATCATCAATGTCACAAGAAACATCAATATTGGTTTGTATTGATAATGTGAATATATCAAGCCATTGTGGATGAATTGTTATTCTAAAATTTTCATATAATGGTGTGTTGAGAAAATCACTTAATACCAGCATAATGAGGTTCAAATGCACATTACATGTTAAATATGGTGATTTATATTCCAATTGTCTTTTTAATGATATATACCAATTGTTGTTTCATCACAAGGAAGATGAAGTAATATTGATTGGGTAGAATTGATATTGGATAGAACATTTATAATATTTCCTTTTATGTTATATTGTCTATAACCTTGGAGTTTCCAAATTTGAATAAATGTTAAATGAGGTTATACTAATTTTTTTCTAATTCATTTATTTTTACAAAATCTATGTCATTGGTCAATATAGTATTTGTAGGAACTAAAAGATTTGGTGTTTTTTCATTTAAAATAATAATAATATAGTAATGGATTTTTTCCTTGAGGAGGAACATGTAAAGAATATTTTCAAATTGTGGATTTTTTTTTTCTTTTTAAGCACAATCAATGACAACACACACATGGATGAATGGGCGTATCCAATAATTGTTGAAAATATTTATCATGATGAAATGAAGGGGTTTTCAATGTTGTCAAATATATATATTTATATATATTCATGTATTATGTTTGAAATAAATGTATTACAAACATTAATAGTTGAAGATGGTTATTCAATGTGTAGTGGTTCCATAAGGTTATTGCATGTTGGTATGGCAAATTTTGGATTTTCATGTGAATGTTGTTCCAAAAAATGTGTTTGTGGAATATCATTAAGGCTAACATTTGTATTTGTTGATGTTTCTATGTTGTTTAAACAAGAGTAAATATTTTTTACAAGATTTACATTTTATTTTTTAAGGTGGTGTAAATGAGAACATACAAATTCATGAATGAATCTCAATTCTAAGGTGGAATTGTTGGTAAGAATTTTTTTTACTATATCTTTTTAAATGGAAGATGGAAATGTAATCATTAAATTTTTAATTGTTCATTGTGCATTGGTTTCCAATGGAAATGTTTAGGTTTTTCAATCACATTTTCATGTGATATTTCATATTTTTGTTTTTGTGTGTGCATATTATTATCGATTCCATACAAAGGTAGAGATCATTTTTAACCTTGTTGTTTAATGGAAATTGTTCTTGATTGGTTGGTATGTTTCCTTTGTGATAACATGTTTTGGTCTACTTCCCATGAGGCATGGTAAAAACTGATCGGTTCATAATGCCCATTTCTAACATTTACCATGTCATCATGATAAAATAATTGTAATGTATTATTCCTTATGAAACCATCACATGCTTGAAAACATGTCATACAATTAATCTTTTACCAAACATGGATATGATTTACCAATTTAATTTGCTAAACAAAATATGGCACGATTATTGCCCCATAAACCTCCAAAATCAGCACTAAACTCATGCTCATTTTTTAATATAGGTTTGTAAAGAACTTATACCATGATTTTCATACAATGAAGAAACATTGAACTGATTATCAACCATTTCTTGAATTTGGGAGTTGATGGGTTGTTGAAAGGATTGTGCAAAATGGGTCATGCATTGAATGCGAAATTGAAGTGAAGTTTGTGAATAATGAAATAAAAATGTTAAAGAATCAAACAAACAAACAATCACCATGTATAAAAAAATAATTTTGAATTTGTTGAAAATGGTTACCATGAAGCACAAAATCAATGTTCATTGTGAGGTCAATGAAAAATAAAGAAAAATAATAATAATATTGTGTTTATGTAGCTTGATTAATGGGAGAAGCTTTAATTTTTTTCAAAAAAATAATAAAATGACAAACCAAAAATAAAATAAAAATCAATTGCTAGAAAGCTACCTAAATGTTAATTAAATGTGTAAAGTGAAACCAAGAAAAAAGGACAGAGAAGGGGAAAAACAAAGAGGTACAAGCCCAGAATAGAATGTAAACTAAGTAGCCCTTAATTTAAAACAAAAAATAAAAAGAAAAACAAGGAATGGCCCACTACTAACTAGTTGATACACTACCAAATGCACTATTCAACAAAATGTCATTAACTTGGAAACAAAAATATAAATAAATAAATATTTTTCTTGTAAAATATTTTGCCACTTCAATTTGGAGACTTCAATTTCATAAGATACTTTTGAATTCTAATAATGGTACAATTTTTGAGCAAGATAATGAAATGATAACAAATATAAAAAATAAGGGCAAAAAAAAACACCTTAAACAATAAAAATAATATAGAAATATGGAAGATATATGGTGGTATGTTGGTATGTGGTATGTGATATGTTGGTAAGAATAAAAATGAACTAAAGAGTCACCAATAAGGAAAAAAAAAATTCATATTGAAACTTTAAAAGTGTAACTTTACAATATGTAATAGAAAACTATCTACATACAAAAAAGTGTTAACTCATATAAAATACAAAATATCTTGATGAAAGCAAAATCCAAAAAAAGTTCAAGCATCAGAAGAATCTCCAACAAGTTTTGTAACGACCTTTACACCAATTTTTTGAGGTTGTAGTTTTACATTATATCCAACAAGTTCCCCAATTGGCAATTGGAGAGTACCAAAAACTTTCAAGTTTACAAGGAGCTTGATCATGACACTCTTTCACTGAAATATATTGCCATAAAATCCTTTTATTGGAGTTTGAACAAGGAAATAACAAAGGAATTTTGACATGGGAAATACATTGTGGACCATTAACAACTTCAACTATGGTATTGATGTGAATATTGAAAACACGTGTTGCAACAACTTTACACAAATTACATAAATACAACCCAATAAAAGGCTATTGGTAAATATCATCGAGTTTGCATTTGGAGCCACCATGTTTATGGGGTAGTGGAGAAGAATTTGTTAAACATCCATCAACTTGATAAAAAAAATCAGATGTTAGAAAGTTTAATATCTCAAATTAGATTAGAATCTAAGAAAGTTGTAACATACTAAAATATATCAACTTTAATTTGTTAGAGTTGGAATCTAACATTATAGTACAATGAAATAAAATAAAAGGAGACTAACCTTATGGGTTATGAAACCCTTAGGTTTGACATAGAGATTGAAAACCTCTTTCAATTTTTTTGGTAATAAAGGTAATAACACTAGAACAATGATGGATGAAGCATGGTGAACAAACTTGGATCACCTTTGTTGTTACAACAATATTTTTCATAATGCAAAACGTAAGTATTCATTTCCAAAAATATTTTACCAAATCATGGAACTTAGTAAAAATGAAACAACAAAACTCACCTATAACCAAACAAATGCATTGTAAGTTCAAGTTGGAAAAAACCAAAAGCAATAATTTTTTAAGGTTTTGATTTCAAATACTTACAATTTGAATGTCTTCTAGAATGTTCCCATCAACAAGCAATAGCTCAAATTTGTTATCAATCTCCCCACACACTCCAATAACAACAAAAGCAATGGTGATTGTAGTAAATGGTTTAGGCATGCGATGGGAAAAATTACGAATGATGTATTTCGACAAAAATTGTAGTTTCATGAAAAGATCAAATGCTAGAATGGTTGTCACTTTTGTGGCTATGGAAAGTTTAATCGTCCAGTCATAATCTCCTTTGTCATAATTTGTTTTGGCCTTCACAAAGAAATTTTCCAATTGTAAAAAACAACTTTTTTTATGAATTTGAAACGTGTTTTGATCAAACTTCCTTTGATGCTAACAATGATTGTGGTGATACCCACAATACCAATGACATATGTATGAATATATGAAAAAGTCACAAATTTAGAAGGAAATGTAGATGAAATTAATGAATAACCATAAACATTCACAACCAAACACTCAAAAACAACATTGCAAATTTTATGATCAATGTCTTCCACTAGAAGAATTGGGCATTCATTTCTTTTTGTCATTTGGACCTTATTAAATCAAAGTTTAATGATGTCAAAACAAGATTTGAACACAATAAGACTGAAAACACAAATATGTGTTTACAAAAAGGTTAAATGCACATTATTTGAAACCCATCATCTTTCAATAGGTCACAATTTCCAACCAAGAATCAATTAATTGTCATAAACTAAAATACAACTAAATGAAAGAACCTTATGCAACAACAATGGGAATTAAATAAAACCTTGGACGGGCATAATAACAAAAAACCTTAAATTGATGACCCTAACAACCAAAAAAAGGGAAAGTCAACACATGTGAACTAGAAAAGCAAAGAAATAAAACCCTTGGGGGGGGGGCAAAAAAAACCACTTGAAGTGACCCCCCATTGGTGGCAAAAAATAAATCACTTGAAGTGATCCCCCATTGGGGGCGAAAAAAATCATTTTAAGTGACCCCCCCATCAACACCCCATTGATGGCAAAAAAAAAATCAAAAGAGTTACCCAATCAAAGGTGAAAAAAAATTCATTTAAGTTACCCCCACTAGTTGTGGACAAAACATTTCACTTGAAGGGGCCTACTATGAAATTTTATTTTTCACATGAATTGATCCCATTGGTTAGAAGGGAAAAAATCACTTGATTTGACCCCCCACCAAACGACTAGCGACTAATAGTTTAGGTTAAGGCTATTTTTTTATATAAGTTGATATCTTATGTAACCAAAGAAATTTCAACCCACATTTTCCTTATTGCTCCTTGTTAAACTTTTTCAATGTATACCAATGAACTAATGTATCTTAACTATATTATAGTATATTTGTTTAAATTTTATTCTATTAAATTTTCACAATTTTGTTTTGTGAATTTAGGGCTCTTACTTTTGTTTTTGTGAGCTTGGGGTTTTGTAGTTTTATTATTATCAACTTTTGTTCAATCTTCAATTTTGTTATCTTTAAATTTTTGTAAACTTTGGGTTGTTAAGGAGTTTTAAATTTTTTTTGGTGTGAAGTTTAGGGGCCTTTGTTTTGATCTTGTGAATGTTGGGGATTTTCTAATTTTCTTCTTGTCGTTTTGGGGGTTTTCATTTTTTTTTCTTGTGAAGTTTTGCCTAGAGGCAGGGATGAGGTCTTTGGATTTCTTTTTGTGAACTTTGGAGGTTTTTTTTTAAAAAAATAATAATTTCTTCACTTTTCTTTTTATCATTTTGGGGGCCTTTAATTCTTTTTGTGTGTGTGAAGGGGGTGGGGGTTTCCTCTTGTGAACTTTGAGGGTTTTCTGTTTTAGTATTTTGAAATTTAAAAGTCTTTAAATTTTCTTTTTTTTCATTTGCGGGTTTTCAACTTTTTGTGTGTGAAGTTTCACAAGTGGGGGGGGGGAGGGATATTTACCTTTCTTATTGTGAACTTTGAAGGTTTCTTATTATGGTATTTTGAAGTTTTGAAATTTTCAATTTTCTTCTTATCATTTTGTGGGGTTTTATTTGTTTGTGTGAAGTTTTTGCTAGGGGGAGGAAAAGGGGTATTTGCCTTTTTTTCTTGAGGACTTTGAAGGTTTTTTTATTTTGGTATTTTGAACTTTTGGAATTTTCAATTTTCTTCTTATCATTTTGGAGGTCTTTATTTGTTTGTGTGAAGTTTTTGCTAGGGGG
>Ga0209208_10004014_pt1 | contig 20986 bp, 18 predicted proteins | sample S1TSphfallax_3_FD_187694 | JGI IMG/M metagenome (GOLD analysis project Ga0209208, IMG submission 187694) | Host-associated microbial communities from peat moss isolated from Minnesota, USA - S1T2_Fd - Sphagnum fallax MG (SPAdes) (version 2) | ecosystem: Host-associated > Plants > Peat moss >...
ATGAGTCATACAAAGGCGTAATGTTTCGATTAAATAAGTGGCATGCATTGGGCCTCTAGTCGGGTAGTTGGTGAACCCAACTCCTGGCACTTGGGACTGCACCAATGAGGATGTTGGGAATCATAATTGTGTAGTAGTAGCAAAGGGGCTCTGACCCTTGTAATTCATTTATGAGTTTAACTCAAAAGCATTCTAGCATGGGGAGCTCTTTGAAAAATTGTCGTCCACTTTGAAGGAACCTCACAATCACAATTCAAAAATTGAAAAGGTTTTGATTCTTACTTGAGAAATCACATTTAGGCTCGGATTTTGGCTTTATGAATACTTTTACTTGGTTGCTGTTAGTGCCATATTAGGATACATGTGGTTTTTTAGTGTCATGTAACAAAATAATTGTTTGGTCGGTGAAACTTTAAATCTGACCTCAGTTGGGTGGGTAGCACACTTGCTTCGAGCTCAATGTAGCTTTGCAATATGATCACCTTTTGTTTGACTCGTTCTAGCTTTGCTACATGATCACCTGTCAATTGATTTTGGCTGAAGTTTTTATCAATTGCAATCAATTCACTACAAAAGAATGTGGCGATGTTTTAATTTTCTTTCCTAGCCAAAAAAAAATTTGGGTTTTATATTGGAAATTCGTCTAATTTTTATTATAAATTTCGCCAAATTTTGACATAATTTTTTTTAATAAAAACGCTGAAATATGATTTTTTCACACAAAACATCACAACTCATCACACATGTGTGAAAAAAATAATTGTGATTTCATGCATTACAATAAAAAAATCCGTAAAGTCACCCTGCCTTCACCTTGTCTTCACCCTCTCTTTCAACTCCTGACCCCTCTTTTAGTGGTATCCGCAAAGTAAGGAAATCTGAGTATGAAATGTTAAGACTCAGCGCTGAATGCTGAATCTCAGCATTTAATGCACAAGTTTCGAGAGGAATTATAGTAGCTGTACAGGTAGGAGCAGTGAAAATTTATGTACCAGCAGTGGATGCGCCCAGGAAAAAAGGAAAGACAGGGTGAAACTGAGGAAAGTTTCACCCCCGGTTGAATGCTAACGTACTATTTTGCAGGTTTTTTTTGAATCTCACCCTGTCTTTTCGTGACTTTACGGATATCTCTAATGTACAATATGTGATGTTTATTGTAACATATATTACATTAAAATGATGATTTGACATTAAATTATGGCACATATTACATTTGAGTTTGGGGGTGGGGGGTAGGATAGGGATTTTACCTTATTGTTATTCACATTGTATTCCCATCAAGTTCCCAAAAGGCTCCCTTAAGATGTTCTCAATAGCACCACATTTTTATCCCATATGCTTTGCTCAAAATTAAACTTTCATACATCTATATATACATAGACAATAAAAGTGAGGCAAAGCAACTTAGCTCCTCTTATACTTCTACTTAGTGGGGAAGTGCCTAATCCTTAAATTTTTTTTGGTAATAGGCCAATTAAATTGGCTTGTTCAAGTTTTTTAATTTTAAGGTACACCCCCCAATTAATTATTAGAAGCAACAATAGGTATCTACAAGAGACTTTTGAACTACCTGTAAATTGATGTACCTAAGTCCTCCTATTATATACTTTTTCAACCTTGCAATCTCCTCCTCATACCTTAGTACCTTGGCCAATTCAACACTGATTATATTATTTTCAGAAATGTTGAAAATTTCAAAAATTATTTGTTCCAAATCAAAAGATATTGCGTAGGAAATGAATGAATATTTGGAATATTCTCATTTGTTGAAATGAAAATTTCAAAATTAATTAATTATTCAACAGACAAGTGTTGAAATGGCCAAGGTACTACAGTATTTATTTATAGACACGGATTAGGTGCCCACTTGTGCTCATTTTTTGTTTTGGGAAGAGCTACCTACACAAATTTAATTTATAAAATAATAAATAAATTATTAAATTAAAATAATAATAATAATAATAATAATAATAAAACCCACCCCACAGAGGAGACCACCATGAGTAGTAGTAGCCTAGAACATTCGTTTTGGAAGGGCTATGGAAAAAAAAAGCCTACCCCCATTTGTCAATAGCAAAGAGCAAAATTTAGCAAACTAGGGTATTTATTATTCATTGGCTCAACATTTCCTAATTCTTTTGGGAACTTCATAGAAAACACTTAAAATGTTTTTTGGAGAAGTTTAAGGAACATTTCTTAAATTTTGGGAGAATTTCAAGCAACATTTCTTACATTTTTGTGGGGGGGACTTCAAACAAAACTTCCTAATTCTTTGGGAACTTCAAAGAACAGTTCCTAAATTCTTTGGGAACTTCATAGACCATTATTTTCCCCCTAATTTTCTGGGAACTTCAAAGAACAGTTCCTAATTCTTTGGGAACTTAATACACCATTTTTTTTTCTCCTTGTATTATTATTTGGGGAAAACTTCATGGAACAATTTCCTATTTTAAGAACTATTGCTACTTATGGACTTGCCATAAATGGTGAGCAGAAACCCCCCTCCCTGCTCCCCACCCCCCCCAAATTACACGACATATGAGCCTCCTAAACTTTGTTTATTTATAGGCAACCAACCATATACCCTTGACCAGAAAATAAATAAATGTTGGGGGGTGAGGAAGGAACGAAGGAAGGAAGGAAAGGGGGGGAAGGATGAGGGGGTGGGGGGGGGAAGTGGGGGTGACTGACTTTCTTTGATTATCTTGAACACACACACACACACATGGGTGAGAGAGAAGTGATAACTGATAAGAGGACTTGGGTTGGTTGATAGGGTGATAAGCAAACAGGTGCACAAACAAACAGACAGTAGGTATCTAGAAATATAGGTACCTATAGTAGGCATCTAGTGTAGGTTATCTTTTGTAGGTATCTAATCGTAGGCTATCTTAGTATGTACCTACTTTACCACCCTCCACTCGCGTGATAAGTGGGGTAATAAAAAAAAAGTCGTGATACGTCACTGTAGTTATTAGTAATTATAATAATAATAATAATAATAAGAAGAAGAAGAAGAAGAAGAAGAAGTCGTGATAAGTCGTTGTGTGTGATAAGTCAATTTGCGTTTCTGATCAGTGATAAGCAATAAGGAGAAGGGAACAAGGAGAGGTGCATAGGAAGGAGGAGGAGGAAGAGGTGGGTCGCTGCGGTGCTCTCCTGCTCCTGCTCTTCTGCCGCTCTTGGAACAAGGTCCCCCGCCCCCCTGCCTGCCTGCCTGCCTGCCCGAACGCCCGTCCGCCGCAGACAGAGCTTCGCTCGCTCCTCTCGTAGCGACTTTCTCTTCTAATCTTCTGTCGCATCGTCGTCTTCTTTTCACTCCTCGTAGCAGCAACGTCTTCTTCTTCTGTCGCTTCCTCGGCCTCGTTCTGCTGACTATAGGAGACTTCGCTCGGGTGTTTTGTTGTCTTCACCACCTGGTGCAACGGCTGGCTGGCTGGTTGGCTGGCTGGCTGGCTGACTTTTTGAGAGTGGTTCTTTCTGTCTTATTAGGGGACAACCTTTCTTGCGGTGAATCCTTCCTTCCTTCCTTCCCATCCTTCCCTCCCTCCCGCTATAATAGCTTTGTGGTGGTGGAGTGTGAGAAGCTAAGGAAGGAAGAGTGTTTTTATTCCTTGTAGTCAGTCAGCCCGGGGGTGGTGGAGGGGGGAGGGGGGCTTTCTTTTTGTTTGTGGCGGGATATTTGTGTGTCTGTGTTTTTGGTTTTGGTTTTGTTGCTAGGCTATCTGCTATCGGAAATCGGCAGGAGGGACGTTTTTTGGAGGTTTGCGAGAGACAGAGAGAGGGCCAGGGTTATGGTTTTTTGTGTCGCAGAGATGGGAGAGGAGAACAAGTAGGGTCTCGGTTTGCGGAAAATAGATGAGAACTTTATACTAGATACAACGTGGAGGGTGGAGAAAAACCAAAGGCGGTGGGAGCGAAAGCAGGGAACAAATGTCGTCCTTGAGTAGGGAGCTCGTGTTTCTCATCTTGCAGTTCCTGGATGAGGAGAAGTTCAAGGAAACTGTCCACAAGTAAGTATCTGCCTTCCATTTTGCGGCTGCAAAGTCTTGCTGCTGTTGTTGTTTCTCTTTCCCTTCAGTCCTTCTTTCGATTCTTTTATATCTTTTTTGAAGTCCGCAGCTATTCTGTCCTCTACTCCACTCCCCGCAGTCAAGCAAGCAAGGATCCTATATCGTCTGTCTTCGGGCAAATGGAAATGGACACTGTGTTTCCCTGGTCCAGCAAATGGTTGCCAGCCTGATTATCTTTGAATGTCTTTGCAAGTGGTTGCTGGCCTGACAATGTTTGAATGTCTTTGCAAGTGGTTGCTGGCCGGATGATGTTTGAATGTCTTTGCAAGTGGTTGCCAGCCTGATGATGTTGAATGTCTTTGTGCAAGTGGTTGCTGGCCTGATGATGTTTGAATATCCTTTGTGCAAGCGGTTGCTGGCCTGATGATGTTTGAATGTCTTTGATGGCAATCACACAATGGATGTTTGTTTTGTTTGTGTTGCTCTAACTAACTGATTGAGTCTGCCATTTGATGGCTCAGGAGGTGTGCAGCAGCCCTTCAATCCCTTGTATAACCTTCTTGGTCCAAAAATGAATCTGCAGAACTCTGGTAGTAGTTGTCAAGAGGGAGCAATAGACTAATTTTGACCAGGTAGGAAATGTGGGGGTATATGTATTGCTTGATCTACTTTCTGGTGTTGTTGTCTGGTGATCAAATTTGGTATGGATTGGACATGGGATTAATAAACACTTTCTCAAGGTTGGTAGTCTTAGGATTTTGAGCTTTGAGGGTCTTGCTGATGCAAGTGGAATTGAGGGTATTTTTGGTTTTTTTGGGTTGGGTGGGGGGACATCACAGGCTGGAACAGGAATCTGGGTTTTTCTTCAACATGAAGTATTTTGAGGATCAGGTACAGGGTGGTGAATGGGAGGAGGTAGAGCGGTACCTTTCAGGCTTCACAAAAGTGGATGATAACCGTTATTCCATGAAGATCTTCTTTGAGATCCGGAAACAGAAATACTTGGAAGCATTGGATAAGTATGTTTTGGCCCTATTCTGTTTTATGCATGTTGTGATAAGAAAAAGTCAATATTGTACATGGTACGGTTGATCTGGACTTTTGAGATTTTGGGTGAATTATAATATATATTATGTATCTACACCCACTGTCTGGAACTGATGCTGTCGGTAATAGGTAGTCATGGCAGACTGTCAATGTTATTCATGATGAAGGTGATGGTCTGACACTTTGTGAGTGACTCTCATAAGGTTATGACTGCATGCATTGTCATGGAGATTTCTCTGCAATTTTGTTAATATGTTAAGTGAGAGACTGTCAGTGGTGTTCATACTACTAGTTTTATGGCTCATTTTAAACTAGATCTTCCGTTCCTCTGTATTTCTTCTTTCCTGTTGTTCAGTACTCATCTGGAGTTTTTCTTTGACTGGTTTTGGTTACTTTAATGGTGAGTATGGAGATTTCTTGTTTTACACGAGGGTTATTTGCGGTAATATCTGTTGATGGGTATCCATTTATTGTATACACTTTGGTATGGACTCAGGAATAGACAGGATGATGGTTTGAGCTCATGCTTGATTAAGTACAGTAATGAGATTTGAAGGTTGTCAGTTGTGTCTGCAGGAATAAGATCTTGTTTAGAGGCCCATTGCATGGATCTCATTTGAAGTTGATTGTAAATTGGGTGGCTTGTGTCCAAAGAATGTGCTAGATACTGGATTGTCTTTGGGCCTTTCACCAGGGCTTCATGGAATTGCTTGCAAAGGTACATGACTTATAGTATAATTGAATCATGATCTGTTCTGTCAAGGGGGATGCATTGATGAAGACAATGTCACTGTGATGATAATGGGACAGGCAAGACCGGGCCAAGGCTGTTGACATACTTGTGAAGGATCTAAAGGTGTTCTCCTCTTTCAACGAAGAGCTGTACAAGGAGATTACTCAGCTTCTTACTTTAGAGAATTTCAGGTTCCTGAATCTCTCCTTCCATGGTCCTGTCATGATCTGCACATATCCCTTTCACTCTACTCCAAGTTGCTGCATGTATTACTGTGCGTACCTTTTCTGAAATAGGTCTTAATGCTCTGCACAGCTTTGCTCCCCATTCATGCTTTTGTTAGAAGTCTTGTGCTAAAGTTCTATGTTCCTTGACTTGGTCTGTATGCCTTAGTAATCACAGAAAGTTGATCTTATGCTTAGGTCTTGGTCCATGTGGCAGAACATTTGGTGGCTCTCTAGTGGCTGTATCCTTCTTTGGTTGAGAAGACTTTTAGTTTTCATGTCTTCCCTAATGTCTTCATGCAATTTTGATGGTCAGCAAGCTAGTTTGTGTCCTGTATTTCCTCAACACAGTTGATGATGACATGATGATGGATGCATCAAGTCTCTGCTGTAGTCTTGCAGGCTAGCCTTTTTTGGTCTATGTGGATTTGCAGTCCAACTGTTGTGAATAAATGGGTCTTTGGATTGGTGATCACATCAGCCATTCTGTTGCTCAAGTATTCTTGGTGAAATGGCTCTTGGACAGGGAGAATGAGCAGCTATCAAAGTATGGGGACACAAAGTCAGCAAGAAATATTATGCTGTTGGAACTCAAGAAGTTGATAGAAGCAAATCCCCTTTTCCGTGATAAACTGGCTTTCCCATCATTGAAGGCATCTCGGCTGCGGACACTCATAAACCAGAGGTTTGTGATGTGTCCTTTCAATTCTGTTATATGTGCTTTGGATCAGTTCCAAGGTCTGCCATTGCTCTAAGGGTAAATGAATTACCAATCAAAATTGCATGGCTACTGATGTGCTGGAAATGAAGTTGTGGTCCATAGCAAGGAGATATGACCATTGAACTGGTCTTCAATTCTCTCTGCATGCTGTTCATGGATGAACATGAGATGTAGACCCTCCTTTACTGTAGTCTTGGTCTAATCAGAAAGTCCATGGTGGCATGGTGTTCATGAAAAAACAACCTTCCCCACATTCTGAAAGTTAATGAAACTCTTGATTTCTCAGATTGCAAGGAGTAACTGGCTTTTTAAGGTGTAGAGGTAACAGAACTTAGCTTTGTTGAAAACTGGAGGAGCTACTTTTATCAGTTGCAATATTCTTGGGAATGAAGGGCTAATTTCATGTTTGTACCACTGTGTTATAGTCTCAATTGGCAGCACCAGCTGTGCAAGAATCCAAGGCCAAATCCGGACATTAAGACTCTGTTCATTGATCATACATGTGGGCCTCCAAATGGTGCTCGTGCTCCTCCACCTGCCAACAATACCTTGGTGGGCGGCCTTCCGAAAGGAGGTGCCTTTCCCCCCCTTGGTACCCACAGTGTATGTTTTCATGATCCACCTTTTGCTCTCCTCCTGGTATTCTCTTACAGTGATCAAGTAGCCCTTCTCATGTTTTTTTCCTGAGGGCATTGGTTACCACTCTAAGCAGGACTATGTGAAGTCTGTTCTGCATGCCCTAATTTTGTGATATTTTTGTCAAGGTTTGAGTATGCTTTGACCTTTTCAAAGCAATCGCAAAATGTTTAGTTTTGTGTGCACTCAAATGCTCAACATTTCAGTTTATTGTCCTCACTTGAACCATTTTACTTACAAACTTGTAGTCAGTTTTCAGAGGCTGAAATTGGACATGTGGTAGTTCCGCACAATGAAGTGTTGCCTTCACATGTTGTGATTGCAGCCATTTCAACCAACAGCAGCACCCTCTGCAAGTACATTAGCTGGGTGGATGGCAAACCCTAATCCACCAGCTCAGCATGCTCCTGTTGCAACTGGACCTGCAGCTCTTTCTGCACCACCAAACTCAGGTTTGTCTCTTGCCTCAATGCTCAATGTCATAGGTGATTTCCCAGATAAATTCAAGATGATGGGCAGACTTCTGTCATGCCATGGGTCTTCTGTATCTATCATTCAAATAGTCACTTGCTATGATCCACTCCTTGTTCTTGTGATTTGTTTTGTAACCAAAAGCAAAATCCCCTTAGCACTTATTTTACTGAGTTTGAGCTCTTGTTCCAACCAGAAGTTTATTATTTGATCCTTGCTTTATTTACTTTTGGTTCCTAAGAAGTATGTAGTGGGATGGGAACAGCTGCACTACTGAAGCGGCCCCGTACACCACCTGGCAGCATCCCAACTGTGGACTACCAAACAGCTGATTCAGAGCATCTGATGAAGCGTGCCAGGGCAGGGGTTCAGCCTGATGAGGTCAAGACAGTAAGCGCCATTATTGGACTGATGGTCTATTTCCATGTTTTCTTGAATAGTGCTGTTCAAATGTTCATTATCTTCCTGTGTGGCAAACCATCAGCCCATGAATTTCATTAAACTTTTCTAATTTTGGGAAGGTATTTGTATGACCAATCTGGGCTCGAGTGGACAGTTGGTATACTTTCAGACATCTCTGTTACCTGACTTTGCATACATGTATTAAGAGAATGTTTGTGTCACTGCAATTTTACTTTTATCTACATTTCATTCCATGAAGTCCTGGACTCCTAACATGGTTGAAGTCCTAATATGTGGGGCTTATGTTTGCAGATAAATTATGCAGGTCCAAGCCATCCCCAAACAGCAAGTTCAGCTGATGATTTGCCTAAGGCAGTGGCACGTACATTGAATCAGGGCTCATGTGTCATGAGCATGGATTTCCACCCTGTGCAGCAGAGTGTTCTACTTGGTATGGTTGAATAGCTCCTTCCATGTTCTAAGTCTGGAAGGCTGTAAAATAACCTATTTGGTGGTGGTACAGAATATATATATCTCCCTTTCCACATTCTTACTTTTATATGTGCCAGAAATCGAGATTAGTAGTGTGATATATTTATAGGTACAGCTCATGTATAGTTTGAATGGAGAAGTTATCATGAGTCTGACCAAGGAATCAAGTCATACTTCTAGATGATCAAGAGGCAGTGATGTGTAGTTCTGTGCATGGGAGTGTTATAATGAAGAAAGTGTATTTTTTGTAAGTCTTGCTTGTAGTGATGCACCTTGAATATATGCTCCCTCTTCTAGAATTTCACATGTTGATCTTTGACATGTGGCTAAACTGGTTTGTTGTTTGCTACCACAGTGTGCAAGTAGCCATGTTTGTCAATTGTTGAGCAGATTTTGGTGACAAGATTGTGGGTCTCTATTGATCACATGAACTGTACTTGTTTATGCAGTGGGCACAAATGTGGGGGACATTGGTATTTGGGAAGTGGCTTTGCGTGACAGACTAGCAAACCGCACTTTCAAAGTCTGGGATATCTCTGCAGCATCCATGCCCATGCAGGTGTGAGAGTCTATGGCCTTCTCAATATTTTGTTTGTCTTCTCCTTGTGCTGCAATTTGCAATTTCTGGCCCCCAATCTCTACCTCAATATTTTCATATTGGCAATTGTTCCTCATTGCTTGTAATTTTGGTAGTGTGCAGTGAGGACAACTTGGTATTTCTGGGATTTTATCATAGGGTTGACTATCAGAGTATAGGGATTTGCCTGGTGGGAGAGTTTGTTGTTTCCATCTCGATTTGTGATTCTTAGTCTTAAATTAGACACCTGCATGCAATCAGGACATGTTTCAAGCTACACCACTTTGTCAACTTTGTCTTTAGATGCATTGAAAAAAAGGGGAAAAGTCAGATTTGAACATGACACTCTCATTGGATCTGGAAACAGGCTGCTTTGATGAAAGACCCAGCTGTCTCTGTCAACAGGACTGTTTGGAGCCCTGACGGAACTCTATTGGGTGAGTTTCCAAGTAAAATGGAGTTCTAGTTGTATCCAGCATTTTCCATGGCTTGTTTGCAGGAATCTACAGAATGTCAAGATTGGTTGTTCCCAGTGATTAATTTGCGTCCTCAGAACTTGTCAGAGCATATCTCATCCAGTCACCATTTTCTGATCAGGCTTTAAATGCTTGAAGGATACGGCAGTGCAATTTTAGCCATGAGCACAAGTGACAATATTCTCTTCACTTGCTGATGAATATGGGGGTGCAAAAATGCAGTATTTCCACCTAGCAAGCAAATATAAACTGCAGGTTCTGTGGGAGCATGTATCCTTGCTTCTGTAGGTGATAGTCTGCAAGTGGTTAGTTAGCAACATGAACACAGATTAGCTACTGACTAGGACATCATATTACTGATGTGAACAGGTGTGGCATTTTCCAAGCATATTGTGCACATTTATACTTATAATGGGGGCAGTGACTTGCGGCAGCACTTGGAGGTTTAGTCAGTCTATCTATTCCGCATCCTTTATTAACACTTTCACCACAATCTTCATTTGCTAAGGTCTGCTGAATAAAAAGTCACTTCAAAATGATTGGTGTCTCTTTCATTAAGAGGGTTATCACACCTCATTTTTGGTGGTGGTGGTGGTTCTGTCTTCAGATTGATGCACATGTAGGTGGTGTGAATGATCTGGCTTTTTCCCACCCAAATAAACAGCTATGTGTGATCACATGTGGAGATGACAAAACCATAAAGGTGGGTTTTAATATCCTTCAAAGTTTCTTTCACTTTCTCTTCATTTTCCTGTATACTCTGTGCTATGTGGCTTCCTGCTACTCCATGAGGCTTGAATAGCCTCTTCTACTAAATTTCCCAGAATTTCATCAGTCTTCCAATGACTCATTCAATATCTGTATAGAGGTGCTCCATGTATTACTGCTATTTGATATTTTCAGCTTTGAAATATTCAAAATGATCGTCTTCCAATCATCTGAAATCTTCAAGTGCTTTTTAATCCTGGGTGGGAAGCTTTTCAAAAGCACACTTTGTCTTCAAATGATCATGCTCTTGAAGTTCTTCATGTTGGTTTGTCTTCTCTTCCTCTTTCTTTGATTCTTTTTTTGGATTTCCTTCTTTTTGTTCTCCTGTTTCTTCTTGGTTTCCTTTGTCATTTCCTTCTCTTCTATGTCCTGTTGACCTAGCCAGCATCATGGCTGAATCTTCCTGCTATTCTTGGTCGTTGTCAAAAAAACTTAGTATGTTGGTTAATGTATGACATTGACCTCCACCCACTGCTGGGAGCTGATAAATTCAGAGAGGATTTTATAGTAGTCACTACCAGACAAGTTGTTGAAGGTTATCGACCATGTGATTGTCACCATTGGTCAAACTGTTTTTTCAGTTTGTTTTGCTTTGTCTTTTCAGGTATGGGTGTTCTCTTTTTCCCTGTTTGCTGATATGTTTTGAGGTCTTAAATCTCCGTAACCATATTATCAGGTTATTTATATTCAGGGCTAAGTATGAGAAATTCTCAATACTTATGAAGTCACTTTTTTGAGTATAGGCTTCATGAATAAGAAAAAGAAGAGAATAGGGTCCTTGAGTCAGGTGTCTTAAACTGCACATAGGAAGGTTGCCAGCAGAGGGTGTTCTACTTGTGGTTCTGAAGTAGTGAACATAGACAATGATGAGTTGGAGGTGGGATGATGAGATCAAGCTCATTTAATTGTGCAGGTATGGGATGCAGCCACAGGACGGAAGCAGTATACATTTGAAGGCCATGAGGCTCCTGTATACTCAGTATGCCCTCATCACAAGGAAAGTATACAGGTGAACTGCACTCCTTTGACAAACTTCTTTCATTTGTGTGGAGGGGATTGTCATGGTAATGTGTTGACATTGCTTTGTACTGCACTTGCAGACATTTTTCCATTAGCTTGTGACCAGGAAGTGTGATGTGCAGGGCCACAGGTTCTAGAGATCTGATGGCAAAGTAATGTGTCAACACAGGAATTATATGCAGGACAAGGCTTCTGTACTTATGACTGAATGATACTGAAATTTGCAGTTCATATTCTCTACTGCAATTGATGGCAAAATAAAGGCTTGGCTTTATGACCTGCTTGGTTCAAGAGTGGACTATGATGCACCAGGCCATTGGTGCACCACAATGGCATACAGTGCTGATGGCACCAGGTAACTACTGCTCCAAATTCTCCAGTGTTACTATGTGGATGTGAATTCTTGCAAAGTGCATTGGTTGGGTCTGTAGTCAGTTTGGAGTGTCCAGGTGTGTGAAATAATAAATGTTTAAAATTTTGTCTGTAATTTGTTACAATGTCTTGGCAGTCAGTTTGCTGTGGTCCCTTTCTTCATGAAATTTTCTCCTACTTTCTGAAGATCTGTGATACTTTCCAGTGATGATCTTGCAACTGGCCATTTCTGCTTGACAATACCCTGAACGCTCATAAACCCATGTTGGTCCTGGTGGGTATGTGAGGATTGTCTGATCAACCCACAGCTCTTGAATCTTCTTCTACAGGTCATGTATTATAATTCTAATTATATGACATGTGCCATATTTTTATGTACAATCAACCAACATATAAAGCTTCAGTGTCAAGCATGAATGTCTCATACGAGAACTTGTAATGTGTGGATTTTGTTGAGTTCAAACCAAGTTTGGTTTGATGTCAATGGCTTCTGTACCTAATGAACTACTGTTCAAAGTTTAATCCACCAACCAGATGTTTTTGCTATTACTAAACTATTGACACAATGAGTGAATGTCACACTTCCATGTGTGATGTGATATTGCACAGGCTGTTTTCATGTGGTACAAGCAAAGATGGAGAGTCATATCTTGTGGAATGGAATGAGAGTGAGGGGGCTATCAAGCGTACATATTCAGGCTTCCGTAAGCGATCATCAGGAGTTGTGCAGTTTGATACGACTAGAAACCATTTCTTAGCTGCTGGAGATGAGTTTCTGATCAAGTTCTGGGATATGGACAACATCAACTTGCTGACTACCATTGATGCAGAGGGTGGTTTGCCGGTGGGTTCCTATACCATGGATGTTATTGCAGTTTATCACTTACCACATACTTGAGTGATCACTTTCAGGTTCATGTATTAATTACTTGTTTCTTAAGTATGCTGGGTACAATACCTGATGGGTGTGATTGGTGCAAGAAATCATGAGTTGGATGTCTTGACATCATCACTGTTGCATAAGAATCACCTCTGAAATTGTGTGCTAATATGCAAGTTCTTTTGTTGCTTTGATCATCAATCACCATGTTTAAAAAGTGATGGAATGTGCCTGTTGATAATTCAATGGGCAAGGCAGGATTGTTGAGTAAGTGAGACACATGAGCATTCTCTTCTTTGTGGCAGGCAAGTCCTCGACTCAGATTCAACAAGGAGGGGTCACTGCTGGCTGTGACAGCATCGGATAATGGTATCAAGATCCTGGCCAATCGGGATGGCCTCCAGCTGCTACGTGCATTTGAAACAACTCGTTCCTTTGATACCAATCGAGTGGCACCAGAGCCTGCTGTGTCTAAGGTGGGTTCTTGCTTATCCACAATTTGCAGCAGTATGTTGTTACTGATGTGTTGCAGGCACATCCAGCATTCTTTCAGTTGTACTCGAGCCTGACCTCAAAGGACAGTCATGGACATACCTGATGTCTCGTTTGATGGGAGCTTGATATTTGCTCTCCATCTTTAGTTCATTTTCTGTAACTTTACAGGGAAGGGTGTATGCTGTGTGTGCCTCTTTTTTCTGGGGATGCTGTACATTTCTCATTTACCCTCAAGGTACACCAACATTACCTTGGTGTGAAGTGTTGGAATTATCGTTCACCCTGACCCTGCAGTGACATTACTTGAATCAGATGCATTTGAATTATATGGCTGCTGTAGTATTAATTTGTGGGAGATGATTTGCTGCAGCCACCAGTTGGGAATGCACTGGGGGTTGTGAGCACACAAGGTGGCAGTGGCAGTGGTGCTGGAGAGCGGCCATCTGCAGGGTCAATGGCTGGCTCAGGGATGGATGCGCCCACCTTGAATATGGGTCGGGTACGACCACGGGACCGGGTTGGCAATGACCACGTAAGTGTTGGATTGACATACCCAGAGTCACTGCCATTCCATGGAAGGTCACTGAACATGCATGTGACTGTCACTGCTGTTCAAACTGCTCCTCAGTCTTTTTCTGTGATCTATGGTTTGGGCTCCTTTCTTCCTTTTTCTCTTTTATTTTTTGTTTGCTGATATGTTGTTAAATGTCAAACCTCCATAATCTTATTATCAATTCTTCTCTCAATTCCACTTTGGTTGATTTGAATTGTAAATCAACCATTGGTGTGCTTAGAATATATGTCCAGGGTGCAGCAGTGCTACAACTGAGGTTTCCTGCCACTTCTTGAAATATGGCAGAAACTGAGGATACAGATAATTTTATGATCATTTGCCCAAATTTGAGTTGATTGTTATATACTTATCTACACCCAGCTGATGAAGTCAGTGGGGAGTGATGGCTGTTAGTCATAGCCGTTCTGATGATGGTGATGGTCTGAACATATGAGTGACACTCACAAGGTTTTATGACTGCATTCATTTTTGTAGTGTTCTTTTCTCTTTGGCTGGCACTGATATAATGGTTATATTTAAAGTATTTCTGTGGAGTTTGCTCACCATGGAGTCACCTAATATTCACAAAGATGCCCACTATTCCTGAGGTGCTTTGTGTTGACTTTGCAGTTTTCACCTGCATTCAGGGTGCTGTGATGTCTCTGCTACTTGCATTTAAAGGTCTCCAAGCACATAACCTTGACATAAAGGCAGATGCATGTCTGTGGCTAATTTTGATTCCAACTGTGCAGTCAGGAATTGAAGGCAATCGTACTGTTGACACCAAACCAAGAATGCCTGACGATGTGATTGAAAGGACAAAAACCTGGAAGCTGACTGAAATCACAGATTCCAGTCAATGTCGTTCTATCAGACTACCTGACACTCTTCCACTCAACAAGGTCATTTGCACATTTATTCCCCTCTTCATAGACTGTCAGTTGCTTTATAGGTTAATCTCAGTTGCAGCCTTCAGATGGTTGACTTCACCAGTTGCAGCCTCAAATTCTGGAGGCTATATAGAACCTTACATTGTTGAAACTGTGATTGCACTTCAGTGGTGAGACAGTAGCATAGCCCCATTCACACTAGGATGACTGTGGTGGCAGAGTTCCATGGGTGCATGTTGCATGTCAACCCATAGAGTTACTTGGAGTGGACTATTACAGGCTATTCCGTTGTCACTGCAAAAGGATTGTTTATTGCAGTAACTCCATCATAGGGGATGTGGCAGAAAATTATTATTAGAAGATTTCTGGTGATGTTCTCTAGTTTGCATGAAAAGTTATTGAAATCTGGAGAGTGGCCAAGAAGCTAGGCATGTCATTTATATTTAGAATTTAGTGGGTATGCACGTCGTAGAGTTCTCTAAACAGCTGGATGATGAGTGCAGGTGTCACGATTGATATATACAAATGCAGGTGTTGCCTTGCTGGCACTTGCAACAAATGCTGTACACAAGCTCTGGAAATGGCAACGCAGCGATCGCAATCCCACTGGCAAGGTAGGTCTGGTTTCGAAGAGTTCTACTCTCCTAAACTTTGGAAGCACTAGTTTTATTCTACAATGGAACTGTTGTCAAGTCAAGGACCTGGGTGAAAAAGGGTATGAAAGTGATGTTGAAAATGGTGTATAGGTGTAACCGTGGCCTTGCCCGAAGAGAATGAATGGTTTTGTATGATCATTGTGGGTTCCAGATATCAAGACAATAGCTTCCTGCATTTGCAAGAAACCTATAGATTTTACTTAGTGTGCTCTGATTATGGCAGGCTACTGCAAGTTTTGCACCTCAGTTGTGGCAGCCGCCCAGTGGTATTTTGATGACCAATGACATTAGTGAGACCAATGTTGAGGAAGCAGTGCCTTGCATTGCTCTCTCAAAGAATGACTCATATGTGATGTCGGCATCTGGTGGAAAAGTGTCTCTTTTCAACATGATGACATTCAAGGTAGCCTATCTTTGCTCTTGTACAGGTATTTTAATGAGTGGTATTTAGTGCCAAACATGTAGGATTATGAGAAGTGGATTCTGGAGTGGGATTGCAAGGGTTGTCAGAATCCCTTCTAATAAGGATCTGGACCTCCTTGGATAGCCTTTTTTCTGTGCTCTGGTTTTGATGTTCACTTTCAGAAGTTGATTGCTCTATTGCTTTGAACACCCAATGATATTGTTCCATAGTGTCATATCAAGTCTGTCTCAACAGTCATTCAATGAACCAGGTTTTGAGACAGCCATGCTCATCGCAGTTCTTGTGTGACACAGGTCATGACCACATTCATGCCACCTCCACCTGCAGCAACATTTCTTGCCTTCCATCCTCAGGACAATAATATTATAGCCATCGGCATGGAAGATTCAACTATACAAATCTACAACGTCCGGGTTGATGAGGTCAATACTGTCACCTTTTTGTTATCTTCACCATGGTGTAAAAGATTTTGGTTATGTTGGCCACACAAGAGCTGTTGAAGGCTTCCTATCATAGTGGACAAATTGTTGTTGTCTGCAGATGTACATTGACTAATAGCTCAAAGTGTCCTGCTGTTTGTTTTTCTATTTCTGGAGGCAATTTGAGAAGATATTTGTCTCACTAGACGGTACTGCTGGACCTGTTTCAACTTGTCTCCATGTCTGGCAGGTTAAGAGCAAGTTGAAGGGGCACCAGAAGAGAATTACTGGTTTGGCATTTTCCAATGCCCTCAACGTACTTGTGTCATCAGGGGCTGATGCCCAGGTACTTGTATTTTGAAGTTTGTCTATTACTTCTATGTATGAAGACCCAGTCCTCCAAAAGATAGTGTTATCTTCCATGGAATTTTGGCTCCACATCTCCCTGGTTCCATCTGGTAGGATGTGCTTATTTAGTTATTTTCTCTTGCTTCACCGGTGCCCTAGATGCTTTTGTCAGAATGAAGTTAGTACAGTCACCCTTCTGACACAAATGATGTCCTACTCTGACATCCTTTTGGAATGGCAGTTGTGTGTATGGGGCACTGATGGATGGGAAAAGCGAAAATCCAAATTTGTGCAAATGCAGCCAGGAAGAGTACCATCCTCACCTGTGGGTGACACACGTGTTCAGTTTCACAATGACCAGTTTCGTCTGTTGGTTGTGCATGAATCTCAGTTGGCAATTTATGATGCTGCCAAATTAGAGCGGCTGCGCCATGTAAGTACTTGTTCATGAGCCTTTGTAGTGGCAGGACCAGGAAAGAAAATTGTGATATTGTACAGCTGAGTAGAAAATGTACTGACCATGGAAAAAGAGTAATCTGAAGCACTGGCAATGGCATTAAGAGTCTTTGGATGATTCGAAGGGAGAATTTTTAATTGCACAAACTGTTGACTTACAAAGGATCCTGATTGATTTTGCATCTACTTATATCAGAATTGCCTATGATCACTGGGCATCTACCAAAGCTGAACTTGATCGACTGCCAATGTGTTGCATTGTCAGGAATGAGCCCCAAGTTTGATCTGGTCAGAAATTGCTTTTATTGTTTCTGGTACACTGTTTGGAAACATGGTATTCTAGATTCTCACAGGTTCCTTTCTGACCTTTGCAGTGGGTTCCTCGTGAGTCCTTTTCTGCTTCAATCTCAAATGCCACATATTCATGTGACAGCCAGCTTGTGTACGCTGGTTTTGTTGATGGTTCAGTGGGAGTTTTTGATGCTGAGAGCTTGCGGCCACGGTGTAGGCTGTCACCATCTGTACACATACCTCAAGGTGTCAGCAAGTGAGTACTTAAATCTGTACCCTACAATGTCCATGGACTCTGAATACCTAATAGAGATATATTCTGCTAACATAAAAGTCTATGGTGCTTGCTTGATAATTTGTCACATCCGTAAACATGAATTCGTTCTGGAAATGAAACTTTAGAAGCAAAATATTAGAGCCTTGCAGAGGAATTACTAATTTTGGTTGTATTGTTGGACAGTTCAACTGTGTATCCACTGGTCATTGCAGCTCATCCTGTGGAGCCTAATCAGTTTGCCCTGGGCCTGAGTGATGGCGGTGTACAAGTGTTAGAGCCACTGGAGTCTGAAGGAAAATGGGGAGTTGGACCGCCATCTGACAATGGGACCCCGACTGGTGTACCATCTGGTCCAACATCTGGCAACCAGGGGTCAGACCAAACTCCGAGATGATTTTGAGGTCTGGCATTTTGGTGCTGGGTACCCAGGGATTGGACAAATCAAAGTCTTAGTTTGACACAGTTGTTCTCTAGCAATATATGTGTGCAGAGCCCTCTTGTATTTCTCGTTCTCATATAATTGTGAGGGGACTTTTCTTGCAAGCTGGAGACAGGAGATAGATGATCTAGTAGAGGGGAATTCTGGTTCAATTTTTGTGGGCTCATTTGTGTAGAGAGATGGGTGTAGAATCTAGTCTGATTTTGGTGACAATACTGGAGTGTTGTTGGTGATAAAATATGGGCTAGATATGGAGGGGGGCTAGGTATGGAGGTGTCTGTACAGACTTCTATTTAAATCCATGACTTTTGCTTTATGTCTATCTTGATGTCAGGTTAGGTGGACTGTGGAGAGGACTCTGTTTCATCTAGGGTTGTTACTTTTTAGAGCCCCAGCAGAATTTGACTGTATGCAGATAAGCTACGGAATGATTAGTTTATTCTCATGTAGTTTTGTTTGGTTGCAAGCTACTTCTACCTGGGTTGGGCCAGGCTATGGTAGTCATAATTAAGGTGTTAAGAAAGGTTGCTGACATGTCATTTGTTTATTGGCTCTGAGCAGGTTAGCTATGCCACGATAGTGTGGCTGTTCTTATCAACCTCACAAAGTAGGTAGGTCAGTAGCTATATGCACTTCTAAATTTCTGCCTTTGTTATTTGAAGCACCTTCTGAAGCAGAATGGGCTTGTTGTGTCAGACGTAGGTCCTTCCCATTTGCAGAAGACTCATCCATTGAAACTCTGTGTTTTTTTACATGTCATACACATAGGCGGAGGGAAATAGGGCGCAGTAATTTTGGTAAAAGAGTGTGTAGCTGCAAAGTCGAATGTGCTGATTCGGCACCTGTAGTTGCACCACTGTTATACAGGTTCAAGAGATGCCATGATTCACTTATCAAGGAAATATCAAATCCTCAGTTCATGAAAGATCCTTCTTCATTCAAACCCCTAGACACAAACTCTTGAAGAGAACACAAGCAGAACTTTGATACCATTACAAGTATCTAATGCTAAACTTGGAAGTAACACCTCAGATGGTCACTCAGATGGTTATTGCATGTCATCAACCCTAAGTTAAAGTCCTAGGGTGAGAGCATTTTGAAAATGGAGGCCTAAAATCAAGCGGTAGTAGAGTCAAGCCATACATTTTGTGTAGGGTAAAGCCCTAGGGTGGGGGCATTCTCAAAATGAGGGGCTAGGACAAGATGATATCTGAGTCCAGCCCTCCATTTTGGGAACGTCCCCCACTCATGGGTTTGAACCTATTGTGAAGCATGAGGCTTCACATGAGGCAAAGCACGAGGCAAAATTTGCACCAGAGGGCTTTGCCCATCATAAAGCACCAAGTGAACACCACCATGAACCTAAAACATTCAGGTATGGTGATGTGTAGGTGGAAAAGTGTTCTTACACCTATTCAAGAGTGAGAGGGAGCTTACATGTGTAAGTAGGCACAATCTTGCTCCTCACTCTTAAGGAATGTGAGATGCTAAATATCCCCTAACAAGCTCCATCTCACACACTTTTGAGCTTGTCTTTTTGGACCCTTCATGGTCTTGCATTAAATTGTGTTGCATGGTTTTTCATGTTTGGCAAAAAAAAGCATTATTTAACATATTATTATCCATGTTTTGTTTTCCAAGCTCAAATTTCAACCTAGTACCTCTCATTTATGAGTGAAGGTACCAACCAACAACATACATTCAAGCACTCAAAATGAGTAATCTTTTTATTGATTTAACATATGCCACGGGGTGAAAATGGTCAAAACCCTACAACAAAAACCAAGTGATAGAGCATTATTGACCCTTTTTTGCACTAGATAGTGCTCATCAAAGGATGTTTAGCATCTTCCTTAAGAAATAGGCAAAAGATCTCTCTTCTTTTGTAGGAAAAGATATTCATGAATCTAAGGTGCCCTCAAAATGCACTTAGGAATTTTCTCAAAGTACTTTACAACTATAAATATCTCATATAATAAATATTAGGTCTTAGTAATAATGAAGAATTGGTTGTAAAAAAGTTATCTTTTCAGGTTTGGATTGAATAGTGTGATCAACATAGTTTCCACAATAACATGGAGTGGTTTTTGCATGAAAAACAATCATGAGAAATCATTTTAGGGGTTTTGTTGCATCTCTAGTGAATGCTAGAAAAAATGGAATGTTTTGCGAAAAACTTGCAGCATGACAAATATGTGAAAAATGAAAGAAGTTGGCTTGTGGGGTTATTTTTTGGATATATTTAAAGTCTATGCCATTCATTACGTCATGTCATTATCTTGTGCACCCAATAAATGAATTTTCCAAACATAACTACTTTGATCCCTTCCCTTACCAACCTATATGGACATGAAAAGGCAATTAATTATTTGAAATAATTCATGACATCAACCAATTGTGAATGATTTTGAATATTTTGATTTTGCGCATGAATCAGAAAAATAGATATAATCCAAGATGATGCCATTCATCATTTTTTCTCTTAAACCCAATGTTAAAATACATTCACATTAAATTTTGCTTAGGTTTGGCCTTGGCCAATTTGATTTTGACCTTGGTTAAGCTAGATTTAACATAGATTTAACCTTCACATTTAATTTAGGTTTAGCTTAGGTTTGGCCTTGGCCAACATAATTTTGACCTTGGTTAACCTAGGTTTAGCATAGTTTAACCTTTATATTTAATTTAAATTTAGTCTAGGTTTAACTTTTAAATTTAGCTTAAGTTTATCTTAGGTTTGGGCTTCAAATTTAATTCACGTTTTGCATAGGTTAACATATATTAACTAAGTTGAATCAAGTTTAACTAAGTTTAATTTAAGTTTATCCTAAGATTAGCCTAGGTTTAATTTTATATTTAAGCCACAAGTTAAACCCCTAGATTAAACCTTTAGGTTTAGCCTAAAA
>Ga0209208_10004015_pt1 | contig 20986 bp, 11 predicted proteins | sample S1TSphfallax_3_FD_187694 | JGI IMG/M metagenome (GOLD analysis project Ga0209208, IMG submission 187694) | Host-associated microbial communities from peat moss isolated from Minnesota, USA - S1T2_Fd - Sphagnum fallax MG (SPAdes) (version 2) | ecosystem: Host-associated > Plants > Peat moss >...
GGGGGAGTGTTTCACTGGAAAGGAAATGGATGGTTGTTTGTGGTCGATCTCAGTGATGCATTCCAGGGCTGTTAGGCCAGAAAAGGGCCCTCGGCGAGGGCATTACACCTTGGAACTTGGGCTTCACCATTGGTTACTAAGGTGTAATGCCCTGAAAGCAGGACCTTCCCCTATAGAATGTACATAGTTTTCTGAACAACTCTTTTCTGAGAAGGCATATTATCGACCTTGTTATTTCAAGCGGATAAGTACTAAGGGTATATATGTCCAGTAAAATCCTCATACGGGTAAAGATAAAGGGTATATAGGCATTGCAAAATTTCAACAAGAGTATAAGGCTAAGGTAAATGACCATAGGGTAAACTTAGAATAAATATTTTTATTCTCTACTTACCTAGTGGCAGGATAAATTCAGGGTAAATAGTATATGAATAGGAGTGTGCATACTATGAACTAGCACATTGGCTAGTAGATATAGACAATAAGCTATATGCATTGCAAATACGAAGTGCTATGATCAAAATTGTTAACGTTTAAGATAAGTATGAACCCTTTTGATGTCAACCTCAATTCTTTAAGGCAATTCTATGGTGGCAAATGATTGCACACTTTTTCTCAAGGTAATTAGTGAAAATAAAGAAAATAAAATGAAAAATAAATTTACCATTTATCGTTATTGCTTCAACAATTCCATTGTTTGACACATTACAAAATGCAAAAATGCATATGACCTAAGTGACATTGATCTTTGCACATACCATAGCCTAGGGTTTGTTTCCACATTGACAAAATGAATAATTATTTTTTTTCAAAAAATGAATTCGTTTTTAAAATTTGAAATTATATCTTTTCCATAATTTACTATAATATTGTGATATGAATAGTGAACTTATTCATCATGTAGCCTATGATAATTATGATCATTTTCAACATGACAACTTCATACTTTCACAAAATTCCATTTCATTATTTTGAGGATTATTTAATGACAAAACTGACCTTAGGGTAAGGTAGTTTATTTTTACTTGCCCAACACTTGGTAAAACTAAACCCTAGAACCCATGTTTCCCCTCACCCACACCCCTTTTTGTAGGACCATTTGTGGATTACTTCCATTTATATATGAATAATTAAATTTTTTTGGTACTTTCAAAAAACCCTAAAAAGAACCCACCCAATGCAACAATTGGCCCAGTAACTCTTCTATTCCCACTATTTGCGGCGCACACTCATTGCCTGGTGCCCATCCATAGCTATGGCCCGGCCCGGCCCGGCCCGTGCCCCTGAGGCCGACACCCGGCCACCCCAAGGCCGACCCGTGCTGAGGGCATTGCACGGCCGTCCCAAGGCCGACCACTGGTGTTGTTACCCGTCCGGCGCTCGTGAGGGTGTTCCCCGTTCTGTTCTCCCTATGTCCATGCACGACGAGCGAGAGAGAAAGAGAAGGCGAGCGGGCTACGACGACGGCCGTGCTGCCCGCCCTTCTCTCCTGCTCTCCAACAAAGCGAAGAAGAAGAAGAAGAAGAAGAAGAAGAAGCTGCGAGCTCTGGAGCTGTGGCGCGCGCGTGACCACGGCTTGCGATTGCTTTGAACGTCATCGATCTTGTCTGCACATGTCTTGAAAATTTGCTATAGCATTCGAGCAAGGGCGTGGAGCTTTTGTAAGTTTCCAAAACCATTTCTATGCCTTAGAAGAAAAAAAAAGCATTTGAGGAGGAGTCATCCGTGGGGTGCAGGAAGAAATGTTCTAGTCTTGAAGCTGCTGTAGACAATAAGCTGCAGAAGAAGCTTGTGCGAGACGTACCTATACAGAAGTCTTTCCGAGTCCCATAAAAGAATTAGGGGTTTGTGCCTTGAAATACAATTTCATGTCTTCTGCAACAAACTTTTGTTGTTTCCAGACTATTGCAAACAGGATCATGCATGGGTATTTACTGTTCCAGGAAGCTGTATATCATGAGCTTGCAAAACATTGGTCGTCGAGACTTGCTGCTGCACAACTGAGACAATCAAAGTAAAAACAAAACAGTAGACGTGTGTTTGAGGTATAACATCGCTGCTGCTTCAAGGTGTTGCTGGGAGCTCACAGATTTCTACAAGCTCTTTCTGGTAATAGTAAAGGTGGGTTTCAAGTACGAACTTTCTCATTTCGACAGTTTCTAGAGCTTCTTGAAGGAGCTCTGAGAGTTCTGTTTCAGGTCAGTAGACTACAGACAAAAATATTTCTGATCTGTTACACCCATTATGCAACGCAAACGACACACATGCGAGACAAAGTTCTGTACCATGTTGCCTTCTGCTTGGGAAGAAGTGGAGAAGTACATTTGAGACGACATCCGATCATGCACTCATAGCTTTCCTTCGAGGATGTAAGAGTATACCTTCTTCCGGGGAAATGGAACTCGAATCTTGATGCAGCGAGGCCGGAAGCTGCTGGCAATTAAGTTGCTGGCGAAGTGACCATCTCTTATCATCTGCACATTTGTTGCCGCAGTGTTAAGTTAATTCAAAAGCCCGTGAACTCCAAGTTCGAACATGAGTCATGCAGAGCTGCTCTGCAGTAAAGATCTTTAAGCTTACAGTACTGATGTGAACACTGCTTTTGCTCTGTTTCTGGTAAGGCTGCAGGTACCTTGCGCAAGCAAGCAACCATTCATCCATATGGAAAGTCTGGTGAACAAGTCTGCAGTTGATTACAGCTGCTGCTACCCGCAGCTTCCTAGACTAGAATTTCCTCTCAGGTAAAGCTGTACAATATTATGCACAAATATCGCTCATACCCAATGTGCTGCTGCAACTGGAGTTGTGAAGCTAGGGTTTGTTTTGCAAGGACTGATCACAATAAGCATACCCAATGTGGAATTGATCATGTTCAGTACTAACCATGCTTGTGTGATGTGGGCAATCTGGCCCAAAGGCTGGAGCTGGTCGACGGAAGCAGCAGCGATATGCAGCAGCAGGCAAGGTGCGATTTTATCTCCATGCAGGACACGCAGGACCTGCTTGCAGGACGTGATCAATCTTGTCCCAGATCCACACAAAGCAGTTTGAAAAGCCCTTGGAAGTACAACTGAAGAGATCAATGAAAAGACCTGGCTTTCGATAGAAGATTGTGCACGCCGTGATCCTGTTTCCTTGTCTAGAAGAGACAAGACTCACGGACTCAGATTGTCCTTGTATCCGTATGATCTAATGCTGTCATAATCAAGTACTTCTGACGTTTGCAACTGTTAACAGGGCTTGTCGTTTACGGGGCTTGTCGTTTGCTGGGCTTGTCGTTTGCGGTGAATCCACGAGCAATGTTTTGTTTTGTCTCCGGTTCTTGATCCAATATTGTTGGAAAGCTCTTCGAAGTAATAAGAAAAGAACACTCTGATCTCCAGCTGCATGTGTGCTTCTTGCAGGTCGGAATTGCTGACTACGTATAGTAGGGTAGAGTCAACGGCGGGGGCTGGCGTGACGACATTCCATCCTCTGCCCTCCATCCCTGAAATGCAAATGCAAATGCAGGCGCAATTGCAAGCTTCTTCTTCGCAGCTTTATTGGGGAAGTACGTCTGGGTTTTCGCAACGAGAGGTGTTCGATCATCATCGTGTCGAAACCCACCAGCCACAAAGCTGCTTTTATGACGGCGATCAGGGAGCACCGAAACTGGTATCAGGTAATGCGGCTGCAGCACACTCCTCCATACCCAATGTGAATCGAGAGTGTAAGAAGGATCCGGAGGAGGACGACTTTTATGAACGTCAGATCATGGCTTTCGGAGCTCCAGACTATAACGGTTACAATGAAGGCCAGCAGCAGCTGGTCCCAAGCTGGATCGGTAGCGCCGCCACAATCAGGCAGCACATGATGGAGATGTCTGGTGTTCCAGGAGATCTGGAGATTAGGCAGCAGCACATGGAGCACATGGAGATGTCTTACAGTATTCCAGCAACTGGAGATACGGAGGGTCATGCAAGCGGATCTGGTATAGGTAAACTACCTGAAGATCATCCATATTCTCTGCATGGTGCCATGACTTCAGAGGAGACAAAGTGGTGTCCTGTTTGTGCAGCAAATGGATCATCGCAATGTCTTTGCGGAATTCCAGCTTATACCATGCATGCTGCAGCTGGTGATGTCGCATCCCTTAGCGTACCAGGTTCTCATGAGCCTTCTTACACCAACTACGTGCATTGGTTGACCATACAAAGCATCATGAACATGCAACGTCCTGACGTTAACCCAGCTCCTCCTCAGCATCTACAAGATCATGGAAAGCAGCTCGCAGGCGCCACCTCATTAAGGGACACCATCTTCATCAGTGCCTCCCAAACTCCTCCTACTAGAATGGTGCAAATGGTGCAAACCGAAACCCTGCAAGATCAGTCTGCAACAGTTCATGATGATCAGCAAGCTGCTGCAGTCATGATGTCCCAGCAGCAGCAGCAGAAGTTCGTGCAGGAACTGAAAGAAGCTAATCATCCACACACCCCTAGCCAGGATGACATAGTTTTTGGCGGCCAAGGCACAAGGAATATGGCCCAGGTGAATTCATATGGACTCTCGACCAACTTGTTGATATCTGATCCTAAGCTCTAAGCTGCAGGTTTCGTATCTCAATTGATCATCGATGCCGCCGGACAGAAAGTCTTCAGTTTTATGATGGGGAATACTGTTGTTCATAGTCCATGTGACTCCGGCAGATGGTGCAATAGAATTAGATCTGAAGAGTTACATGTGCAGTGAAACTTATTCAAATCCGGCTGCTGCTGCTGCAGGGTGCGGCAGCTGAATCTGCTGAGGAGGCTGCAGTCCGGGAGGAGGTTACTGCTGCAAGAAAGAAGGCAGAGGAGTGGGAGATATTGAGATACAAAGCGATGATAGTGGCACATCCCCTCTACTTGCGGTTATTAGCGGTTCATGCCGACTGTCTTCGAATCGGAACCCCGATAGATCAGCTCCCAGGCATCGACATGCAAATGGAGCGTTACATGGACGTGACAAACAAGTACGCACCTGTACTCATGCAACTCGATACTATTGGAGCGGAAGAGCAAGCGGAGCTCGACGACTTCATGGTAAAATAGACCTCTGGCTCCTAATTCTCCATCTTGTTATAACCTCCAAGCATAAATGGAAAACACTCATGATTCTACATGAATAATTTTGGCAAGTATTCTCCTTGATGTTCATATACAGAGTGCTTCTTGGTCTTATGTCCTTGCATGTACTAGTGTTGACGTCCAAACCCTAAGAAAGCTTTGATCTCTAGCTAGATGAACCCATCTATGATATCTATAACTATATCATGTGTGTGTGATCGATCTCGAAGCGAGGTTTTTTTCACAGGTAGATTCAATCAATTAGATGATTCCTGGCTGTGTTGATGCCTGCAAGTCGTGTTGCCATGTGCAGACCCAGTACATTATGCTGATCACTGCTTTCAAGGACCATATGCAGCAGCATGTATACACTGACGTAGCTGAAGCAATGATGTCATGCTGGGAATTGGAACAAATACTTTGCAACTACACAGGTAATTAAGATTAGGGATCTTCTTTCGTTTTCTTCCAGAATTATCCAACTGTTGTTGTGCATTACATGCATGTTTCACTGCAGCAGCTCATCAATTGAGAAATCTTTCCAGGGATTCAATCCAAGCTGCATACTACCTCATGTGCCAGCAGACATGAGAGCTTGGAATCATACCCTGGGCAGATACTGTTCAGCAGCTTTTGCAATAGATCAGCTGGCTGTATATTCAATTTCCTGACCTAGATTTGTGGATTATGTGTATGTCCCTACCCTTATCATCAGGTGAAGCTTGCCCACTCGACAACACAGGTGGTGCAACCATGTCGGATTCCGATTCCGACAATGATATTATTGACGACGAATATGGGTACGAGCTGCCACTTCCTGCTATGGATCAACTGGATCAACGTGCAGGAAATACATATAGTGCGATGGTTTCTTCTGAAACAGATCGTGCGCTCATGGAACGTGTGCGTCAAGAGCTAAAGCAGGAGCTTAAAGAGGTGACGACAGTGCTCAACACCAGTTGTAAACCCTAGTCGTTTGCACTGAAATCTGCAATATCCCGCGATATATACATACATACATGATGTTTTTCAAGATTACTGAGAGAATTTCATGGTCGAGGATGATGATGCATTCTTCATTATATATTATTATCCGAGTCGACGTATCCACGGCCTCTTGAATCTTGTAATTTGATGATTGTTTTATGCTCTTATTGCTTTGATCAGGGATACAGAGCGAAGATCGAGGAGGTCCGTGAGGAGATTCTGCGCAAACGCCGTGCAGGCAAGCTGCCTGATGGCACTACAACTGTCCTCAAGGCTTGGTGGAATAACCATTCCAAATGGCCATATCCAACAGTACCAATTCTGCCTCCTTACAACCTTCGATCATGTTAATAGTTTCATAATAAAATGACCCACATCCAACTCCTTTTCTAAAACCAAAACAACCAAAAATTCACATTAGACATCATGACACTAGAGACTACGTGCAACCATTGCACAAAATTTATGTTTGGTATGGATAATTTTTTCAGTTTTCTTTATATTTATCCAGGGGTTAAATGCTAGAAAAACATGCAGATTGTGAATTCTATGATTTATTTTTGCATGAACCTGCAGCTGTGAGAAATGACATTTTTCAAATTTCCAGTTCTCTCTCCCATCAGATGCATGGGACAATGCATTAGGCCATAATATGCCATGGGACCTCTTCATACATGCTTGAACAATGGAGATGTTGTCTCCAAAATTCTTGATAGGTGTAAAAATTCTTTGGTAAATTATTCAGTGGTTGATAGCTTCACCAGCTCATTTTGGATGTGGGTTTTACTTTTTAAACAGGAGGAAGAGAAGGAGGGGCTGATCCAGGAGACAGGATTAGAGCTGAAGCAGGTCAATAACTGGTTTATCAATCAGCGCAAACGAAATTGGCATAGTAATCCTCTGGCAGCTTCCTCCAGCGCCGATGTAAGCATGCAGCAGAGAAGCAAACGCAAAAGGTTAGATTACATTCTCTAATCCTGCTGATTATATATGATCTATGCACCTCAAAAATTTCTCGATGAATAACTGAAATACTGAAACTTCTTCAATGGATTCAAACAAGACAATCAGATTCTCTGCAGAAAAAATAACATCCCATAATCAATTCTAGACTGGAAATTTTGAACCTTCTTAAATTATGTCTTCAAACATCTAGACAATCAGATTCTCTGCAAAACAAAATTCCATAATCAAGAAGTATGGAAATTTTGAAGCCTTCTTATGGATTCAAAACAAGACAATTTTCAGAGCTGCAGATTTTTTTTTCCATCTAGGCAATTGTAAGTCTGGTCATTAGTAGTAACATTTCTCATTGGGATCTGGATGATACTCTTGTAAAAATTAGTCAAGGGTGCAAGGCTGCTGAATTAATCCAGAGCTAGTGATTGATCACAATTATGTGCTTTATATACAGATTATGATCATATCAAATCTTGCAAATGTATTGTAAATGAGCTAACCAGTTGATCTAATTAATTCCCTGCTATTTTGTCAAAGTGTAGCTGGTGAATTCTGCGACAAGTTAACTTATAAAAGCTGCATTGGTTCTTCAACTCCTTCTGCAAGCCATGAAGATACATCAGATCGGGATTTTGATTTTATTTCATCATGGGTATATCTGAGGATGTTCAGCTATTAAAAATACTACTTGCTTAATCTATTCAGAGGTAGTAAGATATTATGCAAAATTGGCATTATTTAAAAGGATGAGTAGTACTTTTATATACCAGCACTTGGGTTGTGGGTTTGTATCCACAGATGGGCACATCATCTTGGCAGCAGATAGATCCACACATCTAGACTTGTTGATACTTGTGGAGCCTGGGTTCTAGCAACTTGTTGCATGAATATTTTTTGGTAAGTTGTTGCCAATTTTGGATGTTTTGTGCTGAGTTCCTTTTGTAGACCCATTTAAAACTGCACTCTTGATCATTTGTTTCTTGCAAGTGATACATATAATTTACATGAAGAGGACTCATTGGTGAGCAAGACAATTGCATCATTAATGGGTCTATGACGAGGTGCAGTGGAAAAAACACATGACCCATTGTTGTCATAATCAGTCTTAAAATTTGTGAAAATGGAAATAAGTCATGTGAAAATTTAATATGGAAATAAAAATGTTTTCATGTGTATTATTGTTTAATATGTATTGATAAAACTTGGTACATAAAGTTTGAAGTGTTTCAAAAATAATAATTGCATGTCAAAAAGGACTGTCTTCACACTATAATCGATTTTTTAACAATCCTTTTTGTAACACCAATTGACACAAGTTTTTTGAAATTTTTGACATATTTTTTTAATTTTAATTTATCATCAATTTGGATGCTTTAATGCCATCTTCTTAAAAATATAATCATAATTTTTAATCTTTAAACTTAAATTATTATGGATGGAGTAGAAATCTTAAATTTTGAATTTTTAAAATATTTTTTAAAAATTTGATGATTTGGACAATTAACTTGAAGTTATTTTGACTCTTCATTTATTTAAATAAATTTAGTTGGAATTTGATTAATTTATAAAAAAGTAGTTATAACAAAAATATGGACAGTGAACAAAGCTTTCCATTGTTTCTTTAATAATCACATGATAAAAGAGTGAAAACATGGTCAAAAAAGTTAAGGGCGCCAAGGTAAACATGACATTTGTCATATTTGTGTTGGTTTATAATTTTATATTTTATATTTTGAATATCTAATTTAACATTTCATCTTAAATAAACACATTTTGATTAAATTCTAATTTTATATCACATATATTATGCATTCATGCCTTCTATCACATAAATATGAACAACTTTTGTTAAAGGCACATTTTCAAAATCCATAATTTTCAAGGTAAAAAACATTTGAACCAAATGTGTTCAAATTGATTATTAAAAAAATATATTATTTCAAGTTTTTTTTCACTTTGAATATTCGATGTTAAAATCTTCTCCAATTTTCAAAACAAATGGTGTACATTTGATAGAAAAAGAAAAGGCTTGGGAAAAAAAAAGGATTGTGCACTTTTGAGGTTTGAGTGCTTTGACCATATAAAAACATTTTTGATTTGTGTCAAGTTTTGAACATATAAACTTCTATTCAATGAAAGATATTTCAAAAAAACTTATGCCAATTCAAACTATTATGCTTCTGTTGTGATTTTTCAAACATACAAAATTGTAGTTTTACGAAATGTCCACTCACTTCTTCAGGGACTTTTTTTACTATGTTTTTGCCCAAAAAGGTGTCAATGTTGATTGTGTTTGCACATTTGCACCCTAATTAATTCTTATTTAAATCATTTGAAAATGATAAATTATGTCTTTTAGCTTGTCACGATCTCAATCTTCAACTAGTTTTTTGCAACCTTGCTAATAATTTTAGTTCCAATGTTTAATTATGTATCTTGGCCAACTAATTTTGTTGCTACTTGCAAAAGCTAATTAAGTTTATGAATAAATTCAAATTCCTGAAATATGTACATTATAGAATTTCATTTATGATTTGACATGTAATCATACAGAATTTGATATATAGATTTAAATTTCATTTGATGACCTTTGACTTCCACTTAACACACATTGTAAACTTTTATTTAATTCTTTTCCACTTGTGCTAACTTACTTATTTTATTATTGGTATTCTTCATGTGTAAATTCTTTTAATAATTTTGTCAAATGTTTTATTCCCTAATTTCTTGAATTGCAACATTCAAGTTTATTGTGTCTACAATATCAAATTTCCCCTTTAAAAAAATTATAGTTATCAATAATTTAAAATTCATTATATATAATGATATGTCACCTAGATTGTTCATTTTATTTAACTTTATGGCACTTTGTGTCAATGATCATATGCATCATTAAAAATTCCTTAATAAATTTTGATGCCACCAAGGTAAAAACATAATCAAAAGAGCCATCCAAATAAGTGGAAACTCCTTAAAATTACATTTTGTATGTTTGAAATATCATATTAAGGGTAACTTAATAGTCTAGATTATCATTAAAAAAATTTGAAAATTTTCCATTAGTTAGAAAGTTTACATGCTCAAAGCATGACACAATTCAAAAATGTTTTTGCATATTCAAAACACTCAAACCTGGAGAGTGGGTAGTTTTTATTTTTTAAAACATCTTTTGTTTACCAAATGTGCATTATTCCTTCTAAAAATTGAAAAGGGTTTAACATTGATGATTATAAGGATGAAAGGACTTGAACTAATAAAAAAAATTAAATTAACCAATTTGAGCACATTTGGTTCAAACATGCTTTTGACTTTGAAAATTATGGATTTAGAAAATGTGGCTTTAACAAAAGTTGTTCATATTTATGTGATGGAGAGCATGAATATATAATATATATGATATAAAATAGATTTATAGTCAAAACATATTTATATCTAACATGCAATGTTAAACAAAAAATCCAAGTTATAAACCAACACAAAAATGGGGCAATAAAATGTTTTCCTTCCCCCCTTTTTTCCCAAGGTTAATCCTAAAAGGATGCAAATGATTCTTTATTTATTTGGGTGTGATCACATCTTAACTACCATTGGCCAATTATTGAGTTTTTATCATGTTATCAATCTATTTATTAATAACCTATCAACCAATTTTTTTTTATATAATTGACTAATAACCTTACCAATTGGTATTAGAAGTTCAAAATGTAATAACCTACTTGAGTCAAAACACACTAATAAAACGCAATTTATAAGGTGTTGAGAGCCCTTGAAAATTTCAATTTATAATACATATGTTTATATTTTGACATTTGGAAAATATGGTAATGATTTGAAGTTGTGTTAAATCACTAATTTGAATGTTGAGGAATTTAATTTTAAAATTCATTAAATTTAATTTATGATTAGTGTGGCTTGTGTTGTTGGCCCAAATGTGAACCCATTACAAAATAGGGAAATTCAACATGTGAACATTCTTTTGCAATGTATGCATCATTTTTTTGAATAGCCAAATATGAAAGGAAATCATGCTTGAATTGAATGGTAAAGCAAGTGTTACCACGTTTTCAACTGATTTTTCCTTCCAAAACCTGGTTTTTTGGAGTTTATTTGAATTTTTAGTGGCATAAATCATTTAAAAATCAATATCTCCAACATTTTGAATCCAAATCTTACCAAATAAACTCCATTAAATTTTTTTCATTAAGATTCTTCCAACACCAAAAGCATATTCCAATTCTTCCAAAATTTTCAGCTACAATTTTATTTTATTTTTAGTGAAAAATTCATTCAATATTGAAAAAATAAATTTGCACAGCAAGTTTAAACATCATGGAACTAAGCCCAAGCACCCCTTGTCATCAAGAGCTTTCCAAAAACACCAAGAACATGATTTGAAGCATCCTAATTCAATGGATCACATAACTACAAAATAAAACAAAATAAACAACTTTTTTTCATAGATAGATTTTGGTTTTAGTAAAGGCCTTTTGAACTTGAAAAATAGTTGCATAAAAAATAATTAATTTTACAATGGACTATGATAAAGGATTTTTTCATAAAGAAAATTTGATGATAAAAATTTGAAATAATAGTAACCTACTTTCCACATTCAAATAACACTCATAATTTAATTTTAAAAACCATATACACTCCAAAAATACTCATTACCCCTATTTATTTTAAAATTAGGGTTTGACTTTGTAAAACAACTAATTAATAATTAATAGGATATCTAATATTATCAATTGGTTACTTGATAACTTGCCTTTATGCATAATTAGTGGTTATTACTTTAAAATATTGATAACCTAATTATTGGAACCCTCGCCTTGGGCTCACAACCAAGGCAAGGGCTTGCGAGGGTGTGGGCCAAGAGGAAGCCCAAGAGTCACATCTCATGCTTTTAGTAGTGTAGGAGAGTGTGAAGGATTGAACCCTCAAACTCCCAAGTGAACTCCCACTTTGGAAATTGGAATCATGATGGATTCTTGAATATTCAGAAAGCAATTGCAAGGGTCAAAACTCATTGAATTGAAAAATTCCTTATGTCATTGAAAATATTTTGAAACTTAGATGTTTAAAATAAGTTCGCATGACCCATTTGGACACTTAAAACACAAGTTATGGCCCAAAAAAAGGTCAAGAGTCAAATTGCCAATTTGACTCTCGACCACTAAAAGTCAAGAATCGCCCTGATTTCCTTGTGTGCAAGTGGCATGCGACATACTGTTGAAAAGCTTTTGACGAGGGTTACAACTTTGCTTTAAATCTCATTTCAATCGAATGTTTACACACAAAATTATGGGCCCCCAAAGTTGCGAAAGTCCTAACCATGGGAATTTTGAGACTTCCACTTGGTAGTCCCAAAACAAAATGAGATTTGGGTGCTGGTCCCATGGCCAAACATAGAGTATACTATAAGGGGGAAGGTGGTGGCTTTGCCCAAGTTCGGGCCGTGGTGAATCCTGTGAGTCCGTGTTTGCCCATGATTTTTTTTTGCACCAAAGTGTTGCAACTACACACTAACCAACTTGTTGTTTGGTTTGTGCAGGTTTGTGTGAGTAAGTGAAGTGCTTATTAATCTACTTAGTCCCATCCCAGAACTCCAGCACACCCCTCTACCCTAAAAATGTTGCAAGCCAGGGAGCGCGCCCCAACTCCTTCTATAATTGAGTCCATCAAGGAGCTTGGGGGTGCATCATTAATTGACACCCAAAATTTTTATTAATATTGTTACTTTAATTAACACCTAGGAAAAAAAAAATTAAACCTACCTAGCAATTATGAAAACAATTCAATAATTAACCTTGACGCTAATCCCTGCCCTCCCACATAATGGGCCAATCACTACAATTTTTACTTCACTAAAATACATTCGACAAAACAAATATTACACATTTATAATTTTCAATCTTCAAACCATTGGAGCAAAAATTATTGAATTTAAAATGATTTTTATCTCTAGAAATCCTACTATTAAACCTCAAATAGTTAGCTTTTTTTTGGAAAGTTTTGTTGTAATTTATTTTGTTTTTGTTGAAGATCTTTTGTTTATTGAAACATCCCCATCATAGTCTTGGTATCTTGGAAAGTTCTTGATGAAAATGGCTGGACATTAAAAATAATTGTTTATTTGTTTAGTTTGTTTACATGTGACCATGCCATAACCTATTAGAAGCTTTAATAAAAAACCCCTCTCTTTTAACCAAAACATTTTCAACTAAATGTGATTTGCAACTATGTTGCAACTATAATTTTTAAATTTTTAAATTCTAAAATTGAATAATGGTAATTACCAATGAAGTCAACTCATAAACTAAAATGGTATATAGTTGAAAGCAGCTTTCAACTAGGTGGTGTTTTGCCAAATATTCCATTGAATATTCTTGGCATCAACAATGTTTAGTTGAAATGCATATTACATTGGTAAATAGTGAAAAACATGTTTTGAATTAAAAGTCATTCTTGGAATATTCTTAACGTTTAAGGTTTTTCAGTTGGCACAAAACCAAGATGTTAACCAATGTTCAATTGTTTTGGTGATGCCATTAACACATGCATGGATGATAAAATGTATTAAAAGATGGATAAAATGTAATTTCATTTGCAACTTTGTTGCAACTATCTTTCAACTCAATTAAACAATTAATAGGTGACTTTGCCTTTATACATATCATATATGTTAATATTTATGCTAAATTTTGATAACATTAAATTACATGAAAATTTGTTTCTATAAATGAATAGTTATGTCTGACATGATTTTTGTAATGCATCTAAATTTTCAATAAATACTCTTGAATAGAAATTAGTAATTTAATCTTGTATATGTTCATACATGTAATATTTGATTTTTATGTAGACCAAATTTAGTTTATGACACATAATTGATGATAATTAAATTGTGAAATTATAAAGATCATTCATTCTTTTCATGTGATAGGTTAATATTTATTAAAATTAATGACCAAAATTCATTAAACATTAAATTACATGTAATTTATTTGTAAAAGTGAATTGTTATGTATGATGTAATTTTCTTTTTATGCATTCAAACAATAGTATTCAATTTTGAAATAAAATTAAACAAAATTTTGAAATATAAGTTGATAATAATGCGTAATATGTTCAATGTATGTAATTTTTATTTTTGTGTAAATCAAATTTAGTTTTCAAAATATCAAATGATGATAGATAATTAATATTTTAATGGAAACCTAATGTTTATTCATTTTTATACCTATGATAACTAACTTATATTTGTTCAAAATTTTATCGAAATTCATTAAATTGAAATTACACGTAAATTTTACTTGTAAAAATAAAATTGTTTTATGATGCAATTTTTTTCGTTAAAATAATAAATTAAATTTATGATAATAATAATAGTTATTATTATTATTATTACAATATAAGTTTAAAATATTGTGTATTGAAATATTAGTTAGATTAATATGCTTGTTAATGTTGTTTTTTATTACCTTGATTTTGAAATTGATTTAAAAACATAAGAAAACTAAATAGAATCTAATGTTATTCTTCAACAAATTTTGTGGGGTAATTTCTTATGTCCCTTATCAAAGTATTCCAATATATTACAATAATTTTATTATTTTACTATATAAACAAAAGGCTTCCTCTTTTTTCTAATTGAAGGAAACAACACAAAAACATGTCCCAAACCAAAATGTTGTCCAATGTAAGTACCAATGTTCTTATATACCTTATTATTCTTTTGTTTTAACAATAATTAAGTAATATTAGATGAAATAAACAATTTTTTTTCCTCCTAAATTCAAATTTTGGCTACTTTTTCATTTGACCGCCTATTCTACCTTGTATTAATAATTTTGCTCAAAACTTATCTATAGATCTTTTTGTTGCTAACAATGTTCAACACATGTAATGATAGTTATTTCTATAAATTTAATGAAACATAATTCAGGTTAATATCTGGAATTAATTTAATGTTAACTATTGGTTTGAATATATCTTTAGATTATTATATTCATTACCATTTTATTTTAAATTCGATAATAATAATAATAAGAGGCATAGTTAGTATGGGCATCTAATACATTATTATATAGTATATATATATATATATATACTAGCATTATTATATTTACTTCAATATACATTATATTAATTTATAATAGTATAACCAATTAAATGATAATACAAATAATGATAATTACATAGCAATCTAGCTTACATAATTTAGCTACAACAGTATTATTAATTTCATTCATAATATTTTATAAAAATTATTACATAAATTTATTATATATAATATAAATTTTCAATTTCTAATTTTTAAATAAATGAATGAATAATTATTTCTTATTATAATTTTTTAACCAATTATTAAATTATGGAATTAAATTTTTTTGTTGAATATTTTCTACAAGTAATTAACATTATTAACTAAATTTAAATTAAGTAAATTATTAATTAAGGTTTAATTTTAATTAACTTAAAATTAGGTTGTAAATCAATTGCAACTAGTTGAGTTGCAATTATTTTATTATAATTTGCAATTAAGGTAAAGTAATTGACCATGATACACTCAAATTATTAAAACAATTAAATCCCAATACATTATTCCTTTGTTTTTCAAGTTCAAAATGGAGTAGCCATGGCCACTTAAATCACTCAAGGGTGTAAGCATGGTAAAGAATACAAAAAAAGTTGAACAAAAATGAAGTTGAAATTGAAACAATTTTTTATCAAAATACTAGAAAATATATTAAGATTTACTTCAATTTGATTTTCAAACTATTGTGCTTTTAATTGGGTTTATTATAAACATAATAAAAAAATTGAATATTTTTTAAATAATAAAAGTAGGTAACAAGTATTTTTGAAATTGACTTGTCAATATGATGTTCAAAATGTATTTTTTCATTAAAATTTTTAATGAAATAAACATGTATGAAGTTACAACATAAAAATCAATGTCTATTATAAAACATCACCAAAAAACCCATCTACTTTTTTTTTGATAGAATATACTTACTTGAATCAAATATTACAATACAAAAACTAAGTTTTCAAAGTTACTTACATTTACAATGTGAATTTTTTTAATTATTACATAATAATGAAGAAATATCTTATTAGTAATCATTCAACTAAAAAGATTACATGTATAATAATTTTGTGATGGGTTTTGGTTTTACTCTTTGTTAGTTTGTTGATGTCATATGCAATCAATATATGAAATTCATCCACTAGTCAAAAGAAGTTGACAACATTTCATGACTAAGTTGGTAAGATACTTTGCAACTAAAATGGTTAATGATGGCTATAGATGTGGTGTTGACATACGGCAAACACTTTCAACTAGAATGTCATTCTCAACTTGTACTTGTTAATTTTTTTGGTTTGTAGTTGAGAAAAATATTTTTAGTTGTAAAAAATATTTTGCAATTATTTTTGTCATTTTCAACTATGTTTTATAGTCAAGATGTAGTTGAAAATATAGTTGCAAAAGGGAGTTTCTACTAGTGAAGGGATGGTAAAAAATCTAGGAAGTAATTTGCTACATCAAAATTTATGTTTTTTAAAACATTATTACTAATAGATTAAATTAATGGTAAAGTTAAAATATAGTTGAATTGGTAACTAAAACTCAAGTGGTGTTAGCTACACAATTAAATAGTTAATGTCAAAAGTAATAAATCAAGTAGTGTTAGGTAAAACTTGCTACAAATCAACTTGTCACTTCTTGAATTAACATCATTTATCTATGAAGGAAAGTTGTTTGTTTGTTTATTTTGTTTGTACCCATGAGATCCACCAAATTGGGATGCTTCAAATGGTGTTCTTGGTCTCTTTGGAAAGCTCTTGAAAAGGAGGGGTGCATTGGCTTAGTTTCATGGCATAGTTGTGGTGTAGAAGTTCTTGAATATTGAATGATTTCTTCACTAAAAATTAAATTAAATCATAGTTGAAAATTTTGGAAGAATTGGAATGTGCTTTTGGTGTTGTTGGAAAGATCTTGATGAACAAGATTTAATGGAATTTATTTGGTAGGATTTGGATTTAGAATGTGGGAAATATTGATTTTTAAAAATGATTTGTATCACTAAAAATTCAAATAAATTCCCAAAAATCAAGTTTTGGAAATGAAAATCAGTTGAAAACGTGGTAACACTTTGCCTATGGCACAAGCCACATTAGTATTTATGAAGGAAGGTAGTTTGTTTTGTTTTGTCTTGTAGTTATGAGATCCACCAAACCAGGATGCTTCAAATCGTGTTCTCAATGAGGAGGGGTGCATGGGTTTGGTTCCATGACATTTGGACTTGTGGTGCAAAAGTTTTTGAATATTGAATGATTTTTTCACTGAAAATTAAATTAAATCGTAGCTGAAAATTTCAAAGGAACTGGAATGTGCCTTTGGGGTGAAAGCATGGTTTAATGTACAACTAAAAGTACTTGCTAGTCTACTTGTCAAGTGAACAAGAAGTAAGATTAAAACCCATCACAAAAATGTTGTACATTCAATTTTTTTGGTTGAATGATAAATAACAAGATACTTCTTCATTATTATGCATTATTTTTAAAAAATTACATTATAAAAATAAGTTTCAAGTAGACTTTTCTAAATGCAAGTAGTTTTTAAAACCTATTTTTTGCAATGTAATATTTAATTAAAGTATGTGTCGAGCATATTCTACTAAAGAGAAAGTAATTTTATTTTTTAATGAGACCCTTGAATATACAATGATTTTTATGCTATAACTTCATACATGTATTTGTCATTAAATTTTCTAATGAAAAAGTAGGTTTGAACACCATATTGATTAGTCAATTCCAAACCAACTTATTCCCTACTTTTATTATTAATTTTTTTTTTAATTTTGTAATTGATTTACAATAAACCCAATTGAAGGCTCAATAGTTTCAAAATGAAATTTTTGTAAAAAATTGAATTTGCTTTTTTGTGTTTTCGTGAAAAACTACCTCTTTTTTAAATTAATATTTTTTCGACAACGTTTTTTGTATACTTTATCATGCTTTCACCCTTTGGTGTTTTTGGAAAGTTCTTGATGAACAAGATTTAATGGAATTATTCGGTAAGATTTGGATTCAGAATGTGGGAGATATTATTTTTAAATGATTTTTGCCGCTGAAAATTCAAATAAATTCCAAAAAACTAGGTTTTGGAAGGAAAAATCAATTGAGGATGTGGTAACATTTGGGCCAATAGCACAAGCCACATTAGTTGTCATTGATAATAGAGAGATTTCACATGTGTATATAATTGGACACTATTAATCCATATTATGGTGAATTGTTCACAACTTCAATACTTTTCATTTGTCTATCTATGTAAACTTCTTCTTTTTTTTCATTTTAACTTTGTCACTTGTGTTTTTTCTCATAACAATGGAAGAAATAGACCACTCATAGGTTATGGGCCCATAATACAAAATCATCAAAATGTTTGAATGGAAGAATTTCATGTTGTGGAATTCAAAATTGAAACACTACTCAAAGTGAGAATTCTTCTTATTGATCATTGGAGAAAAGGTGAAAGTAGATGCATATGATGTTGGATTTCTTATTTATGTGAGGAAGGAGGGAAGGATGTTTAATCTCCTTGTCTAGGGCCTTTCTAACAATCAACTTATAAACATGTGGAAATAAATTACAACAAACGCCATTTGAAAGTCTCTTCAAAAGTGGCATGTTAACAAAGGCCTTGCCAACAAAAAAAATCTCACACAAAAATTCGTTACGTTTTAGATGGAGCCACTTGACACAATGAAAAAACATATAAACAAACTTGGAGAAATGGCTAATGAATTAGATGCCATTGAAGCAATCATCCTTAATGAAGTCAAGGTATTGGTTTTATTCATGAGTTTTCTAAATAATTACCAAAGTTTGATCACTTTTTGATAATTGTCTAACGTGAAAGATTATAGGTGGGAGGATGTGAGCACTAAATTGTTTTGAAACAAAGAACTCACAAAGAAGGAAAAATGAAAAATTCCACAAACTAATGGGGAGATGGCACTAATGGCCACATTTCACAAATGTGAAACAAGAGTAACATGATGTTAACGACTTTTGTGGAGGTTAAGGCCATTGAGTGAGGTAGTGCAAGACGTGAAAAGTTGCCCTAAGGAATAAGAAAACAAAAGAAATTAACACTACTAAGAATAATGCTAATAGTGCTTAAACATTTTCATCAATATTATTGGTCATGTTGGAAAACAATGCATGGTACATTGAATCCAAAACTTATTTGCACTTATGCTTTGAAAAGATTGGTTCAAGGGGCACAAAAAAATCACACCCATGAAAATCTACATGGGAGATGATACAACTTTGGAAACTATTAGCATAATAGGTGATGTCGAAATTAACATGTCAGTGGGAAATGAAATTATTGATGGCATTTTCAAGGATGCCTTGTATGTTCCCAAGATTGCTAAAAGTCTTCTTTTAAGATGGGAACTTCATTTAGAAATCTCTTCCAAGTTGGTGAATTTTTTCAATAATGATCAACTTAAAATAGTGAGTGTAGGTCTATGTGATGATCATCTTTTCAAATGAGATCACAAACAATGAAATTGCCATAAATGCAAAATGTTGGAGCTAAACCAACTATAGCAATTCCAACAAGGACTTACTCGAAAATTGTTATAACTACAATTTTCAATAAACATAAGTAAAAAAAGGGGGGGGCTCAAATCAAAAATTGCCACAAGGACACCAATATTGATAGACGACATGGCACCAATGTTTAAGTCATCTTGGTGTTAAGGATGTGAAGCTTCTAATGATGTGAATAGATATAAAACAAGACAACTAGTAATAAAAGGTTTTACATAAACAAAGGGCATGGACTTTTTTGAAATGTAAATGCATAGTAGTTAAATTTGTTTTCATCATAACTTTGTTTACATTTGGAGAAATTTACAACTTAAAGATTTATCAAGTAAACATGAAAAATGCCTTACTAAATGGGGAACTTATTGAAGATGGTGTAGTTAAACAAATATGAAATTGTCAAGAAGGAGAACCTAGTTCGTAAGTTACAAAAGACTAGATATGGCCTAGTTTAATGTTCATTTGGAATGTAAAGATTGATGCTTTTCTTGAGAACATCTTATATATTAAAGCAACAATGGTGTCTGTCTATGGTGACAAACAGGGCAGGGCAAGGCAGGGCGGCCAGGGCAAACACCCGCCTGCTGTTTTCAGTTATAGATAGGGCAGGGCAGGGGCAAGGCAAACACCCGCCCGTTGTTTTCAATTACAGGGCACGGCAGGGGCACGGCAGGGCAGGGCAGGGCGGCTAGGGTAGACACCTGCCCGCTGTTTTCAATTACGCTTACATTTCCAGGCCGTTATCTTCTAGCAGCGCCACACGAATTGTTTCCTGCTATGGCTCCTGCTGAGTGCTGCCAATTTATCAAGCTCATGCAGAGCTTCAAGTCCAAGGAATACGTCAAGGCTTCAATTCTTGCTTGGAAAAGGGTGGGTCTACTATTTTAAACAAATGGGTGTAGAAAATGCTAAAGAAGAACTGTTAAATTGATTCAGGAAACTTGAACCAACACAAAGATCAAAGTAGCCCCTGTACTGAGGTGCTTTACCATGTAACCATGCACCTCTATCCCAATGTTCTTCATTTAAGAATAGCAATGTGGGTGTCCTTGTGCACTGCTTAGTGGAAGGTTTCTATTAGTGTAAAAACTTGTTTCTAAGGATCATTGGAGGGCACATTACATGATAGATTGCTTCTCATGACATTTAATTTGTAAGATTTACTACCATAGGGCCTTTTGTTTTACAATCTACAATTGTGAGGCATTTTGATGTCTGATGTTGTTAGAAATGATGGCTGTGGTTTCCATCCCAGGTGTTTTGGTCATGCAAGGCGCCATAAAAAACATTGACCTTGATTTTGATTCATGGTAAGGCCCTCA
>Ga0209208_10004016_pt1 | contig 20985 bp, 17 predicted proteins | sample S1TSphfallax_3_FD_187694 | JGI IMG/M metagenome (GOLD analysis project Ga0209208, IMG submission 187694) | Host-associated microbial communities from peat moss isolated from Minnesota, USA - S1T2_Fd - Sphagnum fallax MG (SPAdes) (version 2) | ecosystem: Host-associated > Plants > Peat moss >...
CCCCCCCCTCCCCCTAAACATCTTCAACTACTCCCCTCTCCATTTCTTTGCCAAATCACTAGTAGTATGTTTTCTTGAGAAACATAGGCGTTGGTCTTGTAGCATAAGTAATTAGTTCCCAAATCCATGTCAACATACACTTATCCACAAAGCACCAAGCTCATCCTTTATCCAAGGTTGCACTTGGTGTTCAATAGTGTCATCTTTTTCTATATGTAACCTCCTTGATTAGCTTCCATTCCTCTCCACCCCACTAGCTCCCTACTACTGATTAAAAGTTCTCTTGAATGTCCACTTGTGTGGAAACATTTACATCACCAAGATGATGAAAAGAAATGGAAGCAACATAAGATATTTTTTTATTCATTTACTATGGCTTGTTCAATATAGTCATCAAGGAGAGATAAATTTTAAGTGACATCAAATGTTTGTTGATTTTTGAACTTGCACTTAAGAGGAAGCTACTTTAGATGGAGGGCAATGATGAGGATAATCCTACATTGAATTTTGTAATAAGAGTTTTATGTCCTTGCTTGACATGCTAGGGGATTCACAAGGTGTCCAAGAGGACAATGTACCAACACATGCAAGAAATGGTTGATCCAATCACAAGACTTGGAGATATTTTGACAGAAAAGGTTGTTATTTTGGATGAACCAAGTCAAAATACACCAACAAATATTTTTGAATTTAGCCCACTTTCATCAACATCTAATGAGGCAAGTCAGTGCAATGACCAACTTCCAACATGCTTAGTTAAGGTTATGACCTTAAAACAAGCCTTAACCAACAAAGTTGTGGAGCTTCAAGAAAAATGGGATGTAAGCCAAGTGCCCATCAACCTTCAAGATTACATGTAACATCAATTGTTTGGGTTATTACAAAAGGAACCCAATGTTTTTGAGGATGGGAGACTTGACTATGGTGCCTTGCCAATTGGCAAATTGTTGACATTAGTTAGTTTAGAGCATGAGTTAATTAAGGGGTTTTCATTGCTAACTTCATGAAAATAATTTCATAATTTGTATAGGGAGTTGGGGCTTGTAGCAACAGAGAAGTGGGGATTGTGCACTGGGTCTACACAAGCACCACATGATCCCCATTTGATGTCCCCTAGTGTAGAGGACTTGTATGAAGGCTTTAAGGTTGTGCACTATGAATGTGGGCCTAACTCAAGACAAAAATTTAAAAGGGACTATCCAAGATGTTATCATAAATGCCTGATTTATTTATAATTGAAGAAACACATACTAACCTATGATTACATGCCTACTGGACCCTTGTTAACAAGCTTATGTAGAAGTAGGAACATTTGTGAAAGGACATTAATGACATGGAAAGCTAAAGAGAGGTGGTTGGGAAAAAATCCTAAGGTTTTGCTAGAAGTTATTGAAGAACATTTTGATGGTAAAAGGTTTTGTGAATATCAAGCATTTTGGAATCCTAAAAGCAAGTGGGAGACCCCTATAATTTTTCCCAACATGAAATCTTCCCACTTTTTTTGAACATTTCCTCCAATTCAAAAATGTGAATAATTGCTTCAACATTGGGATTTAGATACAAATTATTATAAGTTTCCATGCTCAAAATGTTCAAATATTATTAATGTTCAAAGGCGCATGTTGAAAGTAAGTCTATAAAACATTTCTATTAGTAGAGTTCTTTTTAGGTTTTGAAAAAAATAGTCTTGCTCGATGGCTTCCAATTGTATATATAACTAGATAATTAGATAATTGGCAACCTCATATTTTTCCTTGACTAAAAGTAAACTTGCAACATATGTCCATATGTTTAGGCTCTAGTTATTAACAAAATAAACCTATGTAGATCCATAAATGTTATAGGAACTAGAACTAATAAACCAGCTAACGAATTGTCAAAGATTTGATAAGGTCTAATAAAAAGGAAACAAAAACCATCAAACTTAGTGTTTCTTGTCATGCACTAATATACTTTGTGTGCATTTGTAAGGTGCTTCATAAAATTTTGGGTTGATGTTTCATTGAGATGGATTTTTTTTCTGCAAGACAAGTTTGAAGAATTGTTGGACAATGGATTTGAACACATTGAATTGTGGGAGAGCAAACACATTAGATATTATTCCTATTATGTTCATTTTATCAAGTTCAAAAGAAAAATCAAACAAGCTAACCCCCACGTTTGTCAACATTTTTAAAACCTCTCATGACACACTTAAAAAGGTTGTTTGTAGATGGATTCCTAGTCCAATATGCATATATTATAGAATCAATTAGTGTATGCATGTTTGATGATTTGCCTTCTAGTTTGGCTACTTTGTGTGCTATAGTGATGGCATGGACTGGTGATCATCTTGCCGAATGTAAAGTGGGGGGTATTAGGGGTGTCGACGTCATTATGTTTCATCAAGATGGTGTGCTTGATATGACAATGAAGGTTTGGTGGAATACCATGACAATAGAAAACATAGGAGGCATCCATCTGCCATGGGATGTGTAGAGGATGGGGCATTCGCATTGAAGTATTGGTAATAACTTCCAATTGGCAAGGAAAGGGATGAAGTTGGTCGTGAAACGAACATCTCAAGCCAATCATGTCTTTGGAGCTTGTACAACTTGTATGGATTTGACATTTCTCATCACCTCACATATGATGTGATGCACACTTTAACATTGTGTGTCTTTAAGAAAGATGTCCACATGTTGGTCAAATATGCTGAAGGAAATGGGAAAATAAAAGATTTGGATGGTGCGTTACAAATTGTGAAAAAATTGAGTGATGCCACACTTGGAACAAGGTGGCCTAGGAGTTTAATTTCTTTGGGGTTTTATAAGGGTTGTGGGAAAACACCAAATCTTTGTTATGTGGTGCTTACCACATGTCTTAGATCATTTGGATTTGGGCATGGACTCCATTTTGGGTGGGATAGGTTATTTTACACCCATAGTTGAAGCCATGGATGGACTTCTAAAAGTAAGCAAAATGCTACTAGTGCATTTTTTTGGGGCCATCTAGTGTTAAGGTGACAACATTTCTTTTGAAAATAATGGCAAATAGATGTTTTACAAGTTTTCTAATTGCCACATCTCATATAAGTTTTTTTGAAAGATTGTAAATTTTTTGCACTAAGTTTCAATTAGGTAGAAAATAACATTCTTTAAAAAAAAAAATTCTCGCTTGTAGTAGCTAGATTTGATTTAATCATCTTATGGTCAATTGATAGTTTTGTTACATTACAAAATTGAAAATTAAACCCTTAGTAAGACCATTGATATTTCATTTTGTGAAATTAGTCCATAGAGTGTGTTTTTTATGAGCTTTATTAGTTCAAAAACATAATGCAAGAATGTAATCCATGGAACTTTGTGTCTAGGCACACAAGGAGTGGAGAACTTATAGATGATGTGGAGAGGCACGGTTGCCATGATATTTTATGGTGTTACCTTTTTGAAAGGGAAATTTCCAAAATTGTGAACATTTCATCTAATTAAAAGACAAGTGAGGTCACCTACATTGGCTACTATGCTAGGTAGATTTTCACAAAGATCCATAGAGCTATGCAACTGGACAATGATGGTCTATTCTTGGGTGGAAGAGCTTTGAAAGATGTTCACAAATATTTTCAACTGCCTACAAATGTCCATTATGTGATGGACCAAAATTTGATAGTTTGTGAGTAATGGCATGAAGAATGTGTGGTGGTTGTGCCATCTCAGGAATAGTTCGAGTAGTTTCCAAATTGGTGTCGTGGTTACCAACATGCTTGTGTAAGCATATTTTATTATAGAAGGGCATAATTATGGGTAGGAATATTAACATCAAAACAACAATTTCAAAAGACAAAATCTCATACTTTCAATGTTTTTAGAACACCATTGGGATCATGACCACAAAAAGTTTTCAACTTTTTCAAATTTTAGTTCAAGGATTTTCATTTTGGATGAGGTATGGAAAAGAGTTTTGCATTGGTGATTCAATGGTTGTTGAGCTTGATGAACCATATGAAAGGCACATGTGGACATGGAAGGTTAAAACCACCCAATTTTTCATCCATGAATTCTATGGTGACAAGAGAGTTTTTTTCCAAGGCAAGTATTACAATATAACAACATCAACATCATCATCTTCTATGGCTCTCCAACACAATTGTACTGGCACGGTTGTTTTACAACCACATCCATAACAATGGCCTTGGGAATGACATCAAACTAGCTCACCTTCTAATGCACAAATTCATTTTAATGCCTTTGGTAAGGCAAAATAATGGGATTCTTTTAGCTTATGAGTTAAAAGATGTTTCCCCGCATGACCATTTGTTTCAATTAAGGATGCATGGCCGCCACTTTCCTTATCTAAAAATTGGGGATGCGACAATAGTTAAAAATAATAGTGACAAGTCCTTCTCCATGGCAAGAATGAAGAGTGTGTCTACACCAACATTTACAATTAATTCTCCAGTGGAAAAAGAAGGCAAAAGGAAAGTGATTGTAATAGGGCCACTTATGCAACAAAAATACTTTGTGGGTACAATGTGTTTGGGCATGTTGGAAGTTTATGGGTGGGTGCATGGAAACTTCAAGAGGTAAAGGGCCTTTGGGATTACAAGCACTAAGTCTTGGTATTCTATTGAAAGAATTTTAAATGAGGCCCAAATTACTCATCATCACAATGGGGAACCTACTGAACGGATATGACAAAACATAAGGAATGTTCATGGTTAGGTTTGAAGGTGAAAACCAATTTTACTTTCTTCAAAATTAGAAGTTAATGAAAAGAATCAGGCTTAAAATTGTTGTTGTGGATTAATAGTTTCTATTTACATGATTACTGTAATACCATGTAGTGGATGCTGATAAATATAATACTTTTGCAAAACTAAAACAACTTGTTTTGGAGGTGGACTTTGGACCAAAATCGATTGTGGGCAGTTTATGGAACTTCAATATAGCAATTGGTTTATGTCAAACCTATAGGTCCAATGTCCAAAGCATGTGATATATTATGTGATATATTGAACAGGATGGGAATCATCCCCCTACTTTCAACTTTTCTAAGATGGTTAGTCTATTAAACATTTCTTCTTGTGCACTAGCCAACTTTAAAGTAGGTGACTATGAAAAGTTTGCACAAGTTGATGCACTCCTCCTAATGTCTGATCTACAATGTGTAGGTCAACTTGGTGCTCTTGTGCATTGTTGCCTTTATGAAACAGTTCACAAGTTGGGATTGTTCCATCATCCACTTCTTAAGTTTTTTCATGAACTTTTGTATTCTGTTTTATATCTTTATGTGCATATTTGATTCATGGAAAATTCTATTTGTGATTTCAACCAAACGAGGTTCAAAAGCACGATAAGAAGAATTTGGGCCCTAGGATCTTCATGTGCAACTTTTGTAGTTTGGGGTTTTTTCTAATTTTTTTTCTATTCATTTGATTCATTTGCAAGCCTTGTACAACAATTTGTTTGAAATCTTGGGTAGATTGATAATCATTAGCACTTGTTGTTGCAATCGTAACCTTGGGCTCGCGACCAAAGCAAGGGCTGGCAAAGGTGTGGGCCAAGTGTGAAGGCTGGGAGTCACATTTCATGTTCTTGGGAATGTGGGAGAGTGTGAGGGAATGACCCCCCACACTCCCAAGCGAGCTCCCATTTTGGGAATTGGAATCCCGATGGATTTCTAAATATTTGAATAGGGATTGTAGGGGTCAAAACCCATTGGATTGAATAATTCTTTATATCATTGGAAATCTCTTGAAACGTAGATGTTTGAAATGGGCTCCCATGACCCATTTGGACACTTCAAACACAAGTTATGGCCAAAAGAAAGGTCGGGAATCAAATTGTCAAATTTGACCCAGAGCACTAAAAGTCAAGAATCGCCCCAATTTCTTTATGTGTAGGTGGTGTGCGACACATTGTTGGGAAGCTCTTGATGAAGGCTACAACTTTGTTTCAAACCTCATCTCGATCAGAGGTTTGCACACAAAGTTATGGCCCTTCAAAGTCGTAGAAGTCCCAACTTTGGGAATTTCAAGACTCCCAATTGGGAGTCCTAGGACAAAATGACATCTGGGTGTTGGTCTCGTGGCCATGCACATAATATATTATAAGGGGGAAGGTGGTGGCTTCCGCTAAGTTCGGGCCGTGATGAGTCTTGTGAGTTCGTGTTTGCCTGTGGCTCGTCCGTGCACCAAAATGCTGCAAGTACACACTAACCAACTTGTTGTTTGGTTTGTGCACGTCCGTGTGAATGATTGATGCTTGTCATTCTTCCTAATCCCCATCCTACAACTCCACCACACCTCTCCACCCCCAAAGTGCGACGAACCAAGGAGCATGCCCCAACTCCTTACTTTTTCGTTGTTTTCATCTTAGACTCACATTTGATCCACTCACCTCATGCCTTACACCTTTATGTTGGTAATGTCCTTTGTCTTTAGGCTTTTACCCTACACTTTTTAGTTTTGAATTACGTTAATTAACCTAGGAGCTCTTGGATTCAATCAAGCCATTCCATGCATGTTGGAAATTAGTGTTGCTTGGTTTTTAGTTTTTCCAAGAATAGTTGGGTTTGGATCTAGGTAAACTAAAGACCCTTCAATTCTGAGTCCAGGGAATATTTTCAAAAACTAAAACACACTAGTTCCAAAGTAAGGTCAATTTTTTTGACTAACAATTCTAGGTTTGATGAATCTAATGTTCATAAAAAACTTCAACTTTGGATATAGGTTGAGGATGGTTTTGACTTATTCTTGGGAATGGTTTGAGAGTGATTTATAAATGACATTTTTTTTCAGATTTTTAAATTTTTTTGTGTTCCCAAAATGTTCCCACCACATTCCCATGATGTTTTAAAAAGTTCTCAATGAGTCTTCAAAGATCCCAAGGTGTTCTCCAACATGTTCCCAAAAATAACAATAAGAAACAACATAGATAATAGTTAGAGAACATCATAAAAAAATTTAACCAACAGTGATTTCCACCCACATGGACCCTATTTAGGCATGTATCCAAAATAAGAAACAAGCCAGGGAACATCACAACATATTTATGTAATAGTCATTTTGATGCTACCATCAAAAATCCCTTTATATAGTAAAACTTAAAATTGAAACCTATGACTTGAGAATGTTAGAACATAAATATAGGACTCTAGAACTTAAAAAGTTTTTCAAGCACTATCTAAACTTAAGACCCTAGCCCCAACATAACCTTAAGAACTAGACCTTATCAAAAGCCATTAAGATTCCTTGGGTCGAGTTCTTGATTAGTGTCAAATCCATCTAGACCCATTGGGTCTAGTTCTTAGACCCAAATGGGGATTTGTATCAAATTGAAAACCTGGAATTGGCCAATGCTGATTGAAACCCATATTAACTTGGGCTCCATGTTGCTACACACTACCAATGATGATGAAATGACAAATAAATAAATAAAGGTTTACGTTTGAAAATTTTGTTATTTAAATATATATATAGGATTCAAATTGTACAAAATATCATCCAATTATCATTCAAGGGGAGATTTGATCAGCCACCCCTGTTTTTAATTCATTGAAATTTTGAAAGCAATTAAGGTGGATAAACATTAAATCAGCTAAGCAAGTGGGGATTAAATCCTTGAATTAGGTATTTTAGAGAGAAATTTTTATTGGAAACTAGTTTAATCTCAAAGATTTTTTTTTTTAATCTCTTGAAATAATCTCAACATATTCAAATGAAATAACACATTTACATTTGTATGAAATTGGAAAGACACAAAGATTCCAAAAGACATTGAAAAATATAAAAAGATTTGTTTCTCTTTCAATATCTTAGGATCCATTAAGACATTTTGGAACATTACAACTTGTAAAATGTTTTTTAAAAAAAAATTCCGATTTGAAATCAACCTCTAATAAATTTGCAATTTGGAATTGTCTTTTTCATATGACTTGCAACTATAGCCCATCCCAGCAGCTCTGATGAAATCACCGCCACTGAAATTTAACTTGTCTTCAATTCGGTTTACTACACTTTTTAAGCCCTATGGATGCAGTCTGCCTATTACTGAGTCGCCAGGACGAGGAAGGTTTGGTCCTTTAAGTACTAGAGAACAGCCTTGAACAGCCCATTCTGCTTGGCACGCCATCCCCATCATGTTCCTGGTGTTAGAAGTAGGTGTCCAGAATATGAAGCAATTTGGGATTATGCCAAGCAGCGAGTCTACCAAGCAAGAAAAGCCTGAATAAGACCCAGTTTCCATGTCTTCCAACCACCCATTATCGAACTGCAATTAATTTGGTCAAATTCGAAGTGAAGGGTTTTTATGTTCACCTCATTATTTCTCAACCCCCTTTGAAAGAAAGAACCCACACCTGACAGTTTCAAATTGAGGATAATCAATGCAACCTGGACCATGGTGACTGGCATTTGTGAGTCTGGTGGGTGTCTCCAAATCTTTGGGGGTGGGTTGGGGGCGGGGGATGGGGTGAGGAAACACCCCCCAAATATAGGGGAAACCCGCTCAATAGCGAGTCAGTTTGATAACATTTTTGCATAAAAAACCCAACTATTTCGGTAAGAAAAGGACAAATAGTGAGCCAGTGGGCACTCATGGCAAGATGCACAAAGCACCCCCACTGCTTTTGAAAGTGGAGTCGACTTCTCCTTATCTTCACCAGAGAGGGGAATCCTTTTTGTTTGTCAGGGGCGTTGGGACGTGGAAATGTTTCAGTTCCGGACTCCAGTATGGATGTCTGGGCTTGCATAAACATCCAATGGTTAGGCACAGTCTGTGGCTTAAGAGTTGTGAAGATCAGGGCCAGATTGACCATATTCAACAAGAGAATCTTGGTGAGCAACTGGATTCTGTGTGGCAGTTCTTTTTGGTCAGAGGATCAAGAATGACATGCAACTCATAGCATGCTAGCTTCTACAGACAGCATGAAGGGCAAAAGGTGGTGGGTGTTCACGAGATTTTCTAATGAAAATCAATCAAATTCACATGGACACCATTGATGAAACATGAATTTGTAAACATGATCAAACACGTATACAGACACTGATGTTTTTGGTTTTTACGTCATCCAATAAAGCAGATCCCAAATACTAGAATTGACTAATTTTACAAACTCCACACTCCAATACTGACTCAAGCAGAAATGAAGTGATATACTACTCTGCCAAAGATTTGGGGCAAACTACTACCCAGACATACAAGTTCTGAGTTTATGTCACAAATCCAGATTCAAGGGGAAGTCTCATTCATGAATTTGGCTAACTCTGAAGACACGTCACTAGACACTCCAACAATCAGGAATTTCTACACCATCCAAGAGAGCCAATCAAAAACACCAAACATCTGAGCAATGGACGAATTCTTGCAGTACCTAGTGGGTGTTGCCTTTCAACTCTCTGTTACTGAAAATGGTATTTACAACCAGTGTTGGATGGGTATTAAAACTGCACCAGACCCCCCCCCCATCAGGGTGTTTCTTAACATTCATAACCACAGTTCCCCCAAAAAGTCAAAATACCTGATTCTGATCCATAGGCAGTGGTTCTCCAAAAAAATCAAAATACCCAGTTCTGATACATAAGCCATGGTTCTCAAACAAATATGAAAAAGTCACATAAGTAAGTGTGTACAAAATGGTCACTTCTTTCACCAGTTCTTTCATGAAAACCAGCAGTTCTTCAAGGTTTTTGAAATAACCTAAACTGACAGTTCTTTTATTTTGATTGTTTCAAAAACCCAGAACTGGTGGTTCTCTGATTCTGAATATTTGAAAACTGGAACCAGTGGTTATTTACAAAATCAGATACCCATCCAACACTGGGTACCACTTCAAGATCTGACTCCAACCAATGGGATAGTCATAACTTCCCACAGCTGCACTTCTGATAGGTGCAATTTTTCTTCAACATAATACCAAGATGTATATTGTCACCAATCCACTATTTCCCCAACAACTTCTGTCCAATAGCAGCTAAAAACTGGACAAACTAAAAAGTGTTGGCACAATTTATATACCACCATCAGGAGTCAATTTCAGAGACCTGGACTTCAATCGTGCAAGGAACTCAGACACTGATGTTGCTTGTGGGGAATTGGCAAGAAGTCCATCACCAACTATCACCACCAGCATGGCAAGCACAAAAATGACAATTAACAAAAGAGATCCTCGCCATGCATCCCCCCCAACTGGTTCAATACGAGTAACACGTGCACTATAGTCTGCAGACACAGTCAAAACTGCTTGACCATTTGGATCAAACTCCATGGCTGTCACAAAGATCATGTGTGCCTGTCTTACCCTCTGCTGTATTGACAGTGTTGCAGCATCAACAATAGCAACATCACCCTCACAGCTTCCAATAGCAAGCAACCTGCAGATATGCAAGCAAGTATTAGGCACTGCTTGCCACTGAAGTGCAAGGCCACAGGAGTTTGATATTGCTGGGGAAAAAAAGACACAAGCAGACCTAAACAGAGGTGTTCCAGAAGTACAGCCAAATGACATTGGAAATCAAAAGAAAAAATTGGTCACTTATAAGAACCCTCCACAGCCTGCATCCTACAACCATAGTATGTAACACCAAAGTACCAGAGTCATGTATGTGCTTCTACAGGGCTAGGTCAGCAAACGAGGTTTCATACTATGGCTTGTGAACAGAATCCTAGACAAAGGTGCCTTTGGTTGTGGACCCCATATGCACTCTCATTTTTTTTTAATAAAAAAGATTCATGGAGTGGTGACTTGCTCAAGCACACCACACAATGAAACAGACAGAATATTCTGAACAGCTTGACTCCAGAAATTTGCACAAGATTCTCCCCTGTGAACTAATGTTGGGCTTAAGAAATGTACTTACTTTCCATCTCGAGAAATAGCAAAGGCAGAGATGGGCACTTCTTGCAACTTCTTAGACTTTACTTTCCGCCATGTTGAAGTGTCAAATGCTGACACAAAGCCTTTACTTCCTTTCCTAGTTGTCACGAACAGTAGACGCTTTGTGCCATCTCTTGAAAATCTGGCAAACCCATAACCTTCACCCTTCACTGATGGAAGAGAGGTGACACAGGTTCCTTTTGCAAGGTCCCATACCCGGCATCCACTGTCATCTGATGTTGAGGCCAGGAATGCAGCATCTAAACTGAAGTCCAAGTCCTTTATTGACTTGTGTGCATCAACTTGGTCAAGAATCACCTGAGGTGCATGTTAATCACTTCTAACATTAGTATTCTGAGAAAATAAAAAAACAGCTTAGCTATGTGCCAGTGTTTGGCTTGCCCAATCTAAGAACACAAATTTAAATCCTAAGGGTTTCACTCCTGCCATAACACCCTTAAAAGTTCGAAATGTAGTTACATCAGATTCTGATAGTTAACTCTAAAAATCATGATTCTTTGCTGGACAATGCAAATACAATCTATTCCCTGAGCACAAGTTCACCTACTCTTCAATGATAAATCCCAGAGTGACTCACCACAAAGCAGAATCATAGAAGCCAAAGAAAGCATTTGAACAGCATCTATCAATGAGATAACAGAGAAAAAGCTAGAAAAAAAACACTATGAAGTTGGCCATTATGTCAGTTCCAGCTAACCAAACCAAACATGAAAAAAATTGGATGAAGATGAAGGCCATCTGGATATTGATTACCATGGCCACACCAAGAGAATCTACCAATATCAAGTGCAAACTGAAAACTCCACACTAACATGTGATATCCAATGCCAATCCCTTTTGCCAACAAATTTGCAGACATGCCTCAGATACAGCCCCAGAGGGATCTCACATGTTGTAGGTGTATCAATGGATTGTCTTTTGCAAAACTAGGATTTCACCTTTTCTATGTTGAGATTCACATACATATGCTGTATCCTTCCAGTACTATGCAACCTAGGTTTTCACACATTTAATTTAGTAAGCTCATGATGATATTAAAGAACCATCACTAAGCTCTTTTTTTTTTAAATAAGTACTGAGAATTTCTCCATGCTTACAATTTAAGTCAACTGGAAAGGAATTGAGACATGATCCCATAACAAGGTTAGGGACATTACAGATCTGACAAACAAAGCAACAACCAATCAGCAAGCATGAAAAAAAGGAAATTCACTAACCGTAAAGAAAACAGACCAAAGACAAAAGAACCCTAAAACGCATTTGTTGATTAAAAAACCCCCACATACACCGGCTTGCTGCCGCCGGCTACGACATATTTCGCACATTGTACCGTCGATGCTTACCTTAAGGCTTGGCCACTCGACGACACGCAAGTGTCCATCATCGCCTCCGGCCGCTAACCGTGTTCCATCAGGACTAAACACTAAGCTGTTCTGCTCCCCTACGGCTTGCAGGACCTCAATTTGGCGCTCATCGGAAAAAATCCTGGTTTCACCATCATCATCCGCCGCCTTCTTCAACGTGAACAGCCGGCAGTCATTCTGAAAGGAGCACACGAAACCCTTGCCACCAGGCTGCACAGCCAATCTATAAGGAGGATCATCGTCCGTAGAGAAATTATGGAATGCATCGGAGAGCACGGATGTACTAAAATCGTATTGCGCAAGCAACAAGCAGTTTGGCACCCCGGTCCGACCGTTGCCTCCTCCTCCAGCCAGAATCACAACACCTTCACCACCTGTTGTTGTTCCCTCACTCTCCTCGTTTTCTCCCCCACTCCCCGACCAAGCCCCAGAAAACAGCGGCACTGGATACTTCTTGGAGCAATGCGGATACCTGCTACCGCGCCCCATCTTTGCTGCGATGATCTCCCACTCCAAAACCAGAAGAACTACCACTAACAGGGAAGAAGAGGAAACCCTAGATCCAGAGCGCCGAAGAAGAACGCGAAAGGAAACCAAACGATCCCCCCCTCCTCAAACGCAACGCGCATTCGATTGCAAAAGGAAAGCGTACAAACTCGCAAACCCCCAGTGGTGCAAAACTTCGAGGGGAGCGTACCTACGGCAGCGTCCAGGTCCCAAGTCCCAAAAAAAATCACGTACCTATTCCAGGTCCCCAAAAGAGGGCTGACTCAGTTTGGGTCACTGTTATATTATTATGTTTTTTTTTCTTTCCAATTTTGTGACGTTGCGCAAGTGGCGATCGTCCAAAAGTAAGTTTAGCCCAATTTGGCGATATTAAAAATTATACTACCTTACCCTAAGGTCAGTTTTGTCATTAAATAATCCTCAAAATAGTAAAAATGAAATTTTGTGAAAATATGAAGTTGATATGTTGAAAATCATCATAATTATCATTCGCTACACTCTCAATAATTTCACTTCTCATATCACTATATTATAGTAGACTAATGTGGCCTTTGCCGTTGGCCCAAGTGTTACCGCATCCTTAACTCATTTTTCCTTCCAAAACCTGGTTTTTTGGAATTTAATTGAATTTTTAGTGGCAAAAATCACTTTAAAATCAATTTCTCGCACACATTCTGAATCCAAATCTTACCAAATAAATTCCATTAAATCCTGCTCATCAAGATCATTCCAACAACACCAAAGGCACATTCCAATTCCTCTGAAATTTTCAGCTGCAATTTAATTTAATTTTGAGTGAAGAAATTATTCAACATTCAAGAACTTCTACACCGCAAGTCCAAACACCATGAAATGAAACCAAAGCCAATGCACCCTTCCTCCTCAAGAGCTTTCAAAGAGACCATGAATGCAATCTGAAACATCCTGGTTCAGTGGATCTCATCAATACAAAATAAAATAATTTTTTTTTTCTAAAAAAGGGACAACAAACAACCTTCCTTCATGGATAGATGATGAAAAAATATATTATTTAAATATTTTAAAACAAATTCATTTTTTGAAAACAAATGATTATTTATTTTGTCAATGTGAAAACTGACCCTATTCTAGAAAAATCTTGAGCTCCCTTTCATATTGTAGGCAATTTGTGACGATTTTTCTTGGTTAATTTTTTTTTTAAATTAAGATTTTAGAAAGGGATTTGTGCTAAAATATTCTTTTTTAAAAACATTTTCACGAAATGAAAAAAATTCACCAAAAATAACAACAACAATAATAATAATAATAAAATAAAAATCACTCATTTAGGTACACCACACAAAGGAAGTTGGACCTTCTTCTATTGGAGTTGGTAGCCAACTCCTCAAATGCAACCCAAGTTTTCAGGGATGCCTGGAAGGTAAAGCATAAGTGTTTTCTAAAGGAAATTTTTATATGTAGTCTAAGTGTGGCAATCATCCATAAGAAGATGTAGAAAAAATGATGAGCATCCGGATGAAGATTTAGTCAAATCTAGCTTATAAACCTTATATGAAATACAAATCTTTAATTAATCAACCTGAATTTATATTTATGGCTATACACACTGCAAACCAAATATAGAAACATGGCAATTAAAAAAAATTAAATTCCCTCACTTCTAAGGATTGAAACCTTCCAAAATCATTTCAAAATATTTCAAAATATTTTTTCTCACTTGTTTACAAAATTTTCTCAGTAAAAATAAAAGTTGATAAACATTAACATTCAAGCTCATTAGTGACACTAATGGCATCACTTTAAGTAAAAGCATTTAATTAAAATGCAACTTTGTCTCCCATGCAAATAATACGTGTTTATTTTTTTTGTCATAAAAGTTTTTGGGTGTTTTTTGCATGGTTGGAAATGAACATGCCAAAGAAAAAATCAAAATTATTTGAATACACTCATATTATGAATAAAAATAATGTTGTCCTTGAAATTGAATGCAATTTAAATGAAGGACATTCAATGGTCTTGTCTAGGACTAATCCTTTTGAGTCAAAGGAACAATGAACGTAAGGGAGTGGTTTTATATCATCTACGAATATCCCTCCTAGAAAAGAGGAGGACTCTTACACCTACTCTTTCATTTGGGAAGGATCTTATCTCATATTGTAGGTATAAAATCCCTTCCATTCTTGAGAAACAGGCGTAAGAGCCCTCCCTCTCCTCCCTCTTGTAATCTAACCAGGTTTTGGGTTCACAAATCAAATTTGCCAAGTGCTTTCCAAATGGGTAAAGCCCATGTTTGCTGAGGACATTCCCATAATGTGGGGTTGGACTTGGCTATTCCATCTTCCAAAGCCCCTTATTTTCTGAATGCTTCATCCTACACTTAATGTCTTCACTGGTTGGCATTTACCCTAACACATAATGTCTTCACCAGTGGGCCTTTACCCTACACATAATGTCTTCACCGGTAGGTGGGTGATTGTGTTTTGCAAAACACTCATGTGCAAGGTGGGCCAGTTTGACAGGCCCCTCCTGCTTGCGTGGCAGGAAATTATACCACACTCAGCCACCCTTCCTTGGTCATTATGCCAGGTGATGCCCTGGCATCAGGGCTGCTGTAATGTCAAGCTCACCCTGAATAAGAGATGGTTTCTGTAGAATGGGAAGAATATTTGAGCACTGCCTATATTTCGCGCAATACAGCATCTTCCAAAGGATCTTCGGTGAATACAGCCTCTGTCATATGATAGGCAGTGATGCTCCGCACATCAATTGGGGTCTTGCCATAATTGAACAGATAGACTTTTGCCTGTTCATCAACAGCCTCTTTAGGATACACCCTTGAGGTGACTGTCACCCGCCCACCTTGCACAAAGCTTTCCAGTACTGATCGGTCCACCTAAACACACATAAAGGACATCAATTCAAAATAGCTGCAGACTGACAAAACAAACGTCAATGAGAACACAAGTGGGTTGTTCCCAGCAATGCTAGCTAACAACATGGACTTCCTCTATTCAGAGGGAAACAAAGAATGCAATTTTGTTTAGCATCCTATTGCACCTACAAAAATCCACAAATGCATTGAAAACATATTTTCATGCATTAATGCCAGTATTGTACACTATATATGTAAAGCCTCTCTATTATTGTACAACCTACTGAAAATTGTTTCATTCTCAACATAATAGGGAGGAGAATCTCACAAGTAGGCGAAGTGCCAGAAAATCTTCAGTGGGTAAAACCTCTACAGTGCTGTCATATACTGGCTTGTGAATATTGTCAGCTAGCTTTGATGAACTGCACAATTCAAATACTATTTCTTGCTCAGTACTGACCAGTTGCCTGGATAGGTTGCACAGTATTTTTGGCTGCAAAAATCTTTACACTCTTTTTAGACAAAAGTAGCAGGGAATCTACGTATTCTTGACTTTTATCATACCTGATTGGGTCATGGCAAAATTGTGAGGTCCATATACCCTCACTTGAAAGTGCAATGCGGAAAAACACAGCTGTTTTCTCCTCCAATCTCTCATCTGCTAGGACAAAGAGGCCAAAAGGCCCAAAGGTGCTAGAATGTTTATGCCCACACTGACTGAAATCAACTGCATCAATGTGGTCAGCTTCATCTGTAACTCCCACAGCTGAGGTGTCCGGGAGCTCAAAAATTACCTCCACATCCAACTGCACATGCCATTTAATCACCAGACAATGAGTGTTCCAATAGTAATTACTAGAAAGTAGAGCGAGAATCAACAAGTTTTTGAAATTTTGGTTGCCCTTTCACAATCAGTTGCCACAAGAACTACGACAATGCTTAGAGTGCACTTGACCATGCAGATGGTATGTGAAAATTCCCTCAGTCTGAATGTTCACCTGGTCACCTGCAACACCCTTGACTTCCACAACAGCACCTGCATCCAGGTTCACATCTGTTTGGAACACCTTACTTGTCCTCAAAGATTCAATTTCCTCAATTGGCCACTGGATGAGGTGGACGCCTGTCTGGTTGTCCAATGTGAGAGTCCTTGGTACTCCCTGCAAGAGTAAAAGATAGAATATTGGAGAGAAACCCTTCAAATCTCACCCAACCCACATTTGCTGAATCTTAAGTGCGGCAACTCCATAGAATACAGTGAGGGGATGGGCATCTTACCATAATAGATGCCCAGCCATTTTCAATGTTCATTTCTTGGGTGCAAGATTCAGCCACCCAGGCCCAATTAATGCGCCTATTCTTCACAGGGTCAAAAAATGATTTGGCAGCATAGTATTTCCCATAATCAAATTTGTGTCCAACCCCAACATCAAGGCCTTCATGGTCAGGGGTAAACTTGTGAGCATCCTCATCATATGTGCCTATTGTATAGTAATCCCGCTTCTCATCAAAGTGACTTATTTTGAAAACATATTTCTGAGGGTCTGAAACAGTTGGCACATCATGATCTACTTTGAAGAAATCAACACACTCCCACATTCCAAAATGAGGGCCTGAATGCAATAGCTTCTCTTCCAACTCCCACTTCTTCAGATCTGTGCTCGTGTACAGCAGGGAAATTCCAGCATCCTCTGTTTTTGCACCGATTGTGAAGACCCAAGTGCCATTTGAGTGCTGCCATGCAGTTGTTGGATCCCTGAAGTCCTGCTCACCGACACCGGGGGGGTGTGCCGCAATAGGATTCTCAGGCACTTTGACCCACTCTCTGAGAAGTGGGTCTGAGGGGTCTGCAGGGACTGCTATGCACTGTAACTGCTCCAAAGCACTCAATACACTACCAGATCCACCTAATGCCACAGAAAGTCACTTTTAGATTCTTACAGCATACATTCTTCTGTAGAGAAATTTTGGAATTGCATCTTGCAAAACAGACACAATGACCAATCCATGAGGACGTTAGCTTACAGACAGATGACAACTGCCATTTTAACAGACAACATGAGTGATTGAATAGTCCATAACCTTGAAGAAAAGAAGAAACCTAAAGAATTGAAAACAGAGTCTTTGCCCAGCACAAAAAAATACTGTCTCTAACTAATATTGTGCTACAATGAAGATTCCTAGAAACAGATGCAGCACAAGAAATTGAGCTTGAGCTAACCTGTATAGAGAATGAAGGGGATGCCATCAGGGCCTATGGTAGTTGAGCCCGACCACACACCCAGGGAATCGTACCACTGGTCAGGCTTCAATGCATCCTCCAAATAGAGCCAGTGAACAAGATTTTTGGAGACAGCATGGCCCCATGTGATATCACCCCAGATTGCTCCGTTAGGGTTGTACTGGTAGAACAAATGGTAGTAACCCTTGTAGTAAAAGGGACCTGCAAACAAAACAGCCCAAAAAACTCTGAACACACTGCCAAAAATATGTGCAATCCAAAGAGATGACTGCTGAATACAGAACTCTGACAAGCTTTTCAGAATATTTTGCACTATGCTGCAGATCATGCTCATTATACATTGGGAAAATATGACTGAAAATGGGAAGAATTCAGGTGTGACACCATGTGCACCCAGAATCATGTGAAAGGTCTTTTTCAGAGCACCCAGCTTTGTGTGATTCAACAATGTAAACTCCAACATTACAATATCTTAATTGCAGCTTCTGATGTTGGGAGTTTCATTCAAGCAATCCAAAATGAATGAGGTGTTGGGTTGCAGAGCAATCTTGGGGACTGACCGTTAGGATCTGCAGATCAGAAGCAATTCCACATCCACCCATGCACATGCCACACAAAAAACAAGAATTAGTTTCCACACTATCTGATCTGCAGCAAAGCTGTGAAAGAATTGTAGAAATCATTTGCAGGTATCAGCAGGATTCACATCACACCTTGTAGACAAAAAACCATGCAAAGAATCCTGTGGGAAAGGAATGAAGATTCAAGGGCACAAAGCATTCCTTGCTTACCATTCATCCAGTTCGCTTTAGGCACATAATGAAACATAGTCCTATGCCGCCTCTTCTTTGGCTGCTGTGGAACAACACTGTCCTGAATCTTTGCAGAGGCAAGTCCATTGAAGAAACATGTGTAAGCATATGTGTGATACTATTGGAAGGTGCATCATGGGGTGGGCATGAAAACATCAAATACTATATAAAAGAAAGTTAGTATCATTCAGCCATATCCTGGATGCAAAACAGCTAACATCTTCAAAGGGGATGGAACTCATATATGCATGCATCTTCTCTCTCCCTCACAGGCACTCTTTTTCTTTGTATACCTCAGCAACTGCTGGCGGTTCCATTGCTATGGTGTTGCATGCCAATGCATCTCCTGCTCACCCCACATGACCATCCTCGAAATGTTACAGAAATCTCTCACATAATCCCTTCACAATTGATCTCAATCCATTGGAAGAGCAATCTACTTCATGTAACTTAAACTGTTGGACCATCAGTATTTTGAAATAGATTCTCAACCCCTAATGCAAACTTGGTGCCTAGACCCTCACTTCGACCTCATTTTCACCTCCACTACATCAAGAACACTTCATAAGCAGACTACTGACCTGATCTGCATCCTGATCAGTCTCTGCTTTAATACCAACCCTCTCTACAGAGGTATTATTCTACATGCAAATCAGCGCTGAAAAGAATCTAACCCTCTGATGACCATGAGAAGATCTGAAAAGTTCTAGATAATCCTAATCAACTTCTGATCTGACCTTCTCATGCTCATCCACATTTCTGATCTGAGCAGCAAGCAAATTGACAAGAAAAACAGCACAGTCTAGGAACAAAAATAGCATGATTCTCATACCCTTCAGACATTATAAAGATGAGAAAAAACATGACCAGAATATATCCTCTAGTTATAGACATGCGCCAGAACTGATGATCAGAAAACGATAGCTAATACGCACAGTGTTTTCAGTAAACTGACGAGAAACTTGCCAACAGAAGAAACCGATCTCAGGCACGCCAGGCGGCTTGCCTTACTAAGACCAAAGTACTGCAGCAATGAAATCTGTTCCTACACAAACAATCAAAAGCAAAGAAGCACAGTGACGAGTAAATAGGTACCCTCAACAACGTTGTGGTCCATCGCCCGATCTTGAGCAATGTATTCGCCCTGCGTCCCCATCACAACCCCGAGATCGACGCCTTAACGATAGAAAACGCGTGGCTCCTCCTGTCTATCGAATAACACTTATTCCTTAACCAAAAAAAAAAAAGAATCACCCACAAACTGGTGGCAACCTTCTTTCTCGTTTTCTCTCAAAAAACTGATCAATCCAAACTAATATTTCTCTCTTTCTTTCTTTCTTTCTTTCTTTCTTTCTTCTACAGAAAACAAGAAAATCCCACGGAGTTGAGCCCCTCTCGCTGCCGATCTATCTCTCTACGCCACAAAATCGCAAATCAGTCCCAACGATGATTTCGAATCTCACTTCCCCTCCCAACACACAACATACAATATGAGTCACAAACACAATTTCGAGTGCGTGCATCGAGAGTTATTGTCTAGATCTGAGACCAATAATGCAACAATAACAACAACAAGGACGACACAACCGATTGACAATCCAATGATCGATCAATCCTCTCAAGTCCAAACAACTACACAACACTCTTCAACAGAAAAAACAACAATAACAACAACAACAACAACAACAACAAAAGAATCGTCTGTTTCAAAAGCAGCAACAACAACAACAACAGAGTTATTGACTGCAATAGCCGTGTTTCCAAGGTATCATAAATAGGTACACACGGGAGCTTGGGGGGCTGAAGGAAGGGGGGAAGCAAGGGAGAGTCGTCCACTACTCTCTCTACTCAAAGAGTCACAAGATAAGAGAGACAACTGATTGTGAAATCGCAAATGATTGTGCAATTAAATTATAAACAAATGTTGAGTGGCGGAGAGATGAGGACGGGGACAATACTTCGCTCGATCGATTTCGTCAATCAAAGCCCCTGGTACATTATCACATGGTTGTACGATGGAGCCAGCGCAGCGCTGGCTGCGTGGTACTTGTGGCAATTGATGACATTCCTCCGGGCTCCTCGTCGTCTGCGTGGGTCGCATAATGCGTGCGCCCCTCGTCTCTGTTGTCTTCTGTCTGTCGTCCCCGCGAAAACAAGCGAGCTCGCCAATTTGGACCACCTTTGTTCCCGCCTGAAAAAGCTGGTATCTGCCTGCTGCGTGCTAATCCGTTTCCAACATTATTTTCCCCCTACGCGCTTCCCCCCCCAGCCCCCACCTTCCCCCCCACCTTTTCTCCTTCTGGGAAGGGTAGGTGGGTGGCTGGGTGAAAGGGG
>Ga0209208_10004017_pt1 | contig 20985 bp, 12 predicted proteins | sample S1TSphfallax_3_FD_187694 | JGI IMG/M metagenome (GOLD analysis project Ga0209208, IMG submission 187694) | Host-associated microbial communities from peat moss isolated from Minnesota, USA - S1T2_Fd - Sphagnum fallax MG (SPAdes) (version 2) | ecosystem: Host-associated > Plants > Peat moss >...
TAATATTTTCGAATCCAAAAATTAGTATTTCAATTCAGAAAATTATAATTGATTGTAAAAATGGACATTTTAATTTTGAATATTTTAATATAAATATTAAAATTTATATTTCAACTCTGAAATTTTTTCATTTAAATTTTAAAATAATCATTTGATTTGAACCTGAAATTTTAATTCCAAATTATTATTTTGGATTCTCAGAATTAATACTTCCAGTCTGAAAATTATTAATTGAATCTAAAAATGGACATTTCAATTTTGAATATTTTTATTTGATTATGAAAATTGACAGTTCAATTCTGGAAATTTTTATTTAAATTCAAAAAACTTATTTGATCTAAAACTTAATATTTGATTTCTACATTATTATTTTCAAATCTAAAAATCAGTATTTTAATTCAAAAAACAATATTGAGTCTAAAAATCAACATTTTGATTTTAAATATTTTTTATTTAAACTGGAAATTTGATATCTGAATTCTGAAGTTCTAAATTTAAATTTTAAGAAATTATTTGAGTTGAAAATTGAAAATTGAATTCCAAATTATTATTTTGGATTATTGAAATTAATATTTCAATTCAGAAAATTACTAATTGAGTCTTAAAATGGACATTCTAATTTTGAATATTATTATTTTAATTTGAAAATTGACATTTCAATTCTGAAATTTATTATTTAACTTCAAAAAACTTATTTGATCTAGAATTTGATATTTGAATTCTGAATTAATATTTTGGAATCTTAAATTTATATTTTAATTCAAGAAATTATTGATTGAGCTTTAAGGATTTTTTCTAGTAGTGTTATGCATAGTATATCACTTTTATAAATAATTATAAATGATTATTTTTATTAAACCTTAGTTACACATAATAATAATTGTTGTAACAAAGATTTGTATATTTTCTAAATTTATATTTTTATATTATAAGAAATTAATTAATGTAATTAATGTGACATTACTTTAAAATCATTGCAATTAATTCATAGAAGAATTAATAAGTATTTGCATAATTATTTTCTAATTGAACATAATTATTCACATTTTGTAATTTATAACTTCAAACCTGAATTAAAAATTTGGAAAACCCATAGTGTAGTTAAAATAATTATTTTGCTGATTTTAATTTCACGAATTACCTATATAATTTTTAAATTTTGTGATTAATCATCTATGATGAGTATTTTACAATAATTTTAAAGTAATTATAAAAATTAACATTATGTTTAAAAATTATTTTATTTATAGTTAATAATTAGCAAAAGAAAAAAATTACTTGACCTATAATTTGTTTTACAAACTAAATGTAATTATACAATAAGTAATGTAATTAATTGAATAAAGTTTTTTTTTAAATCGTGTAAGAATTTACTTTCTAATAGTAATTGTTAATCCATTACTTATAATTTGAACATAAATATTTAAAATAGTTATTTAAAAAATTATAATCATTAAATTAGTTTTACATTAATTGTATTATATATAATTTAAACAGATTTTAAAAATAAATAAAATATTTTTAAATATCTTAAATATTTATTTATTTGTGAGTTATGTATTAATAATTTGTGAGTTACTAGATAGTTAGTTTGTTAAATATTAAGAATTTATTACTTATTTAAGTAATTGATACTGAATACTGAATATTTGTAGTGTGTAATTTATAATTTAAATTCATGTAAACTTAATCATTATTAATTAAATGATTATCTAATATTTAGCACTTGAATTGTTTAGAAATCTAAAAATTAAGAAAGTAAGGCATGAAGAAAGTTTTGGAGTTACAACTTAGTTTGTGAGGAAGTTGGAACTTCAAAATTTATCCCATATTGTTTGTTCTTCATTCCTATTTGGAACACTATATAAACAAGGGGGTGTGGTCATCGAATTTCACATTAAGAAATTTGTGCACATGGGATGAACTAATAAAAAAGGTCAACCCAAAAATAAAAAACAAATTATGCACATTTTAAAAATGCATACCTTCCCAACCTACTTATTTACCTAGCTAGGTAGGTACTTAGTTTGACCTACCCACCTAGGTTGGTCTATGTACCTATTTACCTAAGTACCTACCTATATGAGTAGGTATTTAACCTAGGAAAGTAGAACCTACCTATTAATTTTTTTAACCTAAATAGGTAGGTTGGTATGTAACCTAGGTTTGTAGGCACATATTTGTGTACCTACCTAGGTACCTACCAACTTAATATTAATATTTTAATATTTTTCTTCTTAATGCCACATGGCATACTTACATTGGGCCACATGTCATAATATAAGATCATCCAAGTATTAGAATTGAACGTCCTAGATTATTTCAAAATAATATTAATAATATTTTAAATAATCAAATATTAAAACACGTGGCAACACATCATTTGCCCTTAATTGTTACCAAAATAGTTGCATCTTAGTCGCATGTGACAATACGTATACAATGTAGTCAAAGGATGAAATGTATTTGTTGATTTTTTTTTCATACAATACCTTTTGTCATTTGCAATAATATTTAAACACGAAAGTCGTGGCCCATCAAGTTTGTGATGTACTTGATTTGTCATGGAAGCAACTAGGGATCAAGTTATGGATTAGATAGTTTTACATGTTTTAGAAGAACCAATTGTGTTACAACATATGGACTAGCTCCTAGTATGGTAGAAGATCAAGTGGGTGCAAGTACTTTAATGGAATAATTAATTCATGTTGCAACAAACAAATTAGCTCCTAATATAGTAAAAGATCAAGTAGGTGCAAATGTTTCAGTGAAAGAATTAATTCATGTTGCAACAAATGGGTCACTTCTTAATCCACTAAAAGAACCAATGCATGTTGCAATAAATGAATAAGGTCCTTTTACACTAGAAAAGCAAGTGCAACACATTGTAGTATTTGTTCCTCCAAGTGACCAATTAAATTATAATTATGTTAATTCATTACCCCACCCTCCTTTTCCATTTGAGAAGATGGGTGAGTTTTTTTGGCCCACATTTAAATTGTAATACCTTAATGTTTAGTTGCTTTCTTGTAATTTTTGGCCTAACAATACCTTCATGTTTCACTTTTCAACCCTCACCTTCAAAAACAATACCAGGTCAATGTGTTGACCTTGTTATTTTTTTGGGTTTTTATATATGTTTGTTATTTTAGAGCCAAATGAGCCATTTTGATTTGGCAAGGATGGGGTGGCATAGGCTAGATTTTCAAGTAGATTTGTTTGCAAGGTTGGGGCTTGTGATGCATTTAATGTAGCCAAATACCTACTGGTTAGACACTTGGGTTGCAAGCATGATCTTGCCATAAAGTTGGGGAAGTTTGGTCACTCATACACATAACACAAGAGGTGTCAAGACATGAATGCATGTGTCTTAAATAACCCCTTCATTAGGCTTTGTCGCAATGAGTTAAAGGCAATTCATCGATATGCTAGTAGGTGAACATGTGAACTACTCATTTGAATAGAAGTGAATCTTCAAAAATATTCCATGCCATGTCATGGAGTATTCTTGGTATATTGTTTTCCACATGGCAAACTTTAAATGACATGGCAAAATATACCATGGCATGGCATGGAATATTTTGCCACGTGACTTGCATATTTTTTTGGGAACAATGATGGTTTATTGACTCTGAACATGGGTTTGGCAAATAGAGCTTTCGATTATAGCCTAATGTGAAGGTTTGAAAACAAAAGAAGACATGCATGCATTTCATCATCCCCGGTGCAACCAATATTCCAAATGTCTAAAGCTCTTGGAAAAAAATATAAGATTTTTAGAATTGTTGAAATGGGTGGAAATTGCATGGTTGAAAAATATTTGATGAAATTAAATTCTCAAAATCTTTAAATATTTGCCAAACATGTGTCGAAATGGCAAAGGTACTACAATATTATCATGAGCCAATATACACGAAAGCATGTAATGATTGTCAAGTTTTATTGATGGTATTGGCTTAAATGGAAATAAATATATGAACAACACTAATGTATATTCACCAAAACAAAATCAATATACATTTCATGGAAACTAGAATCCAAACTTCCTACATAGTCCAAACAACAATTGCAAGCTTCATGAATGACAAAATCACAATTGATTTGATGCAAATACATTTGTGATGTACTATCACAAAAGTTCAAAGGCTTTAAAGCACTTCAACAAACATTGAACTTCATCCCAACCCCATGTACAATGATGAATGAACTTTTCCATGAACCCATATAACATAATCATTTATAAGACATTATACACATGTTTACATTGCACATACACCCCATGGCCACCCAAAAAACCTGCCAACATTGTGACAAAATAAACACATGAACATCCAAGGAAATTTCCAAGAGTCACATTGTATCTTTTGTCATTTGAAATAATACTGTAAATTTGTCCATACCCAAGTGAAGGGACATCAATAATGGGGAAACACTAGTGCATTCGAGAAGTAACTTTCTAGCTTCCCAATTGTTGGTGTGAAAACTTGTTACACCCTAAACCTTTTTCCTCCTAATAACTCCTTCCTTGCAAACCTTATACATATATAAACATTTCCTTGCTTGTCATTGTTGGGGAGCTTTGAGCTCCCCCAATAGATATTGATCTACTACCTTAACCTTAAGGTCAATTTTATCATTAAATAATCTTCAAAATAATGAAATATTTTTTTGTGAAAAATATGAAGTTGACATGTTGAAGATCATCATAATTATCATAGGCAATACTTTGAATAATTTCACTACTCGTGTGACAATATCATAATAGATCATGGTAAATTCAATAATTTCAAATTTTGAAAACGAATTATTTTCTTGAAAAAGAAATAATTTGTTTCATCAATGTCAAAACTAACCCAAGACTACGTTATACGGCCAAGGAGCTTTTGACACATTCTACAACATTTGAGAATGAGAATCTCGGCTAAAATTCTATGGTTTAGGCCTTTTGCTTAACCAAAGAAATAGAAAAAAGCAAACCTAGTAGGCTCCATTAAAAAACTGTAAACCTATTGGCTCTCTTAGAAGTAGGGCTCCTCCCTATAAGGAAGGATAGTGGACGACTTTTGGAAAAGCATCCTGATCCACCGCCCTTTTTTTTCTACGACAGGTACAGTAGTGGGTTGTTGTGGAAGAGGAGTGGAGTAGGAGGTAGGCAGTAGCCAGTTAAAAGAAGGTAAAAGTAGGTATAATCTTGACATAACAAGTGAACTTGACCAAGGTGGAAGCGAATAAAAGAGATTAGTTTAGGTTCATCCACGAGTGACTTGAATTAGGGTTCCATCCAAACGCGGGTTCACTTGGGGCAGTTGTCGGGGATCCCATCACTTATTACAACTTGGAAGGAAAATTTTCTAAAATCCCATGTGAAGACTTTTGTTCGTTCTGTTCGTACCTACCTGTCTACTCAGCACTATATGGCGTGTCGCCGTCTCTTTGGTACCGACGGCCTACCCACGACGCCTGTAGTGAACCGCGTTTAAGTACGACTGCAACATTTACCAAAAAGCAGCGGTAAAATACTTACGCGGACCGCAGCTCACAGAACCTTGACCCTCAAGCCTCTCTTTGTTCTAGGAAGCCGAGGGTTCAGGGATCACGTATATAACAATTGCCAAGTTTTGTGTCTGTACAACAATCTTTTCCCTCTATCTTTCTCTGTTTGATTTTGAATACACATGTCGCTGGAAATTTTCTCTCTAGCCTACTATTCTGCTCCCTCATCTTTTCCTCTTGCTCCAACTGCCTCCTTTCTGTGTTGAGTTGTTTCTGTGCTATGTGAGAAATTCCTCCACGGCTTTTGGGGAGGGGTTGAGGGTGTGTAAGGTGGGTGTTTGAGCCTCAGCTCCGGGATTTGTATATTGTTCAGTTGTTGCTCAGCTCTGTTTGTTTGTTTGTTTGTCTAAGTCATTAGTGGCATCGGCTTGAAGCCATTGTGCGTGTGCGTGTTTGTGTGTTGGGTTTTTATCTACTCATCTCCGTTTGAGATTTTGTGATTGAATTCCGCATCTTTGATCTCAGTGGGAAGGAATCAATTAATCAATCATTTTGTGCGGACAAAATCCGGGAGAATGCAGGACCATAACGAGGTATGTTTTGGGAATTATTGGTTCAGAAAAAGAAGTTTTCCTGTGTAGTTTATTATAGCACATTTGAAAGAGCGCAGCAGCAAGTTCTTGCAGAGTCTAGAGAGTGAGAATGAATTGTAGAGGCTGAATTTGAGACTCGAATTTATTTGTGTGCAGTTTTTCGCTTACGGGCAAAACGGGCCGTGGTGGATGCAAACCATGCCACCACCTGGGTGGCAGCTGGTACCTGTAGGGACGACAGCCAAGCCTAAGGAGCCTGAAAAGGTCAGCTCATGAGGATCCCTAGTCCGGAAGCATGTCACTATGCCAAAGATCTTTGGCAGAGTGATATATATTTCAGAATAACAGAGAAGATGATAAAAGGTGCTTCTATAATTAAGCTGGCTGAATGTTTGTCACTCATTGCAGACGTGTTTTGTGTGTCCAGGTTTTCACTTTTGGACCCGGGGGGCCGACATGGATGCCACCAGCTGGAACCCGGTGGCAGCTGGTAGAGGACAAAAAGGCGGACAATAAGGACAAGAAGCCGGCGGAGAAAAAAGAGGAGAAGAAAGAGAAGCATCCGGTGGGAGATCATACTACCCCATTGATTATTCTCTTCATCTAATTGCGTGTACATTTGCTGGGTCCTGCTCCAAGTTAGCAATCTTCTGTCTGAATTCAGCAAATTGCTATGATGACTCATGATCTGTTGTACGACCTGTTTGGATTTACAGGAACTGGTAATGAATGTGAAGATGTGTTGCGACAAATGTGAGGACATAGTAAAAGAAGGAGTCTGGGACGTGCCGGGTGAGTGAAACTCTAAACCCATCTGGAAACAAATTCAAAATTATATTCTCTGTTTCTGCAGTGGGTGCGTGTGATTTTCCATGGAACTGATTCTCCATCTAATCTAATTTCTCATACCCATTCTGTGCATTTTATTTTTCTCTCTGCAGGTGTTGTGGATGTGAAGACAGACAGAGTGCACTCTAGAGTGCTAGTTGTGGGCAAGGTAGAGAAATCAAAAGTACTGAAAAAGGCCAAGAAAGTCGACAAGAAAGCCAACTTCGTGGAAATGAAGAAAACAGAGGAGAAAAAAAAACCGGAGGAAAAGAAACCGGAGGAAAAGAAAGATGCAGCAGGATCCAGCAACAAGGCCATGACTAATGTAATCTATAACCCACCCCCTTATCCCTACTATCCTTATTATCCTCCTACTTTCATGCCTCCGGTTCCGAATTTTGCTCTAAGAGACTCAGACAGTCCTTACACACCCACCCAATCCTACTCTCCTTATTACAATCCTGAAAGTGATTATGGTTACTATAATTACCCACATAATTCTCATTACTATAGATGATGCTAAACGTTTTGATCTGGATTTAAATCTGCATGGTGTAGGATACTCATGTGCCCAATTTGTAAATTAAATAACAGATATTTGTACAAGATTTTCCAAAGCAAAAATTTGTCCTCTTGTGTTTTTGGGAGAGGAGTGGTTGAAATTAGCAGATCATGCTGCACTATGCATAGAGAGGCTCCTTTTTGTTCCTTTTGGATAAAACCAGTGGGATTCAGCAACTTTCTAATAGACAAATGGCAGACCCAACTTGACAAGCCATTTGGTACCCGCAAGTCAAGCTCATTGGCAAAGATGGAAAAACTCTGTAAATAAGAATCAAAGATGGGAACCCATCCATCAAAAGTACAAGGCAAAAAGAAAACAAGTAGACACAACCCCAAGATAAAACAAAAGCAAACAATCAACAAAAATCTCGACTAGGAGGATTCATGACTATGAAATGACGATCCTCAATAACAAAGAAGATTTACACAAAAGAGCTGTCATCTGGCACAAATTGGCTAGTGATGGAGGTAACATAGGGCTGGCAGGAATTTCATCTGCACTCCACTGGGTTCGAACCCAGGACCTTTTTAGGCTTGAGCAACTTTGAGGCACTCATCCTGCAGTTGGGTGGGGAAAGGAGGAAAGTAGCTCGTTAAACGCTTGTGAACCCCAAAGTTGAACTCTTATGACAACCTTTTACTTGCAAAGATATTTTGAACTTTTGGGAAAAGACTTTTGTGGACTGGAGATAAAACCGCGTACAGGAATTGAGTGCAGTAGGTGTTATGTAATGTAAATACTAAACCCTGAGTTAGTATGAGGTAACTGAATTGGGCCAGGGTGAACCAGCACCCACACCTTCTTGAGTTTGGCCTTTCAGTGGCCAAATTCCACGCCAGAAATGTCAAATTTGGACTCCTGAGACCTTGTTTTGGTTTAGGACGGGATCGAACCATGGTTAGAAGCAAGCTAAGAAAACTCAGGATTTTTACCATGGTACCAATGTGGGTGCCGGTTTGCCCAACGCATTGTGGGTATTCCAAAGTCAGAGGACCTATCAAGAACCCAGCAATCCAGGTCCCCCAACATATTTTCAACTTTCCATAGGTGCCAAGACAGGACTAATGGAGTCAACCAGTGTTGGAGGGTTCCTGATCTTTTTTCATAAACGTCAGGTAGGTTTTTTTTTGGAAAAAACTTGAGTTGGTTAGGTTATCAATATTGTGAGGGTAATGATGATCAGTTCTGCATAAGGGTAGGTTATCAAATAATCATTTGATAACCATCACTTATCCTGCCTGTTATTAGCTGATTATAAGTGTTTTAATTTTATTTATATATATTTTTCTCTGTTTTTTTGGATTTCTTCATGAAAACATTAAGTGTTTTAGGGTTGATAACCTACCTGAATGATAACTAGGTCATCCAGGTAGGTTATTGCATTTTGATACTTTAATATTAGTTGGGTTATTAAATGATTCTAAGAAAATCAAGAACTGAGTGGTAAGGTATTAATAATGAGATTGATAACCTTATTGATATCCGGGTCAAAACTCAATAGCCGGCCAACAGTGGAGTCCACACGTTCCCATGTTTGACTGTCCATACAGTCCTATTGCATCCCTTAGTAACTTAGGGTATGGCATGAATGAAAAAAAAGAAGATTCTAGATTCTAAGTGTCGGATTATAGCAAAGGGAGATTCTCATTAACGTCCAAAACTCGTCTCATGCAATGCCAGGAAAATATTTTTATTGGGAGTTTGGGTCAATTGGGTCTTTCTGGTCCCTGCCGGGTCCCGCTGGCTTTCATGTGCTTTGACCCTTTATGGCCCTGCCCTGACGCCGTCGGGTGAACCAGGACCCAAGTTGGTACCATGGTAAAACTTCCAAAAATCCATTTAAGTTACTTTTAATAGTACAAATATATCCCATTCTTATACTAAATCAGGGTGTCTGACTTAAAATCTAACATTTTTTGGGCTTAATATGGCCTGCCAGAGGTCTCACTCAAAAAGGTGAAGGAACCACCATGGGTACTGGTTCACCCTGGCCCTCAAATATGTTTCATTAGTCTTTCTTTTCTTCCTGGAGAAAATAAAACTCTTTATGCCCTGTCTAGAAGACAGGACAGAAAGATTCAAAGACTGCAAAGTGGGCATCCTCAACTAGAGTGTTAGAAAGTCAGCGGAGAAGACGAGTGGTAGATTGGTAGTATCAGGCCATAAAATGTTCAACACTATTGTTGAATAATACTTTCAGGGATCTTCTAGAACCCCACCCATTAGTAGCCAAAGTGAATGGCGAGAGGCAATCAACACCCAGCAGTGCACCATGAAGGATGGATGGAAGGTACGTAGACAAGGAAGACTTTCCATTGGGTTCGGTTCACTGCTAGACCATGGTGGTTAGCTCAGTATATTTCTGTTTTTACTAAACCCCTACTAACAATCCACTAGGCCTTACGTAAGGTCAGTTGACACTTGCAGGTAAGGACAATGATAAACTACTAGTTTACAAACATTGTTCACATATGTTAATTCTTTTTGGTAAGTAGATGACATGTCTTGGTGATGTGGCATGCTATCTATAAGTCACCAACAATGGATATAACCAATTGGTAAGGTATCACTCCATCAATAAAATCTTATGATTAAGTACATTTTAAAGCTTTCCCTTGCCATTTTCCCTCCTTTTCTTACCTCTCTTCAAACTTTTCTTGCGCCTTTTTTTCCCTTTTTTGTCTCTCATCTTCCTTTTGTACTTTTGTTTCTCTCCTACCTCTTCTTCCCCCCCTTCTTCTGCCTCTCTTCTTCCTCTACTACCTCTCCTTCTTTCCTAGACCTTTTTTTTTTGGTTCTTGCACACACCATAAGAATCTAGAATCATGGAACTTGGTGGGAACAATTCAATGTCATCATTGCAATAACAAGAAAATGCAAGGATAGAGAGGGGGAGAAGAAGGGAAAGGGGAGGTTGGATAGTACCTTGTGTAGTAGCAAGGGAAGGAGATATAATGCAATTTGGAGCAGTCATAACATCATTTGGAGCAATTGCATCTTTTGTAATGCAATTTGGAAAAGCCACTTTGTCAATTGGAATAACCGCAACTTTAGCAATTGGTGGAAGTCTGGATGTTGGAACAACTACACCTTCTTGCCCAAAGACAAGGTAATTGGGATCATGTTTAAACCTTGGCACTCATCCAATGCAAAAACAAAAGCACATCAATTTTAAAGGATTGGTGGATCCACACTTTCAAATTTTTTTGCAAGATAAAAATGGCAAAAGATTGTTGAAAAGTTGCAAAAGATCACAAAGGCCAAAACCCCACACAATGGCCAAATGTGTAAAGACTAATGGAATGGGTTAAATTTTAACATTGAGAAGATTTTAGACTATCACACAAGGATTGGCCACCATACCTCGTTCTAGGCTTTGACAAGTAAAGAACATGATAATCACCACCTTCCAAGAAAATTTAATAGACTTTTATTATGTATTCGAATATTTCCAAGGAGAAAGGGAAGTGAACATACATTTGCATGTGAAAGACATTCAAGCTAAGGGAGATGGGGTCTACATTCCACCACAAGTGCAAGATGCATAGGATTTTATTACACTTCAAAATTCATTTCTATAAGATATTTTGGGAGAGGATTTTATTCCCAAAAAGCATGCAAATTAAGGACAACAAGCAATAATGCATGGAGTACAATGGGGTCAAGTGCTGTTGTAAACCTTGATGAATACTCTAAGTCATCTCAAGGCTATTAAAAGATTATGATCATGGAATCTCCATCTAGGTGTATACAAGCTATGGTGGCTCCTTTTTTGTGACCTTATGGACTTTTTATAGAGTGTACTCTATTCAAATGCCACAAACACATTGTAAAATCATTAATTTGAAAAAAATAATTATGGATTAAAATTGTCAACTTGAATAAAAATATTTATTAAAGGGAAATTTTCAATAAACATAAACTAATCATATAGTAATGGATTTTTAAAGTGGACATATGGACTATAATATGGGTTCTACATTAGCATTCAAATGCATTTTTTGTTATGATTTCATCTCAATATTTTTTATAAGGACTCAATATATGATACATGATGGAAAAATAAATATGAATTGAAAAAAATTAGTGAACAAATAACTATGGACTTTTGAATGACCAAATTTGGGCCATATTTTCAAAAGTCCCAATCTTGGTCATTTTTTGTTGGATTGATATTGTTTTCCCCCTTACGTGTATAATAAATAAATAAATAAATGGGCAACCTTATATGTGGATTTTATTAGTTGATTAATCACCACATATGGCCCATTAAACATTGATTTTTTACATTTTTTCCATTTTAGTGTTAATTTTTCCATTTATATGGACTTTTTGGGACTAGGAATCTTGCTACTTTTGAGCCACCATAGCTTGCATCTACCCATCTACGTCATCACTTGAAAAACCCCAATAACATTAATAGCACTTGAAAACACAAGTGTCAAACACAAGAAGACGAATGTGATTTTTCTAATCCTTAAAGCGTCATACAAAAATAACAAAGTGCTTGTTAATGCAATGGAACACATCAATGTCACACACCTTGAGATTGAAAAGCACAAAAAACAAGGTTCAAAAAGACGAACTATAGTATTTAAAATCCAAAGATTCATCTTAGAAGTAAAAACATGGTGAATGTTTTGGTCAATTTGAATGCAACATTGTGTCATGTTTTCATTCATGATAAAGATGATATTCCCCCACCAGTAAACATAATGTTAGATTCATCAAAAGATGAAAATCAACATGCAAACACTTACATGGTCAGTGATGATGATGGAGCCAATTGAACATCAAAGAGACTTGCAAAGTGGTTCAAATTCCTTAAGGAATAGCAAACTGTTGTCACGACATCACCCTTTTTATATTCCTTTACATAGTCCTATTTGACCATGTAAAGACAAATAATGGATGAAATTGATGGAATCTAAAATTGTAGTCACTTAAAATATACTATTTGAAAATTATTTGACACACTTTGATTCATTAATAAAATGCGGATCAAAATATAAGACAAAAAAAAATTCCATTAAAGACTAAGTCCTTGTTGTCCTTTGTGGTATGCTTAAACGAATTTGGACCTAGAATGGGTAATTGTCAATTCCAAACTTCAGTTCTTAGATTCAAATTTTAGTTATCAATGAAACATAAAACCATAAACTAGATTCATCTTCAAATCCATGGCCTTTGAGTTTTAAGATATTGTTATAATGTTGTTCATTATGTTGTTCCAGAAACCTCATTACCAAGTAAAGGAGCATGTTCACCATCAATGTCATTACCCATTTCTACAATTCCTGCTTTACAACTTGAATTGGCTAATTTTCTACTTCTAGTTGAATCGTCAAAAATTCAACATTTTTATTTGTCCATTGAATATCAAGTTATGCAACATGCAACAAGAGGCAAAACATTGGGTAAGGAAAGGATATGTAAGTTAGTTTCTTGTAAAAGCTCCCTGAACATTTTTTTTAGGATTTTGAAGGTATTTTCAACTACATTTCTATGATGGACAATTGACAATTATACAAGGCCTTTAAAATAGTATGGCATACCATTGTTTTCTTGTGCAACACCATCAACCATGGCAACAAGGGATAACCCTTGTCCCCTAGAAGGTAAAGCCTTATACCTTTTTATCCTTGGTCCATACCTAACATATTTCTTTTAGTGGTTTTGTAGTACAATGATGATAATGTTTAGGGCATCCTAAAAGAATGATCCATCTTAGGTCATTTTAGATTATTTTCAATTATTTTAGGTTATTTCACCTTATTTTATTTTTGGCCATTTTAGGTTATTTCACCTTAATCTATTGTAAATTATTGTAAATTATTCTAAGTTATTCTATCTTAAATTATAATAGGTTGTTCTACTTTAAGCCATGTAACATTAGGTTAAGGTATAGCCTAAAGTATAATAACTTAAAATATCTTAATGTATAACTTTAAATAGCTTTAAATAATCTAAGGTATAATCTAAAATAGCTAAGGTAAAATAACCAAAAATAAATTAAGATTGAATAGCTTAAAATAAACCTATGGGGGAATAATCAATAATAACCAAGAATAACTTGTAATAAGCTTATAAGAACCTAAGCAAAATAGCCTATAAGGTAGAATAACTTATATTGGCCTAAGGTGGAATTTTCATGAACAATAAATTATAGGGATTTTTTTTTAATTTTCCAAAAATATTCTTTAAAATATGCCTTAAGTTTTTTAGAAGTTTCTAAATAACTCCTTAAGGAATAAGTTTGAATTTTTTTAGATATTTCTAAAAGGACCCATGAAAAATATGTTTAATAGTTTTTAAAAGACATAGATTTAAAGTAAACCCATCCTTGGGTGCATGGTACCATTAAGAACATCACACCCTAAATGTTTTAAACACATTGAATTTCAAGATAACATAGGATTCATTTAAATAAAAATTTGAAATTTGAACGTTATGTAAAAAAATTACCCAAGTTGTGTAGAATTTGAAACTATAATTGGATTTACAAAAAAATAAGTTTCAATATTCCAAATGAGTGGTCAAGGAAAAAATTGCACACTTTAGGTTCCTTTGTTTAAGAACACAAAAAAAACACATTTTTCACTTTTGAAATGTTTTTAATATCTAGGAGGGCCTAAGATGCCCTTTTTTTAAATTTGATTAATAAATAGTGGATTGAAACAATCATACTTTTTTGAGAAAATTTCAAAAGTTAGGACTAAAAGGTCTTGAAAGGTCATTACATTCATGTTTACAAATTTTTAACAATTTTCATTTTTTGGTTTCAATCAACAATTTTGGCCACACCCTAATTAGTATAGCTAATAAACTAGAAAACAAAATTTCACAATGGTGTGACTTGACACTTATTGATAAGGAGTTAGAAATTCTAGGAACACATTTTAGAAACATTTTAAGAAGACAAATATTTTACTTGTGTAACCTATCTAGGTGTTTACAAATTTTCCATAGTGTACATAGACATAGGTGGGGAACATGAAGCCCATGTGATGTAAGTCAATAGTAAAAGTCCCAATTTTGAAAATATTAAAATTATTTAATTAAATTAAATTGGGTCCATGTTTCCTTGAATTTTGGTGAAGTGGTTCATAGTAGTACCACCCAAAAATAGGTTTGTCCATTAACAAAAACTTTTAAATTGAGTTTTAAAATAATTGATAGAAGTTTTTTAAAGATGTAATTTATAAAAAAGAATTGGTGAAAGCTTTTAGAAGACATGGTTAACAAAATTTTCTAGAAGTTTATTTAATATAAACTTAAAAAAGGTTTCATTAATGATTTTTTTTCAAAAGGTTGATAATTTTAATATTTATAAAATGTAAACCATTAAATAATATAAAAAAGGTCTATTTAAGGCACCACCCCTCAATCTTACTAAAACAAGTTATGCTTAAGTTTGTAAAGTTAACTTGCCTTAGTTCATGATTAATTTTAATCATGTTTTGTTCAAGTAATACAATTGTTTAGTTTTTGTTCATTGTTAAGTTCTTTTTTTATCAAGTCTAATAGTTTTTTCCAAGTTATGTATTTGTCCTATCTTTCATAGAAATAGCCTAAAATAACAAAAAATAACTTAAAATAACCTAAGATGCAATAACGTAACATAACCTAAAGTGCAATATTTTATAATAACCTATAATGGTAAAAAAATAACATAAGGTACAATAACCTAAATAAACCTAGGGTGGAATATTTTAAATAATTTATAACATATAAAATTAGAATAGATGAAAATAATTTATAATAACTTAGGGTGAAAAAATTTATTATAATAATAATAAACATAAAATAATAGTAAATAACTTAAAGTGGAATAATATAAAATAATCAATTAGAGGGAAAATACATTTGCCTATAACTTATAATAGCCGATAATAGCTTAGGGTAAATAGCTAAAATTAACTTAAAATGGCCCAAGGTATAATAACCTAGGGTACAATTTAAGGTCCAATAACTTAAGATATTTAAAACAATTTCTTAAAAAATCATTAAAATAAATTACTTTAATTAATAACGAATTATGTCAATTAAAGGTGACAACATGGCGATTAAATAGTGACCCTATAATGACATAACTTTAAACAAGGTGATATGACTAAGGTGGGATGAATTTATGTCACTTTTAAAGTCCCATAGTGATTTTGGCTAATGCACTTCACCCCATTTTTGGACTAATGCAACTTAAGCATTATTAGTGTGACCTATGTAATTGTACACATATTATAATTTATATTATAGAAAGATAAATATTACACATTTTAAACACTTAAATTGAAATAAAATTTCCATTCAAATTTTATATCTTGAGCTATGTTGAATTTTCAATAATAAAAATTACTCAAAATTCCATATCTTTTGCACATTAAATCTAAAAGTTTCAAAATTGTTCCATGCAACCCTACTCATTTAAGCATGCAAAATTTTCTTTATAATTTATAAATTTTTATTGAATTTTCAATGAAAATTTTATTCAAAATTCAATCAATCCTAAATTGTAGGTAAAATATTTTCTTGGTTTAAATAAAATTTTGCACATTTTGGGACTAAGTACGTGAACACTCCAACAAAAATCAACCTAACATTTATGTAAGAAAGCTAGACTTAGTTGTTAGAGATCAACCATAACATTGCCAAGTTTGTAGGAATTTTTGGAGTTGTCCAAGTACTTTGTGAATACACAACTAGTGCCAAAAACACCTCATAAAAGCTTTGAATTTGTATAAATTAAAACATCCAAAAGATCTAAGTATTAACTTCATCCACTATTGTACAATGTTGAAAGATGAACTTTATTGGGTTAAAGTGTGCAATGAGACGAAGAAGACTATGCCTATGAAATGTAAAATTTGTTTTGTTATTTATGAAGGAGATACCAACAAAATGGAAATAATGGATATTGACACATTGACTACTTCAATCTCACATAAATATTTTGTCAAAAGTGACAAAGGAAGCAAAGCAAGTGGCAAAGCCAATGAATGTGCCATGACAACACAAATTGGGTGACAAAACACATGGTTATAGCCACATTGAAGAAATCAACAATTCTTGATTTAACTATCTAGCTACACAACATTCTTCTTATGCCCAAAGAAAAATTATAAATTGAAATAACACATGACGAACATAAGAGCTTTAAAAGCTTGAACATTGATTCCAACTCCGCATTGAATTTGCAACAACTTTAATTCCAACTCCCTTGCAACCTATCAACCTATTAAGAGAGGATCACATAAATGAAACCCATGAATAGAATTGGCGAATTGAAAAGAATAGATTGAATGTAAGGCACAAATGCAACTTTAATGTATTTGGTTGTTTTTCTTAGCCCACAAATGTGCAATGAGCTCATTTTTCAAAACATGGTGCGTCCTTAGGGGGACATTAAATCTTGAACTTCTAAACTACATGTGTCAAACAAAGTTTTTATTGGAGGGTATTAAAGGAGGGAATTATTTTTATTCCCAGCTTATTATTACTTAATTATTTAATATACACATACTCAAGTTACAATACAAACTTAAGTTAATTATAAGTTTTCCTTTACACTCAATTTTGATACCCCTAATTTATTAAAAAAATATTAACAATTTTTAAAAAAATTAATGTATGAAAGACAAATTCAACAAACAAATTACAAATTAAGATTTCAAAAATAAGCTTCAAACAAGTTCATATTAATAAGATATCAACTTGCAAAAAAAAATTGAAACAAAAAAAAGAAATAAGATGGATCTATACATTAGAAGAAAAATTGTCTTTTTTGAATTGTTGTTCGTTACTACAAGTGTCATTTGTGAATATTTTAATTGCAAATGTTGCAAATGCAAACGACAAGTTGAAACTTTAAAAAGATAGTTTTTCTTCTATTGATAATTTCTTCAACTAAACTTGATTGATAATTTGAAAAACTGGCTAAGATTTTAATTTCATATTCACGGGGGCTTTCATTTGTCTTGTGAATTTTATATTCTATGAAAATAAAATCAATTCAAACTATATGTAAGGAATCCTCCACAATTTGTTTATTTTGTCTTCTTGTTAGTGAAATATAAAGGTCATAATGCTCTTAAATCCCATCACATATGCACAAATGAAGCCTTTAGTGTACCCCTTCCACACACACACACAAACATTTTTCCTTTACACATGCAAAATTAAAATACATGGGCAATGTTTTGGAAACAAACCATGTCGTAGAACAAAACACGTGGGCAGTTATAATTTCCTACTAACTGTAAACACGTCCATGCATCAAACTAATCTAGTAGCTAGTAAATTCTTTTTTTTTCTCAAAATTCATAGTGATAATAAATATTAATAAGTTTATGTCCACCCAATTGTTATCAATTATGTCATATTTGAATTTGGAATTACATTTTGACTTTTTTAACCAATTTAACAACACCATTATGACAAAGGTCCCCCCACTTGCTTTCCTAGTTAAAACATTAGGTTTGTCCATCAAATCAATGGGTTGCCTTGAGAGGCCCCATCTAGTTGCAACCCTCTTTATAAATTTTGGGATTTTCCTTAGCCACCAAGTACCATTATTTGTGGCATTGCAAACTAGGGTGGGTTTACGTGCCTTTGAATTCTTACAAACCTTTCACTTCAAGCCAATTTGGTTATAAATGGAATATTGCAGAAAGTAAACACCATAATTGTTGCCCCATAATTGTCCAACAAACATGTATTGTAAATTGCAGCTATTAAATAATTTTTTAAATGATTGAAACACATTGATTTCCTCACACATGTCAATTTATTCTTAGAAAGGAAAGGATTTCCATTGAATTGGTTTACCAATATGTGGTTATAGATTGTGTTCCCTTTGTATATATTCCACAATAGGGCAAATTGAAATCCCATACCCATTGTAAAGTAAAATTGTCCATCCATTTCATTCAACCTATCAAAAATTGCATCTTGCATTTCATGCTTTATAATGACCACATTGTCTAAGTCATCATCAACTAGGTCACCTTCAATATCATCATCAATTTTAGCCCACCTTTAGCATGTGTTACACTTGGTGGTGGAAGGGGTTATTGTTATTCACTAGCATAATTTTGTACCACCTCATAATCATCATCCTCCCTTGTTGTGGTTCTTCTAGGTGTAACATAGGCTAGATGCTTAGGATCAACCTTTTCTACCCTCATGGTTCATCAAACCATGAACACTTACCATGAACCATTGAAGCCCCTTTCATGTTCATTGTTGTCAACATATTTTGAGCAACATTGAGCCCTTTTATTAAGGCCATAATTATATCTTCATTTGACCTTAGACTATATATTATAAACTAGATTGGTGATAGATTCACCTTCTTGTAAAAGATGCAAGTCAACCCACTTTTTTTTTATTTTGTTGTGGACTTGTCCAAATTGAAGCCCATTCTCACCATATTCAATGACAACAAGGTGGCTAAACTATTACAACTCACAAGTTCCAAAAAGTCATATGCACACCTTATTCCTACCATTACCTTAATCTTGGAAAAACACAATTTGCAACAATTTGATTTAGTCAAGTGCAAATATACTAGTTCAAGGTACCAATCTTTAAAATGTTTAATCAATAAAACAACAAAATGACAAGGTATCTTAATACCCATAAATCATTGATGGTTCGCAAAAAGATTTCTAACATTTTTTTTTCTAAGGTTCCTAGTGGCTAAATGGTTTCCATGGTTCAACCATAATCTCCAAAGGTGGAAGAAAATGACACTTTGAAAGCTAAAATGATTCTACTTTGTAAATCCAAAATCAATGACATAAATATCTCAATGTAATCTACACATATCTCCAAATACAATTTAGTGCCCAACATACTTTCATGATGAATGTCTCCATTGGTTTGCAACATGTTCAAACAATTTTGAACCTTCCTTTGACAAATCTTTTGAATTGAAGCCCAATTTTGTTTATTGGTTCTTTGTCTATCCCCCAACTTCAAACCATGTTGGTCAAAAGTGTATTTGTTATATATTTGACCAATATGCTCAAGAAAACAAATCTCTACACCTAGTTGTGAAAACTTCACGTGACTATCCAAAGGATTTATAGGTTTTTTGCCATTGTGGATATAGGGTCCTAGTCATGAAGATTGGGCAAGCATCATGTGCCTCATTCAATCCAACAAACATCAACCATCTAGGCCACTTCTATTTTCAATCAGAAACATGTTTGTATTGTATAATTTGTTAGCATTAATTGACATCAACAACAATTATCAACATCACTAGCATGCCCAACAATAGGTCTGACAATGGTTTGACATTCAAATCTCCATAGAATGTAGATAACATCTCATTATTGTTGAACCCAATTAACATTAAAACAATTGCACATACAACACACCACAAGGACCAATCTCAATATTTTTTCATGTAAAGTCTTGACAGTTAGGATTTAGCAAAATTGCCAATTGTGTTATTTGTAAAAGGATCCAAGATTTTTTTGTAACCAACGTCCTTTAAAATTCCAACAATGGGGAGGAAGACTCACACATTAATGATCCACTTTCACACCACAAAAGTAAATTAGAATATCACCTTTGGAATCCCATGCAATTTTAGACTTGATTTGATTTTCATCTTCAATCGATAAATAAGGACAAACGCACTAACATTATGAATGGTTTTTCTTCTTTGTCAATTTATGATACACATTTGAAAATAACATGTTCACTAAGGAGAAATTGAACACATTTGTTGTTTGCTTGTTTTGTTGTCTATAATAGCTTGGTCTAACAAAGGTTAAATAGAACATGTCATACAAACGATGCCCACCATAGGTTTTCATACTTTGGGCAAAAGCTTTGTTGCTAATAACCCACCTATGTCATTATTTTTTGTGATTAAGATTTGTTACAACACCCTTCAAATTTATTATTATTTTCTTTTTGTCTCTAAAAACATTTGTACAATGGGTAGACAATATATTGTTACAAAATTGAAATGCATATTTTCTCTTCAAACATGTTCAAATAAACTAAATTTCAGTAACAACCTTGACATTTTGAATGTCGCAACCCCACTTTGGCCAAGTGTGGGAGTGAAGCCCAACACTCCCAAAGTTGGGGACTTGGAGTCCTCCGGGACTCCCGAATGTTTAGGGTTCGACAACAAGGCCCAAAACACCTCGCATTGAGGTGTTCTTGGTGTCATTGGAAAGGTCTTGAAGCGTAGATATCGAAAATGGCCTCGCATTGGCCATTTGGACATCTGTAACCCAAGTTATGGGCAAAAGAAGTTTGACTCCCGACCATTAAAAGTCGGGAATCGACCTCTTCCCGACCTCCGAATTGAGAGTGCGATACGTCGTTGGAAAGATCTCGACGAGGGCTACAAGTTTGGTTTAGACCTCGTTGCGATCAGACTTTGCAGTCGGGAGTTATGAGCTCCCAAAGTCCCAAGACTCCAACCGGGACAGTTTCGGGACAATTTCGGGACTCCAACTTGGGAGTCCCATGAAAAAGAGC
>Ga0209208_10004018_pt1 | contig 20981 bp, 25 predicted proteins | sample S1TSphfallax_3_FD_187694 | JGI IMG/M metagenome (GOLD analysis project Ga0209208, IMG submission 187694) | Host-associated microbial communities from peat moss isolated from Minnesota, USA - S1T2_Fd - Sphagnum fallax MG (SPAdes) (version 2) | ecosystem: Host-associated > Plants > Peat moss >...
TTGAAATCTCTAATTTAAATAGTTGGATAATTTTTAGGTATGTCTTTTAATATGGTTTCCAAATTTGAATTAAAATATATTATTTTCATTTTTTGGGGTTTATAAATTGCGAATATATATAAAGCTTATCACTTATTTTTGTTAAATGATGTAGTGATGAATTTAACATCTGAATTTGTTGTTGAAATTGTTTGTGATAAAAACATTGTATTATCATAAAACATCATTATTCCATGTGGGCCATAACATGACAAAATGTTTATTTTTTGTGATATAACATTGTATTTTATATGGTGTGTATGAATATATATATATATATATTTGTTTAAACAAAGTATGTGAGATGTTGATAAATTTTGATTTGAAAAAATGTTTTGGAAATGTAATGTTAAAAAATTAGTGTTGAAGGATTCAATGATTATAATTTTTTTGTGATAAAATAAATTTTGAAAAAAATGAATGTTAATTCATATCATGCAGTTGTTTTAAGTCAATGCATTTCTTCTTAAACAAGTGCATTTACTTGGAGATTTTTGTTAGTTGATGGGGAAAGTAAATATAAATGTTCTTTAGAACGTATTGAAATAATGTTGTAAATGTTAAACCATGTTTTGTTACACTTGTTGAATCAAATGTTAAACAATCAAGTGTTAAACCTTATGCATGGTGTATGGTACATGTTGCTACTAGTTGTATAAAGAATTGAATTCTTGTGATAATGTGGGAAGGGTTGTTATCTATATGTATTTTTGTAATTTTCTTTTTAATAGGCGTCCATTCTTTATTGATTACAGGGAATTGTTTATAAATGTGCAAAAAAAAAATCTCGTTTTGTTTCTAATTTTGGAATTATAAAATTGTATCCATATAAATGATTTTGAAAAAAATTGTGTGAAATCTTTGAATGGAACCACTTGCACCATTTACAAGACCATCTAATGTGTTATAATTTCTTGCGAACAATTTTACTAACATTTTTTTTTAACAATAGTTCATCATGAAGATTATTTGTTTGATTTGGAATAGTTGATTTGAAAGGAGGACATGTTTCAAAATGGATATCTTGAGTTAAGAATTCAAATGTTTGATCAACTATTGTATGAAATGCATTGTTGTTATGTGTTGTTGTTTTAACATTCATATTAAACAAATATGGTAAGATGTTGTCCATAGGTGGTGTTTTAAAACAAAATTTATTTATAAAATGAATGAATTCAAATGTTTGTGATGTTGTTTGAAACCTATTCAAAGTCTTAATGAAATTTATATTACTTTGTCTCATTACATGTTTGAATTAATGTAACATTTTATATTTTCATGCCAAAAATTTGTTCCAAAGATGTTTAAATTGTTGGTTTTAAATTTGAAAGTCCGTGAATCTCAAACTAATCGAGCTTGGTAAAGGTCTCATGTCATTATAACATCAAAACCACCCATGAATTGATTATATAACTTATTTAATTACGCATAATTTATGATCAATAAATATTAAAATTTTATTACCTAGTAAAAAAAATTCATCTATCACCATTAATTGAAATTGATCATATGTTTTTGTTAATGTGTCACATTTTTCATCATTTAATGCTTTGAGTTCATTAAAAAAATATTTAATGGTATTGCAAGTGCATAATGTATTATGGTACCATTACTTTTAATGTTATTTTTCTATTGTATGTTAATTTCATCACTCTTGGTTTTAGAAGGTCAACGTTTGTAGTTTCTTTTATATATCATCGTAACATGTTTTATATGATGGACATTAATATATGAATTTTTCATGTTCCTACACCTCATGTTAAAACAATGTGTAATGGTTTTGTTGGATTTTTTTTTTCCTTGTATAAAATATCATCAACAATATTTTTTTGTTCATCATTAAGTTCTCTAAGTTGTAATGCAAAATTTTCATATGGAACATGTTCATCAATTTGTTGATAAACATGCATTATCAACAAATTTTTTTATTTTTTTTCTTAGGTTGCATATGGTTTTCAAGCATTAAATCATATGGTTCAACTTCTTTCATGTGTGTAGATAACACATTTTCATGCAAATCATTTGCTATGAAAACATTTCATTTGAAAAAAATTATTCCCACCCATTTATTTCATTCATTTTTGTATTTTTTTTACTTGTTCTTGTAGATGATTCCATTCATCACGATATTTATTATTTTTATTAAATCTGTATACAATTCTTTTTTTTTCATGTAAACATCTTTCCATGAAGTACAATTATTTTTCAAATCAATTTCTAATTTGCAAAAATGATGGAACAAAAGTAGTAATAATTATTTATAATGATTTTATGGGTCCTTGTGAAAATTGAATGAAACCCAATGGATAATTTTATCATGTCCATGTTTTTTACATGTTTTAGTGTCATAACTAATAATAAATTTTACTAAAGAAACATTTTTCAAACTATGATGTTATTATTTATATTCATTAATTAGTGATTTACAATGGATGTTTTTTTTATGTAGGGGGTAGATTATGTAATTTTTTTGTGACAACAAGACAAAATATCTTTCACGTTGATTACATGTATTTATGAAGTGAAATGATCTTGTTGAGTGATAAAATGGAAATGATGATGATATGTGGATTGCTTGTTGAATAAACATTTGTTGTGCATTTAAAAATATATATTTTTAATTTTTTTATTCTTTCGGATGCTTCATATTGTTCATGTTTACATTTGTTTAACATGGATTTCATTTCTTGTGTAACATAATTATTTACTTTTGTTAAATAAGAAGTCCAATAAACTACAACAAAATATGGATCTAAAATGTACTACGCATCTACATTTGTTTCGCACATAGGTCTGGCATGTATTCTAAAAACATTTGTCTATATATCATTTATTTTATATTTCAAAAATAATATTGGTTGTCAAATAGTGGATCATAATGCAAAAATGTAATTTTCTTCATGTATGTTTAAATTTATTTTTAATTATGAAAAGAAATATCTACACCTAATCCCATATCAACAAGTTTTTTATAAACAATATTTGCAATTTCATGAAATTTTGGAACACAATTATATTCATTTAATGGCAATGGTACTATAATGAATTTCATTGGAGGTTTAGGATATTAAGATTGACAAATTGGGTAATTCCTTTTCGAAAAGTTCATTTATGTTGATATATTTATGCACCATGTATTTCAGTTGGAAGAAATGTTTGATTAGTTGTTAAACATTTATCAACAAATTTTTCAATATTTTTCATTTGAAAAAATTCCAAATTGAAAAGCATTTTGAGTTGACAACCATCCATGATCACGGGTTAATCCTCCACTTTGAAATTCAATAACAAAAAATAATCCTGAATTTCACCAAACAATACATTATATATATTTTTAATTTGAAAATTATTGATTTTATGTTGATAATAATGTACAAGTGTCACAATATCATTTTTGACAAGTTCTTTAACACTTAATATGATATCATTTTTTTTATAAATATTTTTAATAACATGTTGGTCATGCAATTCTTTTAATATTTTTATTAGTCTGGGCCAATTGTTAACACTCATGGTGAATGTTACAAAAAATTTGGAAGTCCTAACTATTTAATCATCGCAAAAACATATTTGCAAAAACAATTTAAATAATTTGGAAATGTTTTTATACGTCCCAATATCTTAAATCCTAAATCAAATTTCAATTATTTATCTAAGTCAACATTATTTGACACATCATTAATTGTGGGAACACGACTTAATAATTTTTCTTTTCAAACACAAATCTAACTGGAAGATAATATGAAATGTATTAAAATTTTAATTGTTTAAAAACACATTAGTTTCATGATATGCATTTATTTATATTATCATCACATGTTAATTCTGCTTGTATAATTTTTTTATATGAACATTGAAAAAAAGGTCTTAGATGATTAAAAAATAATGTTGATAAATTATATTCTTTTGAATGAATATCTCAAAATATCCTAAGAGGTCGAAATCCTTCGTTTAGAGCAATGGTTATTGAATCTTGATTGTCATCAACTATATGTTTAGGTTTTTAATTTTTTTTCCATTAATGTAATTGTATTATCCTCTTCCATAATTTCTTCAAATGTTTCAAAATTATTAAAATCAAAAATTTCAAATTATGTTAGTTAAAACTCTCATTCAAATATTATCTTTCTCATTTCCACCAACAACTCAAACTATGTACTTTGTGGGCATCAATGGATGTAATCCATACATTAATTGATATGATGTATATCCTATTGCTACTTTGTATGCAGTTTTGTACGAAAATAACACTATATATAAATGTTCATCCCAATTTGTTTTATTTTCACTAATTAACTTGGTCAATAATGCCCCAAGTACCTTACTAGTAAACTAAACTTGCCCATTCCCTTGAGGATAATAAATTGTAGAATTCGCATTTTTAATAAAAAATAATATGTTAAATACTTGATGAAATCATTAATGAAATGAACTCCCTAATGTGTGACTATTGTCAAAAGACATCCAAACTTAATTAATATGCATTCATATATAAATTTTGTTATGATCGTTGCAATATTAGTTCTCAATGCTCTTGCTTCCACCCACTTGGTAGCATAATTTGTGGCATAAGAATAAATTTGTTCCATGTTTTTTTTTTGTTAATTTAATTAGCCCCACAAAATCAAGTCCTTGTTTCATAAATGGTTCGTCTAAAAAACTTGTGACCAACTTTGCAAGACTTTGAGTGTACAACCTTCTTGTTATTTGACATGCATCAAGATTTATAGTAATCATGCACGTCTTTGTACATAGGTTGCCACCAGTATTCAGCATCCAATATTTCCTTTGCATTATTTTAATTGCAAAATGCCCTCCTCATGGTCCTTCATGTAGTTATTTCATCACCATTTATGTTTTTTTTGTTGTCAAACATTGTTGCAATCTAATGTCTTGGCCATTTTTGTACAATTCACCAAACTTTAGTGTGAAAGGCTCTACTCTTTTGACCAATTTTTATTTTTGTCATATCAATAATATGCCTTCAATTTGTCATGTTCTCAAAGAAAAATTCACATCCTTAAGCCATTTAAGTTTGGTACAAAACAAACTTACATATGTGATTTAATCAAGCACACATGTGGGTTTTGTAATATCTAGTAATATTGACAATGCATATGTAACTACATGAATTCTCCATGGTTTATACACTACTATGAAGTCATATTTTAGGAACAATAACAACCATCTAACTATTCTCCTTGAAACATGTGGTTTGTTGACCAAATAGACCAATGCCATATGATTTACATGAAAAACAAACTTATTGCCCAACAAATAATGTCTAAATTTGTGTAAAACAAATATCATTATTAAATTTATTTTTTCTATTGTGTTATAATTATGTTCTCTTATGTTCAGAAGTCGAGAACCATACACTACTTGTTGATCATTCTTCCCTAGTACCTTCTAAGACAACAAAGCCCGCGCAATTAACAAGGATGCATATGTATGAACATGAAATACAACTTGCCAATTTGGTGATATCAATATCGTTACTTAAATATAATTTTGTTTAAACAATTCCCAAGCCTTTTAACATTATTCTATCCATGGAAAATTTTATGTATTTTTGGTTAGTTTAGTGATAGGTGTCATAATAGAAGCAAATTTTTTGATAAAACATTTGTAAAACTTTGCCATCCCATTGAATACTTGAATATGTTGGAGATTCATAGGTGATGGCATGTTTATTATTGCTTGTATTTTCTTTAGATATGGTAATTTCCCTTTTTTGGAAACAATAAAATCCAGCATCATTCTTGAAAATATCATAAATGCACATTTGTATAGATTCAAATTAATGCCATATTCTTTGCACTTTTGAAGACATAGTTTGAGCTTCTGCAGATGATTTTCCATGTCATTATACACCATAAAGTCATCCAAAAATATTTTCATAAAATTATCCAAATATTATTTGAATGCTTTGGTAATGGCTTTTTTATATGTTAGAGGTTCATTTTTAACTCCAAATGGCATCACCTTCCATATAAAAACCCCCCAGTTTGTAACAAATGTAATTTTGTATCTATCCTCTAGAATTATAAATATTTGATGATATCTTGAATATCCATCTAAGAAAAAATATGCTTCATACCTTGTTATTATGTTCAACACTTCATTTGTGAAAGGTAATGGGTATGGATCTTTCTTTGTGTTTGCATAGTTTTTTGAAACCTATACAAATTCTCAACTTGGCATTTTTTTAGGTACTATTACTATGGATGACAACCATGTAGCTTCCTCTATAGATTCAATGAATCTAGTTGCTAACAATTTATTTATATCTTATTTCACTATTGTAGCATAGTTTGGATTTAATCTGTACCTAACACGATGCATTGGTGGTATAGTAATGTGCAATTCAATTATGTTGTGCCAACTTTGGTGGAATCCCTTTTGGATCTTTGTATGTCCATGCAAAAACATCTTTGAATTCCTTCAACAATTGTTGTAATTCCAACACCTTGCATGTTTCCAATTGTGCATTAATCTTAACCATCTATGGTTTTACATCAATTCCTAGATTGAATTTCATCGATTATTGATTTATAATTAACGTCCATCCAACTCTTTACAATTCATGTGCTTTTATTTTTGTTGGAGTTTCATCCACTACAACATTCCTTAGTTGATGATTCTAATACATATATGGATACACCTTATCCTCTAGAGCTACTTTTGGCTCATATTTGTTGCCAAATATATATATATATATATATTGTTATGTAATTTAAATCCATGTTTTAAAATACTAGTCTTCACGTTTATATCCATGATCTTCATATCTATGGTTTTCATAGATTCAATTGTTTTAAGTAAACTTATTGTTCCTATGGAGAACAATTTTGGCTATGTAATAAAGATGATATCTTCTTCATCTGTGATGCCATTTTGATAATCATGAGACAACGACACTTTTGGTTTTCTTATTTCACCTCCCAAATGCTTGGTGACTATAATTGTTCTAATTGTCCCATTCCCTTATATGGCAACAATATTACTTCCCTAACCATGTGCCACTTTAACATTTCTCAACCATGGTTTCCTCAATAACATGGAATTACTAGAATCTACCACACTATTTTGAAGTACAGTCAATGTAGTTATGCAAAGAATGTCATGAACATATATCTTCATATCTTTAATCAACCCTACTAGTTTTGTGGTTGTTTGATTTGCCATTATCAAATTATATGGTGCAAGTTTAGGCTTTGGAAGCCCCAACCTTAATTTCAATTGTTTTGTGATAATATTAACTCTAGGACCTCCATCCAACAACAAATCCTCTATTGTATTCTTCCCAATCTATACTTGGATAATTGCCATATGATTATATATTGCTATAATAATTGTCCCTACTTTTAGTACTAAAGAACTAACTTGTTTATTGATGGTTGTTCTACTTAAATTGTCAGTTCTCTCTGGTTTTAGCCTCTATCAAAAATATTTATTTATCTCAGGAGTTATTTAAAGCAATTGTCCCAAGTTCAAAGTATAACTTGTTTCTAACATCTTCTTACTAGTGTTTAGAAAAATCTCTTATACTTTGATCAATTTCTCTTGTGAATTCACTACTTTGTGATATTTATGTGTTTCCACAGGGGTAATATTTGGCATGCTTGGCCATGTTGTGTTCCATCCCTCCATGGATGTGGATGGCCCTTTTATATGGGTATGTGTTTTTTGAATCTGTTGAATTATCCCCACCATTGACTTCTTCAACCAATCTTCTATCTCCTAGTCAATAACACTATTTGTTTTTCTTAGCGCTTTATCCTTGAACACATGTTTTTCAGTTACTTTACTTGTGTCAACATTAACATCCACCACATTCACATTTGCAGTGATTGTGTGTGTTTTAGCAATAGGTTGAACTTTTGTTACTACCACAGATTTCCCATGAAACATCTTCTGCATCTCAGCACACTTCGAACAATCTATCATTTTATGTCCATTCAAACCACAAATGTGACATGCATATGAAGATGTCTTTTGTGGTTTTTGACTTATTGAATTGTGTGGCCTTTATGGTTGTTATCGTGGTCTATTTTATTTATTTTTACATGTTTCCACATTATGTTTCATCATCCCACAATTATGCAATGTTTATTAGTCTTCCCTATATTACTTTTTGTTTTTGCTGGTGTTACATGTTTGCCATTTTATGGTACTAAAAGTGCACTCCTTGTTTTTCCAATAGTCATGTTTTTTTCACACAACATTGTCACCTCCTTATGTTATTGCAGTGTTGACCATTTCATCTTGTAGTCACAATTCTAAGGTATGATTGCAAACCCGTTCGAAACACAATAGTTAAAAAATTGTTTATGGTTGGTACTTGTAAACCATGAACCAACTTTTGAATCCATTCATAGTAAACCTCCACCCTTTTAGTCCCCTTTTGCTTCTTGTTCTTTAACTCCATGTATATTTGTTTGTCATTTTGAATCTTTCGACGATGTTTAAACTCCAAAAAAATACAATTAGGAAATTCTGGCATGTAATTATAACATCAATTTGATGCCATATCTCTCAACATATAGTTAAATGCATTGATGATATATTTAAAAGTTTTTTCATTAACCTTTACTACATAATTGAACACTCTAACATGAACATTAAGGTCAACATTTAAAACAAAATTAGGATACTTAAGAGCTACCTTGTTTGGCTTAACATAATGGCCATTTTTATGATCATGAATTTATGTGGTTACAACAGATGATTATTGATATCCTCCTTTTGGATTTGCTACATCAACATTTTTGTACCTTCCAACATCCATTGAGTTCATTGGTGGTCAATCTACAATCATCTCCACATGAATAATCATTATCGAATTGGTAAACACCATATGAAGTGTCCCAACAACTCCAGTAGTTGCTATTGGTAGTGCAAAACTTCGATGCAAATTCCTTCCTACCAATACTCCACCCAATTCGCTACCCAATTTTGCTACAGATCCTATTAACACTCCCCTTCTAACAACATCCATGTTGGGCAGAACAATTGTTTCCACTCCTTTGGTTGTTATACTTACATCAAATGATTGAGTAACTCCTATTTTAGCATGTTACCTCCAAGTTTCAAGAACTACCACTTCAACACTATTGGTGGAGCTGTGTTGATTCGAGATCGACGATGTTCCAGTCTATGGTTACTAATTGGTATCCTTTGTCATGCATAATGTGGATGTAAATTCCCTTCTAGTTCTTTACTCTTGTTTTGAACAAATGGATGAATATGTTGACTATGTAGTCCCAATTGGCTTCCCAACTCCATGCCTTATAATCTATTATTGTCGCAACCCTAGCCTTGGGCTCGTGACCAAGGCAAGGGGTTGCAAGGTTGCGGGCCAAGAGAAAAGCCCGGGAGTCATGTCGCATTCTCCCGGGAATGCAAGAAAGTGTGAGGGAATAGACCTTCACACTCCCAAGGGAACTCCCACATTGGGAGTTGGAGTCCTGGTGGACTCCCAAATCTTCAAAGGGAAATTTCAGGGGTCAAAACTCAATGGCTTGAAAAGTTCTTTATATCATTGAAAAGCCCTTGGAACTTAGATGTCCAAAATGGGCTCGCATCACCCATTTGGACATTTAAAACACAAGTTATGGCCAAAAGAAGGGCTAGGAGTCAAATTGGCAATTTGACTCCCAACCACTAAAAGTCAGGAATCGACCATATTTCCTTGTGTGCATGTGACATGCGACATATCGTTGAAAAGATCTCGACGAGGCTACAACTTTGCTTCAGACCTCAACTCTATCGGAGGTCTGCACACAAAGTTATGGCGCCCCAAAGTTGCAAAAGTCCCAACCTTGAGTCCAAATGGCTTTTTGTTTCAAGATTCCCAAGTGGATGTGGGCCCCGTGGAAAGGCAAAAAGTATAACATAAAGGGGAAGGTGGTGGCTTCCCCTAAGTCTGGGCCGTGATGAATCTTGTGAGCCCGAGTCGCTCGTGGCTCGTCCTAGCACCAAAAGTGCTCCAACCATGCACTAACCGCCTTGTGTTGGTTTTGTGCAGGCCTGTGTGGGTGAATGAAGCTTGTCAATTCTTCCTAGTCCCATCCCGGAGCTCCAGCACACCCCCCTACCCTTCCAAAGTGTTACGAACCAAGGAGTGTGTCCGGCTCCTTGCTCTTCCATTATTTTCTATTTGGGACTCACATTTGAGTCCCTCAAGGAGTTAGGAGAGTGTCAGTTATGGACTACATAAATTTTTGGTTCTTGTTCTTATGGTCCATTAATGTTCTTGCAAAATTTTGTAACTCCACATGTTTAGCAATACCGGTTTTTATGTGAAAAGGCACAAAAGGATAATCCATGATTACATGTTTTTTTCCCTCATAAAATGCACAAACCCTTGAAAGTAATTTAACCATCTCCAAATCCTCAAATTCATGGTCCTATGTTTTGGCTATATACCTTGTTTGATCCAACTGTAAATTCTTTTAATATGAGTATGATTATAATATTTCATCCAACACATTCACTTATGCCTTTGCATATTTAAATAATCGTGGGTAATTTTCCTCAATTTCTTCAAACACATCAACATTGGTGTTTTCATCCACCTCCCAATGTTCCATTGGTTCATATATAATAATTTGGAGATGCAAACTGATACACAAACTTGGGTTGTACACCTCTTGTAACATCCTTTCCTCAACTAGTCATCGACTTTGGACTTGAGATTCCTTGTGACTTATCAAATACTATAGTAGTCCTTGTTCTGTCTTGATTTCTATGACTCTGAACCATAGATAGTGGCTAGGAAGTATATTGCATCCACTCATTCATATGAGTAATCAACTTACAAAAATTGTTAAGTCACTAGAAGGCAAATAGAAGACAATCTTTGAAAATGGACAAAAGTGATTTGACAATTTGCCTCCAAATCCAATTGTCGTTGTAAACTCCAAATCACCAACTTATTCATTTTGTTTCACAATTTTTTGTCTTTAGAATCTATAGATCATTCTACAATCCTTATGATGTCAACTACTTAGACTTATGATACTTTCTAACATACCCATCTAATTTTTCAATTAAAAAACAAAACTACTAATTTGAATACTCCTTCTACAGTATAATAACAAAATTTGTAAAAAACCTTATTGTTACTGAAAGAAAAAAGAAAAAATAATTTCCCCATACGATGGCTCTCACGACTGGGTTAGATGTAAGATAATTTGCAACTAAAACAATTAGTGATGGCTATTGATGCAATGTTGACACATGGCAAACACTTTCAGCTATCATTATCAACTTATACTTCTTAACTTTTTTAGTTTATAATTGAGAAAAATAATTTTAAGTTGAAAAAATACTTTACAACATTTTTGTCACTTTCAACTATGTTTTATAATCAAAATGTAGCTAAAAACATACTTGTAAAAGGGGGGGGTTTTATCCTAGTGTTTATAGTGTCGGAACAAAAATTCAACTTCCTCTAATCTAAGTTTACTACATATTACCATCATTAATGTGCATTTTTCTATCTGCAACGATGCGTTTTGGTTTTTGTTCAACAAAGCTTGAACCAATTTCTTATCACCTACTCGACCAACATTGATAATTATAATCACATAGACCTTGTTGTCCATCTCCCCACATGCCAACAAGATGTCCATTGCTTCCTTTAGGTATCCAACTTTGCATAATGATAACCCAACTTGTTGATAATTTTGGGAGTAGAAAAAAAAGACAAATGATGCAAAGATTATAGCTTTGAAGCCAATTCTAATGCTCTAGTTTCCATCAACACTTATAAAATAACCAAGAAAAATGGTTCATCAAAAAGTAAAAATGATTGTTGTTGTAACATCCATTCACAAATATTTCAATGTTTAACTTTTTTGCTCAAATTTTTCAAAGAACTGTTAACAAATAGGAAATCTACTCAAGTGCAAACATAAATCTTTATTGAAAGGAAACTACAACATAATACTCACAACATCAAGAACTCTCCAAGGTTCTTGTCACGAGAAATACACAAACTTGTGTAATGAAGAAAAGAGAGGCAAACCATCAACACCAAGGTATTTAACTAAAAGACCAAACCACAAATAACCAAACTAAAATAAATAACGAAAGTAATTCAACCTTGTGAAAGTAACCTAGTTACTTTCCTACTCCAATAACTAATGAAACCTAACTAGTTGAGCTTGAATTCTCAACACAAAACTCACAACGAATAAAGACAACACCGAATTCAACAATCCCCAAGTCATTCACATCCTACTCTATAATTGGATTCCTATAGACCCAACATTTATAGTACCAAATTTTGAGGAGGAAGATGAAGGTGTTCCTAGGACAACACCAAAAACTTAGGCTACATGAGTAAATAGATTTTCAAGAGCACATTTTTGGCACGCACCCATTGATCTAGATGAGGAGATGGAAGATGTGGAAAAAGTTGGTAGGATGATTTCCAATCGGAAACCTCATGGCAATTGAAATTTTTCCAACCCTCCTACTTGCTTTATAATTTTTGAACTTAGGGTGGGTTCATCCTAGAAATTTGATATCATCGCCAAGAAAGTCCATTATGGTTGATAAATTGTTAGAAGTGTTAAATCCAAAGAAGAAAGATAAAACATCGAATCCGTGTTTAGTTTAACATGCATAGGTTTTTGGTGCAAGGCCTCCATCGGAATTGAATCCCATGCTTGAAGGCACCAAAACAATTGCAACCCTTTTTAGTCAATTATATTGTCATTTAAAGGGAGAGGAAATTCCAATAGGGGATATATTAAAATTGGATACTCCACTATAATATTTTTTGAATGGAATTCTACCACATTTTAAAAGAGGCAACCAAAGACCGTTGGCCCCTAACACTTCCTTTTCAGTACATGGCAGTCTTTCCTCGCCCCCTACCATAACTAAAATGGTCATGGCTCTTTTAGTTTTATCTTCATTGAAATTTTTGGAGGACCATTTATTCTATTCCAAAAATGTTGCCTAGACTATGGGCAACATTTCGAAGGCTTTTCAATTGGCCACAATTGAAAAGGAAGCTGCAGAGGAGGTGTTGTAGAAGAGCTTGCAAGAGGTAGCTAAATTGTAGTTGTAACAACTATAGACTACCAATTAGCATGATGCTCCAACCATCCAACCATCCAACATCTATAGGCTAAGATGCAGAATTTTGGAAGACACAAAAAAGAAAGTTCAGGAGATGGAAACTAAAATTCCAACTCTTAAAATGAATTACCAAAACTTGACAAACTTATAGAAATTGGTAAGATTGGGCTCCATCAATTCCAAATGGGTTATGCCAAAGTAAACTCTTGAACAAGAGTAAGTTAATCAGAAGGTCGTTGAACATTCATTGAGCTTGACCAAGAAGTTGCTTAAAACAACAAAGGTGAGGGTGGAGCAACTAGAGAGCTAAAATGAAACTCTTATCGAAAAGCGTGAAAGTAGTAAATGGAATTATAATAGTCAACCAAAAAAATCCAATTATTGTATTAGGACTTGGAGGAGATGAAGCAAAATTTGGGCATAGTTCTAAAGGAACTTCAGGCCTTAGAGAAGGAGACGAGGATGTTGCAACAAAAGGTCAAAGTCACCAATCTTTACCACCACCAAATGGAGGAGTTTGATAATTTGAAGATGGAATATGCCTTCATAAAGACAAGACTCCTAATTTACTAGTAGAGGAGAAAGAAGAGCTAAGCACAACATTGGGAATTGTTCAAATAACATGTGGGTGAGTTCATCTGAGAGGCATTTGAGTCTTATTGAAAGGATGAAGAACTATATCAGGTATGCTTGGAGACTTATTGGAAGGTAATGCTTCATTTGGTTATGCCACCTTTCAATTTTGATAGAACTTAAACTCAATCTAGATATGCATCCGAATCCAATACACATAGGAGTGAAGAACAGAATGAAGGTGAGTAGATGGAAGTGGATTTGGTGGTCACATCAAGATCACACCCTACTAAATTGGAGGTCGCTTTCAATACTAAAATAAATTCTTGGTGCTATAGACATTTTTGGTGGAACAAACTACTCAATACCAATTCAAGCCCTTGCCCTTGCAGAAATTAGAGCACTTTTTGGTGGCATGACTAATTCGATAGTTTTTGATACAACGATCAAGGACAAATGTACAACTCTAGTGGTTGAAACTAGTATGGAGCGTGGGGCTTCAACTATTTTTTAATGTTTAATTAATCAATTAGTTTTAATTAGTTAGTTAGTAAACTACCTATTAAATATATAGTTTACAAAGTTGAAAAAGAAAACAAAGGATATGGTATAAACTTTTTTGTTGCAACTTAGTCACAAACTTAGTTACAATTGAAAAAATAATCCCATATGTTTTGTCTTCCATTTCCATCTTGTAAAAGTATATAAATACAAGGTTTTACTTTACATTTTTCTATTGAAAACATGTGTAATTTGGGATGAGTTAATGAAAGAGGCTTAACCTTAAAGGCTAAACCTAAAATAGAATAAAAATATTTACATATCTACTTCCTAGTAGTTTACCTACCCGCCTACCTACCTATGTTATTTTCTACCTATTTTCCTACCTACGTACATACCTAAGTAAATATTGATTTAAATGTATTTTGGCCAAAATTTCTTCTAGTGCAACCCATCTACAAAATGGGTTCTAGATGAATTTGGTGTTGCATTTTTGGCAAGCAACATGTGGCAAGACTTGGTCGTGATATTGGCTATTGCTTAACAAAATTTATAGGTGATGAAAAAACTACAATTTAAAGGAAATGAGGTTGGAGTTTTAGTCATACACATGGTTTTTTCCTCAATACCAAAATCAAATGGACAATTCATTAATGTGATCTATTCATTAACCATGGACACATCACTCATAAGAAGTGAGAAGTTGAAGAAACTTGGGTGTTTTGTTACAATGATCAGGTCAATCATGTATTAATGATACTTATGGCACAACAATTTGCTCCCATACCACATTTTTTTCCCATTGTCAAAACACATACGTGTTAAATGTTTTAAGCCCATATTGACATAGTTAACCAACTACCTTGCTATAAATAAATTGGTCTCATGGTGTGTTAAATCAAGAGTTGACATTGTTGGTAGAAGTAAAAGTTAAATTCCTACAAAATATTTCACATTACTGCAATAACATATTTGCATTTCACATGCATATGTTCATTGTTTTTGTTTTAAGTTTCAACAAACTTAGCACTACAATTCATTCCCACATCATATTCGTAATTATTGCATATAGCTTGAATCTACATTTTGGAATACATTATAAAAAAACTCCAAAACAATAGTACAATTCATTTCATCATAATCTAGTACTATAAAAAAAATCACACAAAAGCTGAACATATAATTCACTGTAGAAGTCTATGCTTCTTTGTATCATTGAAAACATCAATCCTAATTACAACATAATCCCAGGTTTTGCTGAAAAAATCCCAAAACAACACTTAAAATTTGTGTTATATCAAAATAAAGTATTTTCTACCGCAAGTACCTCTAGTTATTCCTATTTTTCTCTAAACAAAACTCCTTGTTTCATCTTCTTCTCCTCTTGTTTGTTCTGCAAAACTCTCCCCCTTTTGAACCATCCCAAGTCACATCATTATGATCTAAAACAACAAGAATTCAAAATTCAAACTAACAAAGTTCTTTGATTAATCCCCATCCTAACTACCTTGTTCATCCTGAATCACATACCCAGCTTACCCCCTTGACATTACCCCCTTCGTACTTTGGACTTCATCTTCGAAATCCTTGTAAAATGATAGAAACGAAATGATAATATTTTATATCCCTTTAAACATTTGTTTCCCTTACCACAATGATGTAATCCCAATCTACACAAAAAACAATGGTTATATATCTACATTTTATTTTGCAATTCCGATCTCCTCCACCATTAATTCAATTCAGTTTGTGGTTCTATGTCCAAATGTTCTATCTTGGAGATCTCCTCTTTTGGTGTTGGAATAGCCTCCACCTTTTCCTGTTCCTAAATTCTTTTTAGTTTTTTTTTCTCGACCCCTTCTTCTAAGGTCTTGTGGTATCTTTGGTTGTACCTCCTCCTCTTGAGTTGCTCCACTTATGAGGTCCTATGATTCTTCAATTTGTACTTCCTCCTCCTAAGTTGTCCCATTGGGCCTTGTTTCTATCTCTTCATCCTGGCCTGAGACCTTTATACTTGTTAAACTACCACAAATGAAATCTAGAAAATTCTTTTGATAAGCTTCCAACTTGTACTTCATAATTTTTTCATCAACTTTATGCTGAGCCAAATGCTTCTCCAAATCCTTTGTAAAATATTCTCCTGCAACCTCCCACCATTCCTCATATTTTGCCTCAGAGTCCATCTTGTTATTTGTTTTTGTTAGTGTATAATACTACAACATCTGTTCATAGTCCTTTAATCTTTTCCTAATACTAGTTGGATCCAAATTCTTCCTTTGTTCCTATGCCTTCTCTAATTGTGCTTACAAATGTTGTAGAGTTTTTTTTATACTCCTTGTCCTCCATTAACTACTCTCTTTATGCCTCTATTGTCTTTCTTTTAAGCTCCCCAAATTGTAATAGAGATACATTCTTTGGATTTATCAATTCCAAATTTGTCAAAACATTATCCTTCTCTTTCTTTTCTTTAGTCAATGCTTTCACCTTACTATCCAAAGCCTTATGTTATTTCTTATGAAAAAACAATGTTTTGGTCCACTTCCTCTTTGTGGTTTCCCAGATTTCAACCTTTTGCCTTAAATTCTACAATTTTTCATCCTGTGACTTCAGCCATGATGTGCTACCCTTGAGCTCCTCATTCTCATCCTATAGTTTCTTATATAAATTTTTTTTTGCTTAGTCTTTGCCCTCACTACTACAAAATGTGGGTGCAGTTCACTAGTCCTCGTTCACTAGACCAATGAATACACTCCAAATCCAATGAAACCATTTGGCTTACAGGAACACCTTTTATTGTGGTGCATGTTCTTCCTCCAAATTTCCACATTATGTTTATACCCCTTTTGGAACCCTCTCTCTTTATCCAATTCATCTTGTAACACTTTCTTTTCCTTCTCCCCTGTGACTAATTTGTTCTTCAAAGTGTTTACCTCCATAGTCAAATCCCCCATATTCAAACTCACAATTGCCATGGTGTAAAATAACTCAACTGCCTTATCTGCTTTCATTACTTTTGCAGCTACCTCCTTCGTAGACTTTGGTGTACTTATCTATGTTATAGGATCTCTAGATCCTTCTACAGATGATCCCAACTCATGTACCATTCTTCTCCCCAGTTCAAATTCAAATGGGAATCCTTATGTATTTTCTGGCCTACTAAGTGGTACATGTAGTTTTATTGGTCTAAACTCTTTAAAAAAAAGCAAGTTGTGTCACCACTCTCTCTGTCTACTATTCAATAGCTTGTAGAACTTCTTGTGTCTATTATTATTGTTGTTGCAAATGTTGTTGTAAATGTTGTAAATGTTTTGGACTTACAATGGTCTCCATCCAATCTTCACATACATCCCCTTCAAAGTGTAGATGTTTTCACCTTTTCGAAACCTTATGTCATGTTCCCTCTTAATTCCTTGGCTATGCTCCCTCAACTATCTTTCCTATGGAGATATCATTTATGGTATCTCTTCCCTTTGCTCCCTCGGTTGTCTCTCATGTGGAGATGTCATCTATGGTACTATTGTAGTTTGTCTAACTGCTTGTACCATTCATGGCACCGCACTTACCACTGTTGGTACTACAAATGGTTCCACTTTCCCCTTCATCATTTTTTGTGCATTCAAATCTATGTTCTTTTGTTCCCTCTTCATTCTTGAACTTGAGGTTCCTTTTTCCTCAACTCTATTCTTCCTCTTCAAAGCACTTATTGGAAAGCCTATTGCAATTTTCTTATGTTCTTTAGTGTTGTTTACATCTCCTCCCTAGTTCTTTTAACCTTGGTTGATGGTTTCTATGAATTGTCCTTTTAATGCATAAATTAATACTAAAAGATTTTTGCCAATACCAAGGCATATTGATAGGTATCTTTCTTATCCCGCTTATTCTCCTTAACATACTTATACCACCTATCCAACTCACTACACAGACTATTGAATATAATATGTGCCCAATCGACCTTCCACCCCTTCTTTGCTCTCATCAATGTAATAACATTTTTGTTGCTAAAATATCATACCTTCTCCCTTTGATAAATGACAGATATATGGTAGGATATATGACAAAGTATGGCAAACGCAAATTCTTTGCATTCCATTGATATGTAGAAGAATTTGCATGCACAAGTCTACAACTCTGTAATGCATGAACTACTAATGACTTATTAACATGTCCTTTCGGATCTTACACCCATCTTCACACACTCCAAAAACATCTACAATCAGTTGTTTGTTGATTACATACACCTTATCCTTATGCCCGAAGTAGATATCTATGCCTTTAATCAAAAATGTGTTAAAAAGTTATAACATTATATCAAGCATCAGCGTTTCCCACCCCATTAAAAACAAAGGAATAAGCCCTGCTTTAGAAGCTCGGTCTTCTTTTGTAGTAATATCCTTCCAATTATCCATTCGTCCTATATGTTTATCATAGTTTTATTTCATTTGTATCGACATGAAACGTTCAAGATCTAGAATTTTAATACCTTTCTCCAAAAGTGTAATTGTGTCTAGGATCATGCATCTTCTCTTTGCTATAGCTTTTGATTCACGCCTCTTGATCTCCATCGCGCTTCATTATGTTTTTGCCATTGCCTAGACCTTTGTGGATTACTATACTTCCACCTACATTTTTGTGGATGGTTGTACTTCCACCTTAATGACATTTTCCTCCCTTGCATCCTTTTGCATTTTCTATGCCTCCACAAAATGATGTTCCTCAGCTTTGTCTTCCTTCAATTCTTCAATGCACGTCGGATCTATTGATGTAACTCTTAATCCAGTTTGTTCTCTTGCTACCAATGTCGTCTGCTTCTACGCAAAAACTCAACTACAAATATTTCAGTCTTATCTATGACTTGAATTATCATCCACGCAAATTATAAATTCTCATTATATGCCTTCCCTTCTAAACGTTCCAAAAATGATGATGAATGCAGTAGCAACTTTATAGCTAACATTTGAAAATTCAACATTCCTTCTCTTTCTGCTCTTCTCAACTCCTCTTCAACTTGTGTTCTCAACAATGCTACTTCCTCTTTTTGCTTTCATATGTGTTCACTCCTTTGTGCTTCCTTTTTCCTTGTTATTCATTATAGTTTTTCAATTGCACTCTGTTCACTCATACTGTTATAAATTCCAAAACTTAAAAAATGTGCACAATTTCTAACAACAAACGCAAACTACTTTTGACGATTACCTTGTTTTTTCATGTCCTTGAACATCTCGCCTATCACATTCATTTTTTCATTTTCCCATTGTCTTTTAATGAACACATCATCTTTGAAATTAGTACGACCCATCACTACAAGTTTATGTGTCCCTTGTACAACCACGTGGAAGCACTTAACATCATCATTATGATTGAATGTCATAAATTTCATCTTCCAATTACTCCACATCCATAATCTCCCTACATTATTTATATTGACTCCATTTTGTTCACCTTATACCCCTTTTGTGGATTGTGCCATGTGAGGCATTCTTGCACACCTTCAACATGAAGAATTAAGCCTTGGGACTAAGAATCACTTTGCTTAGATTGAGGGGGAAAAAAATAGACAATTCAACCCCCTTTACTTTCGGCAAGTGTAGTTCCCTTATAACCAAATCGATGATGTTGAAATTTGAAGAAAACCTTCTACACCTCCTAAACAAGAACTTTTTAAAGTTTGACACAAATCCAACGGTGGATTTGGGAGGAACAACTACTTGAAATAAAACTCCAGAGGCTTTGTCATGGAAATCCTTCCATGAACTCCACTACAACACCCTCTACTTCCAGCAAGTGTAACTCCCTTACAACCAAACTGATGATGCTGAAATTTGGAGAGAACCTTCTACACCTCCTAAACTAGCACTGTTATAAGTTTGACACAAATCCAACGGTGGATTTGGGAGGAAAAACTATTTGAAATAAAACTCCAGAAACTTTGTCATGGGAATCCTTCCATGCTTAATTCTTGCGCACATCTCTCTCGTGAACAACACCTTTTTTCCAACCCCAGAGACTTCCTTCTCCCTTGGTAAGCCTCCATGACCTTTCCTTGAGCTTGTTCCCTTTGCCCAATGGAAGCTTTGAATCCTCCCTTCCAATTAATGGCCTCCTCATCCTTCAAGAGCCAACAAGAATTAAGAATGATTTGCCTTCCAATTGATTTCAGGATGAGAATTCTTGGGCCCAATGAGACACAAAAAAATATTCCATCCTCCAATCAAATAGGATGACAATCTTCATGACTAATGGGATTGGAGGACTCATCCTTTCCCTTATCTTGGATATCTTGATGAGGTTCTTAAGTTTGATCCTTATCCTTTCCGTCCGTTGACCCTCACATCCTATTTCTTCATCTTAATTATTTCAAGTAACTAACTACTAGGACAATTTATCGGTAGTAACAAGTAAACATCCTTGAGCCCTTACTTAACTAAACCAATTCAATGGTTGAAATAATATCCCCGCGTACCATTTACTCTTTTGATATCCCTTATTTATTTTTTCTTCCATGCACTAATTAACTATGTAATACATAGTAAATTGGAATTAAAATTTGCATCACAAAAACCCTCGCATACTTCTAGATCCATCGTCAAAATTATGATTTAATGAATCCATTAAATCTAGGATGTTCAAGTTTTCATGAGGTTCCGTCATCACTCCCACACCTTACGCCTACCCTAATATATTAAATAAAAAAGCCTTGACCCCTTCTGAACGTAAGTACCACATTATTTCTGTTACCCTCTTGGTTTTTGTTGATGTAGGTGAGAATTTAG
>Ga0209208_10004019_pt1 | contig 20980 bp, 16 predicted proteins | sample S1TSphfallax_3_FD_187694 | JGI IMG/M metagenome (GOLD analysis project Ga0209208, IMG submission 187694) | Host-associated microbial communities from peat moss isolated from Minnesota, USA - S1T2_Fd - Sphagnum fallax MG (SPAdes) (version 2) | ecosystem: Host-associated > Plants > Peat moss >...
TGAACCATTTTCACCAATGAAGGTAAGGGTAGTGAAATTATAGTGAACTTAATTCACTTTTATGGTTGCATAGTGAAATAGCCTAGTGAACTTGGGCCGCATCTCCTAGTAGTGCATTACCGACCAAGTTTAGTAACTGGTTAGATCAATATTATAGGTTAAGTTAAATAACAACTTAAGATACTTGTTATGTTTAACAACTTGTTTACACTATCAACCTATTAGGTCACTTGTTACCAAATATGGGTAACATTATCCCCTTTTGAAACCCAAATTTCATCTTTGAAATGTTAATTCAAAGTTTAAAGTTAGATTTAACCTTCTGTAATTAATTGACTAATGACTTTTTTGATAGCATTAGCACCTATTGCTTCACAAGTTCAACTTGACTCAAAATTTGAAAACCAATTCACACTATAGTCTTTTGTCAATCAAGTGTGTCTTCAAAGGTCTTTATGGGTGTTGTGAATACCTTTGAAACATGCATGGTATTGGATATCAAAATAACCTCTTGACCTATACATATCGAGTGTGGGGTCAAAAGTACATTAATAGATATGAATTCCAAATATTCTAATCTATTGTCTAATATAGTGAATGGAGGATTAACATGTTCATCATGTTTCTTGTTAAATCTCTCAATACCTTCCATAGGTTGATTGACAATAATGGTCACTAAAATAAGTATAGTAAAAGTCTGACCAAGCAAGGATATGATTTTAAAATTATTCCACCTCTTAATGGACTAACCGATTTAGTAATTGGTTGTACCATAGACGCCATTGCTGGAACTCTGCTATCGGTTCTAGTTTCAACTAACACAAAACTCAAAGGTTTGTATTTGAAATCAAAGATAGCAGTCTTGTAGGCTTACAATTCAAGTTGATAACTTTGTTCATTAGAGTGAGCCAACTTCGTATTGTCCTGAATTTGCTCCTTTGTGAACTCCTGAATAGTTTGCTACCACTCCTTCCACTTGGGGTTTCTATTTCCCAAGGCTTGGTTCTGCACCTTGAATAAAGTATTATTTAACAACAACTCCTCTAATTCCTTCAACTTGTTGTTCATTCTAACAAGTATAATGGGACTAGGTTTGTTTAGTTATACCTTGGCTATTTCATATTGACCTTTCCAATCTTGGATTTCAGTAGTAAGACTTCCTTTTTACTTGTCAAATTTTTTGTGGGCAACTATGTGTTACTCCTTGAGATATTAACAAGTATGCTCCGAACCGGTTATGATACCTTGTTGTTCCAAATTGGACTCCTCCATTTTGGCATAATCTCAAATCATTCACTCCAAATCAGCTTGGAGACGAATCAAATCATTATGGGTCTTCCAATTGAGCTAGTTGAATTCAAAATATTTTTATTGCATGTTTTCAATTTTCCTAACATCCTATTCTACCTCATTCAATTTATTAGACAAGTTTTGGTTATCATGTTGGACCCTACTCAATTGTCCTTTGACTATGACTAGTTATTTGTCACGGTTATTCAAAATTCTTTACATTGTTTCTAGTTCTAGGCTATAGGTTTGCATGTGGTTATGGGTTTCAGACTTATTTTCCTTGACTTGTTCAAACTCAACTCTAAGGTTTGAAAGTTCTTAACTAGGTTGTGGCATTTTGAGCAACTTGCCCTAAAAACATGTTAATCTATCTTAAAGTTTTTATGGAGTGACCAAAAATTAAGACAAGTTGAAATTTTAAAAATTATGGGTTTTCTATTTGTACATGTTCAACTACAAGTTGAATAGGTTAGAATGATTCTATAGCTATAGTTACAAATTTTGTAATGGAAACTACAGGTTTAATAAACACTATAGGTTCAACTTGGATGTTGTTAATTACCTGATCTATGTTGGGTTCAGATTCTTCTTCAATGTTGCCCCACATAGCTATTGCATCAAGCTCTTCTCCTGCCCTACCTCTAATCTCATCTGAACATGTTCATTCCTCATCCTCTTTTGAATCATTGGCGAATAATCCAAAAGTAATCTTGGACTTCTTTCGTGGTGGTGAAGTAATAGGTTCAAGGCTTAATTCGTCCTTTGGTGTAGGCGGTTCTATACACATCTTTAAACAATGGGACTAACATGTGGGTAAAGGTGATGTTATAGTCGAATGTGCTGGTATTTTCTTTTAAGAATGACTCCCTAGTAATAGGTTCAAGTGAAACTTGTCATTATTGTACAACTTGGCACTCTTGACTAGTTGGTGATATAGGTTCTTATAGAGTTGTTATTGGTGAAGGCACCTCAAATAAAGGGAACCACTTCCTTAAAAAAATGTATAAAATAGGCCCTGAATAATAATGATCTATTTTGGTTTTGCTAGAAACCATGTTAGCTGTTGTATTTATTTTACCTTTGGTCCAATGAGTTAATTCAACCAATAACTAGGGTAACACTATAGAACACCAATTAACAAATTGCCCCCTGTTAGCTAGGTCAAAAGTAACAGTTATCTAATTGTTGAAATAAATTAATCTCTTTTTGGTATAAAATTTATATGATAGTTGCAAATTCATGCGCACTACATTCCACTATTCATTCTCAATAAACGCATGTGGTCTTACAAAAAAATTTAAGGCGGTTTTGGTTTCTTCAAAAGTTGCATTAGAAGCATCTACTGCTCCTTCCTTGGAAATTCCAAGTTGCTCATGAATTAATTGATTAATGATAACTTCTTGACCATATACTTGCCCTAAAATTCTTCCATCTACCATTACTTCCTAGGTTCATAGGAAGTTTCATAACAAGTCTTCTCTTGGTGTTGTCCATTGAAGGTTAAACAAGTTTTCCAAATCGGCTCATCTAGCCTACTTGAGTTTGTTGGAATTCATCTTCATCCTTTGTAACATCTTCTAGTTCTCCTTTGCCTTGGACATTGGTTCTTCTTAACAAGTTTTTCAACCTATTTTTCTATAGGCGTTTTGCCTTTTTGCTTCATCATAATTCTTGTTCCTGATCTTGGGCGTTGAGGAATAATGTTGGAAATAGGTCCCTCTTCAAAGAGTTCTTCGAAAAATGCTTTTCCATTGCTCATAGGTTGTTATAGCTCTTTCTCCTCCAAAGGTTTTAATGTAGGAACTGGTTATGGCTATTCCTTAGCAACAAGTTGTTGCAATTCCTCCTCTTCCACAGGTCCTAATGTAAAGATTATTTGTAATTGTTCCTCAATGACATGTTGAGGTTCAATCTCCACTTCTTCCTTTAAATTTGAAATAATAATAACTCGCGGTGCTGGTTTTGTTGTAGAAGTAGTGGTTCTCCTTAAAGAATTCAATGCTACTTTTAATTCCTCTTCCAACTCCCTACTTTTCTGTTCTTGTTCAAAAACTTGAATATCTTATGTTGTAGGTGCACACGAAGCAAGCAGTTCTACATAAATCACTATAGTTAATTGAACATGTTTCATTATCTCTTTTTCAATTTGTTCCCTCCCAAAAGCTTCAACTTTTCTTTCAACCTCTTTATTTCTTGCTTCTTGTCTTAGCCTCTTTAGATCATTATCATTCATGGCCCCTACTAATATGAAGAAGAAAATGAAAATGAAAATGAAGAGACATAATGAAAAATGCAACAATTCTTTATATTGTTTCATGTAAATATGACTTTGTGGCTATGAATGGACACAACCTTTAGGGTTAAAGACTCATGAAAGGTAGACATCAATAAGTGCCTTTTGAGCCATGTCGTTTGGATCATTATTCACCGCTACATTATTGTCCTAAACATGCATATTATATAATGAGAACAAGCACATATGTTGTTTTAATCTTGCCAAGTGTTGAATGATTACTATTTGATTCAAACTCTACAAGTTGGAAATCTTCAAGTTCACTAATATTGGTACAAGTTCTTTGCCTTGAACAAGTTTGTCAATGACTAAATCACCATGTTTAACCAATGCAAGTTGCAAGGTTTTGTCTTCATTGAACTTGTATGGCTTCAACTTGTTGATGTTGACAAGCACTAGGTTAAGATCAAATTTATCAATGGTGACAAATAAAGTGGTATTATTAGGCAAACAATATTATATTTGATAGGGTCCAAACCATTGTCTCTAAAATTTGGGAGCATGTTTAGAAATAACCCCTAGAAACCATAATACATAGTCTTTAATTGTGGTCACATGAACCACTTCTATGACCACAACAATCTATTCCATTGGTTAGAATCAACTAGATCTTGCACAATCAACCTATTTTCATGTAGTTTTAAAATTTAAATAGTCGATTAGTTAGGACTCTAACAAGTTGTGGATCTATGTTGTCACTAGGTCTAAATGGTAATAGATATTATGTAGGTGGCAATGGTAGTAACCCATACACTAGCTGAAAAGGGGGTATGATCAGTTCCTACTTTGTAGGCAATTTGATATGAAAATAGGATTGTGGACAGGTGCTCATCCCAATCATTTCTATTTTCGTTAACCAATTTGGTTAATAAGGTTCCAAAAAACCTTATTTGTAGACTCAACATGTCCATTTTCTTGTGGACAGGAAATAATAGAACTAGTATGTCTATGGATGAAATGGTTAGTAAAATATTTGATTGCATCATTGATAAAATGGGTACCTTGATTGGTCATAATGGTTAATGGACATCCAAATCTTGTAAGAATGTGGTCGTATGAAAACTTGGCGATTACTGCAACAATGTTGGTGCGAAATGCTTGGGCTTCCACCCACTTTGTTGCATAATCAATGGCTATATGTATTGGCTGCTTAACAATCTACTTACAAGTTTAATAGGTCCAATAAAATCTAATCCCCATTTTTGAAATGGTTTTTTAGGTAATGCGGGAACCAATTTGACCATGTGTCAATAAGTTACATGTTTTTTGACATTGGTCACAAGTTCAATAGGTATTCATGAATGTTTTGATTCGTTGTTGACCACCAATAACTAACATCTAAGATCTTTCACATAGTGATATCAAAAGAGAAATGCTTTCGTATAACACCTTCATGTAATTCTTGCAAAATTGTGACACTTGTTATAGTTGTAAAACTTGACAAAATATGTTGTTTTATGCAAATATATATAGTATTCCTTGAAGCACAAATTGACACACCCCTAGACTCCTTAATGGACTCAACTATGAATCCAAAGGTGAAAACAATGGAAGGAGAAGGAGTTGGGGCATGCTCCTTAGCTCGCAACATTTTGGGGGTAGAGGGGCATGCTAGAGCTCTAGGATAGGGACCAGGAAAAATGACAAGCAAATCAATTACTCACACATACCTACACAAATTAAACAACAAGTTGGTTAGTGCATAATGAAAACACTTTTAGTGCACAAACAAACCACGAGCAAACATAGATTCACAAGACTCACCACAGCTTGGACTTGGGGGAAACCACCACCTTCCCCCTTATAGTGTATTTTGTGTTTGGCCACAAGACTAATATTCAAATGTCATTTTGTCTCGGGACTTCGAATTGGGACTCCCACGATTCTGGAAGCCCATAACTTTGTGTGCAGACCTTCAATTAAGGTGAGGTTTGAAGCAAAGTTGTAGCCCTCATCAAAAACTTTCTAGCAAATTTTAGTGGTTAGGAGTCAAATTGCAAATTTGACTCCCAACCTTTCTCTTGGCCATAACTTATGTTTTAATTACCCAAATGGGTCATGTGAACTCATTTTGGGCATCTAGATTCCAAGATCTTTCCAATGGTATAATTAATTTTTCAATCTAATGGATTTTGACCCCTGCAATCATTTTTTGAAGATTTGGAAGTCCATCGGGATTCCGACTCCCAAACTAAGAGCTCACTTGGGAATGTGGAAGTTCATTCCCTCACATTCTTTCACATTCCCACACTCCTAGGAACATGAATGTGACTCTTGGGCTTCATTTTTGGCCCACACCTTTGCAAGCCCTTGCTTTAGTCATGAGCTTAAGGTTAAGGTTGCAACACAATTGGTTTAATCTTTTGAATTAAATATTGCCTTTGGGATGTTGTAAGTTTGTCTGGCATCACTCCCTCTAATAGGTACTCATACACATTTTGTAATCATTGAAGTTATAAAATAAACATGTGATGCTCACATGTGTCATTAAGTATTTTAATAGGTTAAATTTAATTAGGTAATCTACTTGATATATTTGCCATTCAATGGGATCTACCAAATTTATATACAATTTTGAAATCATACTCCATAAATAATAGGAGCCATCCAAATAACCTACTAGAAACATGTGCCTTGTTCACTAAATACATTAAAGCCATATGGTCCACACAGAAAGTAGACAAGTTGTGTAACATGTAATGCCTAAATTTGTGTAAGGCATAAACTATCGCAACCTTAGCCTTGGGCATGTGACCAAAACAAGGGCTTGTAAAGGTGTGGGCCAAGACAAAAGCCCGTGAATCACATTTCATGCTCATGAGAATGTACAAAAGTGCGAGGGAATGAACCCACACACACACTCCCAAGTGGGCTCCCACTTTGGGAGTTAGAGTCTTGGTGGACTTTTGAATCTTTAGAGGGAAATTACGAGGGTCAAAATTCACTTGATTGAAGATTCTCTTACACCATTGGAAAGCTCTTAGAACTTAGATGTCTAAAATGGGCTTGGACGACCCATTTGGGTACTTAAAACATAAATTATCGTCAAAAGAAGGGCCAAAGTCAAATTGTCAATTTGACTCCCGACCACTAAAAGTCAAAAATCGCCCTGATTTACTTGTGTGTAGGTGGCGTGCCACGTATCGTTGTAAAAATTTCGATGAAGGCTACAACTTTGTTTTGGACCTTGTTTCAATTGGAGGTCTATAAAAAAATTTATGGTCGTGAGGAATTCTTCCACACCTTCCACATGAAGATGTGCGTTCACAAAACCCACTTGGGAGTGGAACTACGATGTAGTTGTATTTTAACAAGTTAAGGCGGTTCAATGAAATGCAAGGAGTTCACTAATAATTTAATGTGTTGTGTCCACTTGAAAGGTACCAAAACATTGTGGGAGAATCAAACTCACCATGATAGAAGGTGAAGGAGCCTTACGTTGATGTTTAATCCAAGTTCAAGCTTGCTGGTTGACCCCTTACATTCCATCCGTCATAATATTTTCATACAACTTCTTAATCTAACATGCATTAGAAATTCAAAAAGCTAATCTTTTAAGGAGAAATGGTACAAAATTTTATTATTTTATATTTTTTAAATCAAGAATCATGCCTAGAACTAAAACTATTTTGACTAGACTTGAAAAAAAAAAGACAATTTCAACCCCTCTACTTCCGATAAGTGTAGTTCCCTTATAGCAAAATCGATGAAGCTAAAATTTTGAGAGAACCTTCTACACCTCTTAAACTAAAACTCATTCAAGTTTGAGATAAATCCAACGGTAAATCTGGAAGCAACAATTATTTTAATTAAGAATCTAAGGGCTTCATCATGAAAATCCTTTCATGAACTCTACTACAACTACTTACTACACATAACGTTCCTTCATGGTTTTTGTTTGCACACATTTTTCTTCCATGAACAACATTTTTCCACACATAAGAACTAAAAATTTCCCACACACTCATTTTCCTCCTCCTTCCAAAAAACACACACAAGATACCACTTTCTTTTGTAAGCCTCCTATCACTCCTCCTTGAGCTTGTTTTCCTTGTCCGATGGAAGGTTGGAAATCTTTCCCTCCAATCAATGGCCTCTTCATCCTTCATGACCCAGTGAGAATTGAAATTGATTTTTTTCTCTTATGGGATTTAGGATGAAAATTCCTAGGCCCAATGAAACATTAAGAAGATTCATCCTTTTCCCTATCTTGGACATCTTGATGGGGCTCTTGAGTTCCATCATTGTCAATTTCGTCCATTTGATTTTAATCATCCTACTTTTTCATCCTAATATTCTAAGTAACTAACTATTAAGATAATTTACCGTGGTAATAAGTAAACACCTCATTTGATTAAATCAACTCCATGGTAGTAGTAACCCCTTCATGCACTAATGACTCTTTTAATATTCCCTAATTATTTTTTATCGTGTACTAATTAATTATGTAATATGTAGTAAATTAAAATGAAATTAGGAATTATAAGGATTCCCATGTACTTCTAGATCCACTATCGATATTAGGGCTTCATGAGTCCGTTGGAACAAGGATGTCCGAGTCTTCATGGAGTTCCGCCATCATTGCCACGCCTCACGCCTACCCTAATTTCTTGAATAAAAGGAACGACCCCTTTGAACACAAGTGCCAAATTGGTTCGGCTACCTTTCAGATTTTGTTGATGCAAATGAAAATTTAGTTATGGCGGATGATGTTGCTACGCCCTTAGATTTTCTCGTTGCACCCGTAGAAAAGTAAGAACTTGAAAAAGCACCGTTTGACGTGAATGTCTTTGAACGATCGCGCGAAGAAGAACCGTCCAGAAGAATGGTGCGCACTTGAGTCGATCGTTCGACATGGGATTGTCAATTGTTTCCTAACCCACATGCCTTAACAATTTATTTAGAATTTGTTCGTGTTTGTGGAGCCATGTTAGAAAGGTTCGAAGAATGTCAATGTGAAGATGACGATGTTTGTTTTCATTGTCGAACTTGGGTTATCGGTGATGGCCATTATTGTTACGAGGCCCAATCAACCCCCTTCCCATGGAGCATTGAGCCGAATACCTAGCTCGCACCATTCGTCACATTCTAGATTTTCTATAATTGTGATCTATTCCCCTTAAGTCATTAATTAAGTTATAATTCACTTGAGGCTACTCAGGTGAAAACATTAATAATTAAATTTGATCTTGATTATATTCAAGAAGTTGATAGAAGTGAAGATTAAATAAGGATGTATTAGGATTGCATCCTAAAAATCTCACAAGTACATCACTAGTGCTTGAAGATTATTCTACAAACTAATTTTAATATTGTCATGGTGAAATGTTAATGTTAATTACGGGCTTATATTCCCAATATATTAGTAAAATCGCCTTTAATTCTACATCCCCTTTCACCTCCCTACAACATAAAAAAACAATGCATTTAAAAAGGTTACTAGGTCCTAAAACTAATTAAACATTGCATCAATTTAAATACAAAAGTTCTCTACGCTTGGAAATATCCAAAGGCTAATTCAACTAATAATAATTACTACTTGGTGGTTTAAAAGGATTCAAATCATTATTACTAAAGAAACTTATGGAACTAAAGCTTAACAATTTGTTGAATCATAATCCATGGCTCACAGTGGCCTTCCAAAATGTCAAGAGTCCCAAGACAATATGACATTTAGGTGCAGGCCTTATGGTTAAACACAAAGAATACCATAAGGGGGAAGGTGGTGGCTTCCCTCAAGTCTGGGCCATGGTGAGTCTTGTGAGTCTATGTTTGCATGTGGCTCATTTGTGTTTACTTCATTAGATTCGTAGTCGAGTCTATCCAGGAATTTGGGGGTGCATCATAAACCATAGCTAAAGCCTCTCTTTCTATTGTATTATAATTTATTTTAGCAGAATTACGTAGTCCTGATGAATACATAACAAGTTGATCTATTTTACTTGTTAGGTTCTAGGCCAATATTGCCCCTATTGTTAATTGAAATGCATTTGTGTGAACATGGAGCTCCAATTCCTAGTAGGACTCATAAGTTTAAGGGCTTTGAATGTACTGATTTTTTATAGCCTCCCAACCAGTTTAACATTCAAGAATCCACTTAAACATTTCAATTATTTTTATTAACTTGGTGATTGGTGCCATAATAGAAGCAAAATTTCTAATGAAACATCTATAAAACTAAGCCATTCCATTGAAGACTTGAATTTCATGGGGTATTTTAAACACTAACATGTTGACCAAAGGTTTTATCTTATTAGGATTAGGTGTCTTCCCCTTTTTACAAAGTACAAATCTTAAAATAGTTTCGAAACATACCATAAATGCACATTTATCTAGATTCAAACTAATGCCATACTCTCTACATGTTAGAAAACATTTTTTGAGTTTTTCCAAATGAGTAGACATGTCATTAAAATTTGTAAAATCATCTAGAAAGATTTTCATGAACACATCAATGTATTCACGTAAAGCTTTGGTGACTGCCTTTTGATAAGTAGGTGGTTCAGTTTTTACCACAAATGGCATTACAACCCATACAAAAGGCGATTTTGTACCGATTTTTTGAGTTATGGAAATCCGATGGTATCCAAAAAAACCAATTAAAAATGTATAAACCTCATGTCTAGCTACAATGTTGATAACCTCATCAATAAAAGGTAATCACTATGTAACTGGCATGCAACTAATTGTTGTTTGTAACTATCTTAGTCATGTTTGCAACTATAAATTTGGTATTGTATATTTTTTGGGCCATAGAGTTGTGTGTGCAACTAACATGCAACTAAATGAGTACAACATGGACATGTGTCATAAAAATAATGGCCTAAACTTACACATACTTAAATTACTATACTTAATATATCTATGTAGGTTATATATAATAATGTTATGTACCTTTAGTATTAATGTTAACCCCATGCTAATTTAGGTTAGCCTAAACTAACTTAGTTTAAAATAACCATGGCTAAACTAACCTAGGCTAAATAAACAAAAAAGTTAAACTAACCATGGTTAATTAAGTTAGGCTAAACTAATTATGGTTAATTTATATAAGCTAAATTAACCATGGCTAAATTAAGCAAAACTAAACTAACTATGGCTAAAATAAATTAACTAAATTAAATTTAGCTAAACTAACCATAGTTAAATTAAGTTAGGCAAAAATAATTATGGCTAAATTAAATTAAACCATGGTTTAAATATGTTTTATTTTAATTTTTTTTGGATTTTTTTTTCAGAAAATGTAAATTTGATTTAATTTTTTTTCAAAATCAATTAATATGATCATATTAAATTTTATTATAAATAACCATATTTATTATAATTACAGTGACAATTAATTATATATGTATATATATTCAATAGGTATTATAATTTTAAAATATATTATTTATGTTAAAATATTAATGTAAATAGGTTATGCTAACTTACCTACAAGTATACAAACATCCTAAGCTAATTATTAATTTAAGCTAGATACTAATATTAAAATCATATTTTCATTAAGTAATCATACTTATTTAAAATATCCTATAATCATCTTTGAAGTGCAAAAGAAAAGGAGTAATGAAAAACTAACAAGAAGAAAAATAAGAAAAATAAGCTTTCCAAGTTACAAAACGTTTTGTTTTTTTTTCTTTGGACCCCTTCTACTTTCAAACCTCATAACTTTCTTATTTCTTATTCATTTAAAAAAAATTAAAGTGCTATAGGAGCGCCACCTGAAGTTCTATAAATCATATTTGAACTTTAATAGCAAAAAAACAACATAAAATGAACTCTCTGGGTGTTTAAGAACCAGCCTTTGTAGTGTTCAATAGTTTTTTTTTGGAGTTTTTGACCCCCTTTACTTTGAGGGGCCGTAACTTTCTCATTTCTAATCTGTTTTCAACGATTCTTAGTGTGTTAGATGCGCCAAGAGGACGGCTTCAAGTTTGTTTTGCACACCAAACGCAATAGAGCCCTCCCCTGGCTGGTATAATTTTAATTCAGTAGTTGCATCTAATGTGCAACTAGGTTGGTTCATGAGGTTTGCAATGGAATGTTTTAACCCATATCCTTTGGTTTCGAATTCTATTTGGCTCAGTATATAACTAGGAGCAATAGCTATGTAGTAGCCAAATATCAAGTGCAATCGGGGATGAGTGAATGGAAAAAGCTTGACCCTTATGAAATGGTTAAACCTAAAAATGAAATTGGGTTGTTTTAAACCTACTTATATGACCTAGGCCTAGCTACTTTTCAACCTACTTGGGTATAAGTAAACCTATTTAATAGGGTTTAATTATTACGTACCTACCTACGCACCACGTGTCAACATTTTATTAGCCATCAATTAGACGACTTAGATTTCATTGATTAATATTTGATTTTTTTTTAATAGGTGGGCTTTGATTACCACATGTCACCATATAATTGGTGTTAAAATGAACACGTGTCAAATGGTCAATGAACGTTCCATGGTGTGCCACATGTTATCATCCTAGTGGTAAAAACTTTAATGATTGAAATTAATCCAATGAATTTTTAATTTTGAAAACACAAAAAATTTAAATAATGACACATGTCCACAAGCTAGTTGTTTAATTTTTAAACATGTGTCATATTTTGATTAGTTGCATTGTAGTTGTAAAGAGAATTGCACATAAGGTGCAACTACATTTGGATTTGTATGTATGTATGAACATGTATATTAACACCATATATACATGTATACGTAGTGTCGCATGTAATTGAATGTCATGTGCAACTTGTCTTATGAAATTACACAAATTTGCAGTTGCATGTGTCGCATGCAACTGAATTTCAATTGCAAATGATAGTTGCAAAACCCAAAAAAATTAGTAGTGTTCTTCAATGACAATCCATCTTGTAATGTGAAGGTTTTGAACTCTGATTCATGTAGGCATTTCATCAATCTCCATTTCTCTTATTTCATGTTGGAAAAACGTCTTTAGTAATTGTTGTTGGAAAATATCAAGGGTATAACTATCTTAATAGGTTGTACATGTACCGATTTAATAGGTATATCAAACGAAACATGTGGTGCAAACATAGGTTCAACATGTTTATTAACCTGCTCAACTAAATTCAAACCTGCTAATGTAATCAACTTATCAAATTGATGTAGGAATAACTATGGTTCCTATTGAAACTCCTAGTTCTATGGCAAACATCAAATCCCCTTCTTTGTCAAATGTTCTAGAATGGAAATCATAACAAACTAATATTTATGGATGTTTGGTTAGTGCTCCAAGTTTCTTAGTAACATGTATGGTTCTAATTGTATCGGTTCCTTGTATAGTTATAGTGTCGTTACCCTAATCGTGAAACATTTTAGCATCCTTTAACCAAGGATGACCTAACAACATAGAGTAAAAGTCTAACACAATACTCTGAATTACAATAAAATTTTACATAGGTAGTTCCATGAACAAGAATTTTAAGATCCTTAATCAAACCTAAAGGTTTTATAATGGTTTGATTAGCCATACACATGTTTTAAGGTGCATGTTTTGGTTTTGATAGACCTAACTATACTTTCAATTTCTCCATAATAATATTAACTCTAGAACTACCATCTAGAAACACATCTTCAATGAAGTTCTTCCCTACTTGAACTTATACTACTGCCATTTGATGGTCAATGGTAATTAATGCAACTATTGGTTATGGTAAAATTGGCTTTGGTGTTGGGTTAAAAATGTAACGTTTGATATTAGGAATTGCCCACAATAGTTGTCCCAAGTTCAATGTATACTTGGTTTCCAAGACTTATTTATTGATATCCCTTTTTAAAAAAATTTAAGTCTTCTTTGTAATAACCTATATCTAAAATGACAAGTTGTTAATTCACTTCATTAGTTCAATTTTTTTCAACTAATTGAGTTGTGGCAGTATTATCAAGTAATCCAGCCCAATTACTTTACAATGAACCTCCATTGATGGTAATAGGTTTTCTTTCATCCCCATTGTGTTGTAATTGTTTACAAGTTTTAATGAATGAATCCCGTAGATGTTTTTTTTGTTGCCATTTTTATCCCCTTTGGCTTTAATCAACTCCCTCTCCTTGAACACCTATTGTTCCGACTACTAATTACAGGTGGTAACAACAAATACTACATTAATTGGCACATTGTCTGTTTTAGGCGGTTTAAGTGTTATTGTGGCATTATAACTAATAGATTTAGTTTTAAACATGTTATGTACCTCAATTTTTCTAGGGCATTCTCTTGATCTATATTCTACATTACAATAATTTATACAAGGATAATGAACATATATTTTTCTTAATTTAATAGGTTGGGTTTTAAATCCTGCTACAGGTTTTGTAGACTTAATTGTAGTGATTAGCACAATCGGTACCTCTTTTTTCCTACTATGACAAGTTTCCATTGGATGACCAATTTTACCACAATTAGGACATGTTAATGTTGATTTAGCTATCACAACATGTACTATAAGTTTAACCCTTGCATTAGTTTCCAGTGTGGTTAATTGTAACTCATATTAACAAGTCCACTTTCTTCACATACTACAACAATTTCCTTCTACTCAATTACGGTATTTCTTTTCATACCTGTAGTTGTTAATCTTAGGTAAGGTAATAAACCTACCCTTAAAATAGTGGTGAGAAAAACATATGTTGCTTTCACCTATAGATAATTAGTTAATTTCAACATGCGTTCATAATAAACCTCAACACATTTGACAATTTGTTGTTGTATGTTTCATAATTACATATAGACCTCCTCATCATTCTTCATTATTTTGAATCACTTGTAAAATGCTTGTTCCAACTCTTTAAAAGTGCAGTTTGGATGGTCTTGAACGTAGTTTTTTCCCCATTAAAAAATAGTACCCTTATGAGTAAAACCAAACATGTTGATGATGTCAACTTCCATTGTTTCACCATTAGCTTTAATGGCCTTCTTGAATACTCTAATGTGAGCTTCCGAATAAGTGTTTTTGACATAGGTTGGGTATTGTAGCTTCCTATATGGTAGTTTGGTTGTTGGTTCTAAAACATGTTGCACAACATGTGGTTGATACCATGGTGGTATAAACATGCATGGTCAAGTGTTGGCCATCCAAAAGGTCTAGCAAGTGGATTAAAAGGTGGTTTTCTAGGCAGATCTCCTTCGGGTCAACTTCTTCTAGGTGAATCTTCAGGTTGTCCTCCATTTGATGGTTGATGAATAGAACTTTTGGGTACATAAGTTGGTAAACTAGTAGTAACCTTCACAATGGTTGGCATTGATGCATTAACATGTTATTGAATGTTGGAATGTGATGGTTGATTTTGAAAACTAGTAGATGTTGTAATTGGTGTAAATGCCTCGGTTCTAAGTAGATTGTAACCTAGGGTTGTAGATAACCATGGTTGTTGAATAGATACGACCTCATCAAACAGTTGAACATGTTCATGATTGTCATCATTATGAACACTCACCAACTTTGATTGGGTTATTGTTCATGGTGTTTATTGACGAGTGGTTAAGAATACTATTGGGTCTCTTTGAGCAACTGATTCTATTACATTTTGATGATGCTCATTAACTTTTTCCTATTGTGTTACATCCATGTTTGGTGCATTCATAGGTCCACTCCCCATAAGTTGCACTTGTTGTTCATCTTGTTCTTATGCATGTTCTTAAACATGTTGATGTCTGACATGTTATAATTGATTTCTAAAACTTCTAGTAACTACTCTTGACATTTTATAAAATCAACAAGTTTTAGGAAAGCCCTTGCATCATTTTTAAACAATATATTTTCTTCCATAATGATCCCTCTTAATAGTCAAAAGTTTGTATAAAACTTCTTTTACAAATTGGGCGCCTATTTATCTTTTAAAACTTTACACTAACCTCACCTTATTCCTAATGTTTTCAAACTAAATCAAAATTAGAATCCTAAAGTTTACATAAAACAAACAAACATATGACAAATAAAAAATTCAAACATGATTGCTTTTCAAGTGTGATCTACTAAAATTACTAAATCAAACAAAAAATTATAAGCATGATTGCTTCTAAATTCTAATCCATTGCATGGTTGCCAAATGTTAACGAGGTTTTTCTATTCCCATTAAGGTTATTTTACCTTTGGATTTTTTAGCAAGTTCTTAAAACAACAATAGGTACATATAAACACAAAATAAATTTTAAATTATTACAAATCATAAACTAACATGCACATAATTTGCTCAAGCTTGAAGGAATTAGGTTGAAAGAAAAATGATCCATGTACCATAATTGAAGAATAAAACACGTAATCATGAATGAAATCCAAAAGTCCCTCAACAAGTTTGTCCTCCTAGTCTTATACTAGCCATTTCAAAATAAAATATTCATAACTAACCATTATAAATAGTCATTAGCTAGTACCTAAACTAATAGTCCAAAATTTCAAAAAAATACACCTCACCTAACTACTTGTCCAACTACCGATTTTGTCAAGTATAGGTTCTACATAATACCTATTTACTAACCTATCAACCTATCTTCTTAACCCACTCATTACCTACCAAGTTTAGTAATTGATTAAGTCAATATATAAGTTAGGTTAAAATAACAAGTTAAAGACACTTATTAGGTTTAAAAACTTGCTTACATTATCAACCTATTAAGTCACCTATTACTAAATTTGGGTAACATCCACCTAAAAAACCTATTAGCATTATCACAAAATACACATGAACATCTCGGGAAATTTCTAATAATCACATTGTATTGCTTGTCATTTGAAAGAATATTATAAATTCGTATGCACCCAAGCAGGGGGACATCAATGACGAGGAAAATAGTGCATTGGAAAAGCAAAATGCCAACCTCCCAATTGTTAGTGTTTTGTTATGTTAATTTGAGAATTGAAGGTCATCTCACCTTTTTACCACCACGAGTTGTAGGCCAATAACTCGCATAAGAAGGCCTCACAAGACTAAGGCAACTCATTATAGCAAGCACATGGGAATTGTTCGAACATGAAAATTGGGAGCCAAATAAACTTTGAGCATTGCTTCTATGGAGGCGATCAAAGGAAAACCTTTGTTTTTTCTAAAGTTATTAACTGTTTGTCTAGATTATTAAATGTTTATATAATTGCCATACAGTTGGCACTACAAGTCTAGCAAATTTTTATGATGTTTTTCTAATGCAACGACTCAAATCATCTAGACAAAACCAATGCTTATGGTTCTCAAATGATCCACTATGATATTGTACCTAGAAACCTAAGTAACTTGGAGCATGAGTTCCACTTACAAATTTGCAAAGTTTATCCTTACTTTGCATTTTAGTGCCATGGTTTTTTGCAATGCAAAACATTAAATTGAAAAATTGGGTGGACAACATTTAATACACCAATAGCCATCAACATAAATATTTTCTTTCAACTCCAAGCCACCATGAGATACCAAAGGTAACAACTTACTAGAATTACAGGGCAATTGTTATATGTTTACATCATCCACAATATTGGGTTCAGTAACAAGAATTATTACTAATGGACAAGAGAAATTCACACAGTCAAGATGATGGGAATCATTGTCAATGCCAAAAAGACAATTAGCAAATTGCTTAGAAGACCCCAAAACCTCTTTTCCCTTAAGGTGAGGTAGGGGAATTGTGAAGGATGATCCGGATGTGTAATTTGCCATTGTTGGGATAACAACTTTAATAAAATCATTAGACCTTCGAACCCTCTTCAACAATAACTCATTCCTATCAGGACCATGACCAGACGGACCACCTTGCAAATATTATTTATACAATGTAGATTTTTTGAAAACACGAATGTAGTTATCAAACATCGTTGTGTATAAACAAATGGCGCATTTTCCAAACTGCTACAACTAGATGTTATGCATAGTTTGGGCAAGTGGGCAAGTGAGCCCAACTTTCATCATTAAACTTTTGCACAAGAAAGGAAAGGAAAGATCAACAAAATCTGAAATGTCACACAACAAAGATGGAAGTAGAGTGCAAATGGAATTCGAGTGCAAATGGCATTTCAATTTTGAATAAACAAAAGAAAGGAGTGGAAGGAAGTTCGTAGGTGAAATGCTCACATGGACCATGAAACCTCCCCATTGCCTAACATGAAAATGCCAAAAGTAAAGCAAATTTGAAAGCTCATGGACATTTGCCTTTGAAGCAACCCTTGATGATACCCACCAATAATGAATTGTAGCATAGAGAATGTTAGCTTCCTTTAAGGATTTTGCATTATTATATTGGTGGCATGGAATGTTGTGTTGATTTTGTAGCTCAAGTTTGTGTGAGGCGAGTTTCTATCCCTTTATTCTTGATTCTATGAAATGATTATACTCAAAAGTACATATGCTATTGGTGAAGGAAAAATACAAAATGTATATCTAGATATTAAGTTACGTTTGTAGTTGAAAACAAATAGTTTACCTCCTATGCATCATTTATGATTTGAAATTGATAGATATATTTTCTAAATTCAAACATTCCAAATTTTCAAATTTTATGTTAAACTATCACCCACCTAAACCAACTTTTAAGGATTTGACATTATGTTCAACTTGACAATAGTCATTCAAAACTTTGTTCCTATCACATATGTTGTCCGAATTTAATTGGCATTAGTTCATTGCAAATTTAGTTACAAGGCACACTTGTTTACCAAATTTCAAGCTCTGCACCCAAATCAGTAAAATGTTGTGCCATAGAACCCAAAAGGGTTTCACGAAAGTAAGAAGTTCAACTTAACAACAGACCTCTAATCACCCAAAACATTATTCCTATCACATATGTTATCCAAATATAACTTGTCTTAGTTTGTTAAAAATCTAACTACAAGGCACATCTACTTACCAAATTTCAAGTTTTGCACCTAAATCAGTAAAAAGTTGTGCCATAAAATCGAAGAGGGCTTCACGAAAGCAAAAATCTCAACTTGACAATAGACCTTTAATCACTTAAAATATTATTGCCATCCCATACTTTATTCAAATATAGCTTTCATTAGTTACTTGTAAAGCTAATTATAAAATGCACTTACTTACCAAGTTTTAAGTTCTACACCTAAATCAAGAAAAAGTTATGCTACAAAACCCAATAGGTCTTGTGAAATTTCTCTAAATTTCAAGCTCCCAAAATTACCCCTACTCATTTTGATTATTTCAAAGGTATTACTATCATCCAATCTATTCCCCTTATTTCCACCATCTATTAAGAATAATCATTCTTCTTTTCCAAAGGAAAGTTGTAGGAACGAGTTTTCCAAGATTCAAATCGGAAAAAATTATGTCCGAAAAAAAGAAGCCCAAAATGATCTAAATTCATGCTTTGAAAAAGAAAGAAAAGGAAAGAGGTGAAAGAAGACCCCAACTTGGTGGCCTATAGAAGGTTCCAATGCTTAGTGGCCCTTGAAAGGTCCCAATGTTTAATGACCAGTGGAAGGTTTGAATGCTTGGTGGCCAATCAAAGGTTCCAATGCTTAGTGGCCCTTGAAAGGTTCTACGCTTAGTGGCCAATTAAAGGTTTCAATGTTTGGTGGCCAATTAAAGGCTCCAATGCTTGGTGGCCTTTAAAAGGTTCCAAGCTTGGTGGCCTTTAGAAGGAAAAAAATAAACATCCTTTTCACCTTTTCTCACTTTCTACGCAAACAAATTTTATTTAAACCTTTTTTTTCCCATTAATATTAGGTTTTTACTTTGCCATGGTTCTAGACCATTACTTTACACCTTTCCTTCATTTTCATTGACTTATAAATTACAACCATGCATCTCGATGTACTAAGTTTTCCACACATTCATCATTGAGTTGATTTTGATCAAAGATTTTTTCCTTTCTTTGAATTCATGGTGTCGCACATGACCACATCTTATGGGCCTCAAACCGCACAAATGAATGAAGAACCACCTCAAGAGTCATCCCTAAACTTGACATTAATGCAACATCCCCATGATGAATATTTCAAACCGCGAGAAGTGCGCCTTCGTCTTGAAGTTGAACCCCTTCAAGTTTGGTATTATTGCATTTTTTCAAACCCTCGCACCTTGGTGATCAACTTGAAATTGTTTGCAGAGGTTTTTACGAAATTAAAGACATATTTATCTTCACATGGTCTTCAATTCTTAGTGTTGGACACTATCATTGGTTGCACGATTCAATTGTTAATTATGTCCTAATAACAAGGCAAATTATTTAGTTTGCACCATTCGTGCATCTTATATTTCCTACAATTATGAACTATCATTGTGGCATAACCTATAACTTAACATGTAATTGTAACTCTTCATTGATCTTATCCATAACCTAAATAAAAGTTTCATTTATCATGAAATCCATGTTGTCATTACCACCCTATCACATTATTTATTTTAATCATTATGTTGTTTTGAATTAATTTTATGCTAACAACATTTAAAGATTATTCTATCTTCATTAAACCCTTTATTGACACCCTTTCAACTGTTTTACAAATTTCAAACATCCTCATTTACACGACTATCCACTAAATATGATAACAAGACCAATTTTTTTATCAAACATTACAAATTTTGGTGTTTGCTTCTAACCCCAACCCTCTAAAGATTTCTCAACCCTAATCACGCAATTGAAGTTTTAAAACTATAATTACTAGCTTTTGTTGAAGAAAATAATTAACCCTACACCTCATTCATCTAATATCAAATTTTTAAAAAAAAAACCCCATGTCACAATGCGCACCCATCATTCCTTATTTTAACATGAAGTTGCTAAAAACCTTTAATAATTTTACCACACTCAAATAACCTTAATGCAATTCTTTGAAAATTGAGATTACTACACATGGCTATGTTGTTATGGCTCACAGTTGGTGGTAGTCCTAACCCAACAGTGGTTTATTAGTGGATGGGTGGTGGTAACTAATTGCCAATGGTTTGTTAGTGGGTGGGGTTGGTGGTAGTTAAATGTTAGTGATCTCTTAATGCCAATGGTTTCTTAGGGGGTTATAGTAGGTGGGTTATGTAAAATATGGGTGGACTCTTTACATGGTTCATATCGTGGGTGGGCTCTTTAAGGAGGGTTGAAAAATAAAAAGGAGCCTAAGGAAGGTTAAGCTACCATGTTGTCAATTGTTGAATCTTCGTGGAAGGCATCAATGGAGGATAAGAGTGCAACAATTGGTGCCAAAATGGATTTTATGGAGTCCAAGGTGGTTGCCATGTCATAATTTATATCTATTTTCAAAGACCTTTTAATGCAAAAGAATAACAAAGTTAGGGGATGCAAATTAGTAACCCTTAAGGACCCACCACCAAGTGATGTGCCCCAAAACATGGCCACACCGCTTGCAAAAGGAATAACCCTAAAGGAGATGGCAACCATACTAGTCCTTGGGGTTAAAACTATTAAGCCCCCACCCCCCCCCCCCCCCCCC
>Ga0209208_10004020_pt1 | contig 20973 bp, 17 predicted proteins | sample S1TSphfallax_3_FD_187694 | JGI IMG/M metagenome (GOLD analysis project Ga0209208, IMG submission 187694) | Host-associated microbial communities from peat moss isolated from Minnesota, USA - S1T2_Fd - Sphagnum fallax MG (SPAdes) (version 2) | ecosystem: Host-associated > Plants > Peat moss >...
TGTACACAATTGTATATATATATATAATTCAGTTCAAAAGAAAATTATTTAAAATTTGTTATTGGATATCATTTCAATGACCATTATTTGCAAAAATTAAATTCAAACGCATGATTTGTAAATGGAAAAACCTTTATGGTTGATACATGAATAAATAAAATATGCATTTTGTATTTTAAACTTTCATTTGATTTAAGAATTTATATTATTCAATTTTTCTTCCAATATATCATAATTTTATTCATAACTTTTAATTTAGACATATGGGTCCATATAATTTATCCATGTAAAATATTTATAAATGGATCATGAATCAATCATATATATGTAGTTTAAAAATATTATTCATGTTAAATATGAGGTATAAATTTAACTTAATTATTTTATTTTTATTTTATTTTATAATATTAATTAATATTAATTAATATTAAAATATTTTAAAATATAAATTAGATTCAGTTTTACACATATAATATAAAATGAATGTGAAATAATATATTTAAGAAAATGTAATAATGGTTTTTATGTTACCTATATGTATAATATTAATCAATATCAATTCCTTTCATGTAGTTTATTATGTCTATTTATATTCATATTAAATTATTAATTGTCATTTTAAAATCATTGTAAAATAATTGTATGACCACATTGTCTATGTAATGACACATCATTTTGTCCAGTCATTTGCGTGGTTATTTTTTAGTCATATATGAAATGATTTTACCTTAATCACGTTTTCAAATGATATTTTAAACATGTTCACATCATTTTGTCATCAATCATGGATTTGATATGGATGAAAAATTGCAATGAAAAAATGATGTCATGTTTCATATTATCATGTCATCATCTACTAGCCAAATGCACCACTAATATATGATTACAACTTGTTCCACATAGGTTTTGAAGTAATATCCTATGACTACAATCAATTATGTAGTTGTTTTTGACATCTAATCATTGATTTTTTAATTGCAAAGGATAGAATTCCTTCTAATGCCTCTTCCTACAAATGGTGGTGAGATGGCAACAATTTCAAAAACCTTTCTTCTATGCACAAGAATTTTGAGGTGCTTTGTCATATTGCAAATCTAGAAACATAAACTTACTGCAAACATGAAGCCACAAACTTTGTTCACTCAATAGATCATCATTTCACAAGCCCACAATTCCACCACTCTATAAGACAACACATGCTAACCCTTGTCGGCAAAACAAGATGCAAATGTAAGGAACAATGATTATGCAATTGCACCAAATATTAACATTATCAACGAGATTTTAAAATAAAATGTTACTACAAGAGAACTAGAAATAGTTAGAAGATGATTAAACATTGTTCATAAGCACAAATTACAAGACCATTATTGTTCCATTCATGTTTGTAAAGTTTTTTTCACACCTAAACCATAGTAGACAATGTTAGAAATCATTTGTCATTGTAAGGCACATTTTAATCCATTGTTCACCCACACAATGCATGGAGATGGTGTTGTTCAAAAACATTTGCCATTTTATGGCACATCCCTATGCATCATTACATAGTGGTGTTTCGCTGCAACTCAGTTAAAGCAAATGTGTAGTTACTAAGTTGAAAATAACATATAAACAAAACTTGTCACATATGTAGTAAACATATTTCAAAATGCAACACTCAACTTGATTACCTACCCTTCATATGCCTTGCAACAAAGGTATTCACCTTGATGACTTGCCCTTTGTATGCATTATATTATATTATCCTTGGTGACTTGTATGGAATAACCCTAGGGAGGTCACTCCTTGTATATTTGAGGAAACACTTCAAAATAAAAAAATATTTTTATAGTTTGCTATGAAATAATGGCATATTTTAGGTATATTAAATATGTATATTCTAAAATATTCTAAAATATTAAATATGCTATCATAATAAACTATAAACATCATATTTACATTTAAGTAAATTATAAAATATACATTTCTTTCATAAGTTGCACCCTTTTTTTTTTGCATTTGGAATAAAATGGAAATGGCCTCCCTAAGGGAATAACAAAATAACCATGCTTATGCTAAGCCCTAATGACCCACTCATTTTTTTATAATGATACTCAAATATGCCATGTAATTGTTGAAAGTTTTAAAATATTCCTAAAAAACTTAAAGGTAAAGCTAAAAAAATGTTAGGTTCATGAGTTCAAATTTGCTATTCAATAAGGGTTTCTCAATCACCCCAACAATCCTTAAGTCTAATAGTCCATGCAATATTAACCTTGGGTCTAAAAGTCCATGCATATTTGGCCTTAAATCATTAAAAATTTTGTATATTATATTTTTATACTTAATAAGTATATACTTCATACAACTTCATCCATATTGGGGGTTTTCATCTAGTTGTAAAACTTTGATTTAGTTAATCCTTACACTTGAAAAAACCTAGGCCCATGTCCAAGAAGCCCATGCCCATGCCCAAGAGGCCCAAACTACTTTGGCCTTATGTCCAATAATTTTGGCATCTTGCTAAAAAAAACCCATATTAGCCTTTCAAAGTCCAAGATGGCCAAGCCACTTTGAGTGACATCTTTAAGAAGCTTGGGACCTCACAAAAAAGACATATATTAATCCATTCATGCATTCATGGTCTAAGAAGCCCAAGCCCATGCCAAAGAGGCTTGGGTCACTTTGAGGCATATTTTAAGAAAGCATGGGCCTGTTATGTTTAAGGCATATGCTAAGTGGAAAAACCTTAGGCCACAAAATAATATCCCCTTAAAGTCCAAAAGTTGCTTGAATTTTGTTATAACTCTTATGTGAATGCATCACCCTTCTTGTCAATCCTATTAGTTATTTTAAAGTATTGTAATATTCATAGGTTTCACATCTGCCATATCAAAATAACTACTTGTGATGGCATGTAGGTGGTGTTGTTAGTGTCTATTCCAGTTGCTTCCTATGTATGAATAGTTTGGACCATTCTAGTTGCCTCTTTTGTACATATAGCTTGGACCATTATGGGTGTTTTTTTCAGGTGTATATCCTCTACCATCTTGTTTTCCTTTGGTTGAAGACCCTTCAGTGTGATTTGTTGCTACAAAAAACCAACAAATCTTTATGAAAGAAAGGTTCATTATAATTACGTTCACATTTTAATGCATTATAGTCAAGAAAATCATTTTAATGCAAGTTCTAGTTTCTTGAACAAAGATGGATGGAAAACCATTTACAATTGACATGGATTATCATGATAATGATACTCAAAATTGGTGAACATGTTTAAATCTTACAATTGACAATAATGTTTGAATTCTAAAATACATTGGCACATGTATTGTCACGTGCTATTAAAATTTTTTTATAAAAAAAATGCGAATTTTACTAATCAAAATTAAATAATTTATACTTACAAATAACTACCAAAAAAGTGTGGTAAAATTCTTGCTATTACAATTTTTTATTTATTTTTCACTACAACAAATTCAATCATAGTGGGCAACAATTGCAAGAATAACAAATCCAAGCACATGGCCAACCACAACAATGATGATGTCAATAACAAACCCAACCTAGGAATATTCAAAAACCATCTAGATATTTCAATCTTTTCACTGTTGTGCACTAGGAGATCAATGACTAACACTAATGAAACTAACAAAATCATATGCATGAAAACATGCACAAAAACTTGTTCATGTTATGCTTTGGTTCATTTCATAACACCAAGGATGATGAGACTTTAAAAAGAATCCTTGTAAATAACCCCCTCCCAAACACAAAAAATATCGGAATTTAATTCAATGTGAACTAGGTTTAACAAATAAATTAATATGTGGATAAATGCCCAATGCCATCCTCTTTCAAGATATTCACAAATGCACAATCAAATTCTTCAAGCTCCAGCTTTGATTAGGTACTATATATAATCCATTTTGTTTTGCCTAACCTTGTTTGAAAAATCTAAGATTTGGCCTCTCCGTTATAGAATATGGTTAATAATAGCCTAGTTAGATCTTGTTAAGTCATGTCAATTAGTGTTGTTCTTTCTTTCATGTTGAAACATATGTTAGATGGTTAGGTTCGAACTTATACATGCATGTTTCATGTTTATACTATGGCACGATCATTTCATATATTTTGTCATGTCATTTTTGCATGTTTCATTGAAATTGTCAATGGCCATAAATAGGTCCACCCTTGTTAAAGCAAGTTAGATTATGCAATATTTTCGTGTTTTGAGAGTCGAAGACCTAAATTTCAATTTATTTTCAAAGTTTCAAGGTTTGCAATTTGGTAATAAATGAAACATTGATGCAAATGTATGAAGGTTGTAGAAATTTCCATTTTTGAGCACATTATTCTATTCTGCCATTATGGAGGACATGCTTCATGTTCAAGAACTAGGAGAGGGGGTGCCGATAGTGCCAAGGACTTACTATAGGGTTCTCTCTTATAAGATGTGTGGAGGGCATGTGACATGGCATGGTCATAAACAACACTTTCATTCATTACTATACCTAAAGACTTAGCATGTGCATAATGTAACTTAATCCTTCAACGGTTTAAAATATAACACTAGTCTTATTAATAGCCCAAAAGTGTAGTGCATTAGAATTAAAGACCAAAGGTACCCTTTCCTTAGTTAGGGTCATTAGCTCAACATCAAAATTTCCCTAGACTTTTTTTTTATGTTGCTTTCAATTTTCATCATATTTATGCAGCTAACAATTCCACATGGTTGCATAAATACAATACGTGTGAAGAAATAAGAAGCCCTAAATAATCTAATGTTACCAAAGTTGAATAGATTGATAGTCCTTTGAATATCGCAAAAACAATTACCAATCTGATAGGAATTATAAACTCAATGAACTAGATAACACTACCTTACAATTGATAATCCAATCAAGAATATATATGATTTACAAACCATGCAAGATGATTATATTTCAATAAATAAGTATATGACAAATACAAATGGAGAATTTATAAATTTTGATTACCAACTATTCACATTCCAATACTTAAATTTAGTTAGATTATGACAAATGAATGAAAATGGATTCATTAGTGATTAGAACTTTTTCTTTTTTTTGGTCATTAAATTGTCATTGGTAATGCGAAGTAGCTCAGAGCCCAAGTTCGTTTACTTCTACTTAAAGACCTACCATGGTGTCCATAATGTAATTAGAGGTATGGATAAATGTATTAATTTTTTTCAAGGTATTTTTTCCAAGTATTGCTGGGTGAGTATATGAATAGAATTCTAGTATATTTACTTGAGTAGGAATTTTTTTTAAAAAAAAGAAAGAAAAGAAAAACATCAATAAAGGTCTATAAGCTTCATCACTTTTCCAATGGGTTCAATGAGGGTAAAAGTATGTGATAGGATTTTGAAAAGTTATTGCTCAATTTGGGGCAAATGCCATTGATCAACAATTATCATGTTTAAAGGAATGGCCATAAACTAAATATTTATCATTAATTGTAAATTTACCCTATGGATATAAGGGTTTTTTGTGTGATGTTTTCCAAGGTTTTCTCAATTTTGTGATGTAGCTAAACTGTTGATCATCGACAAGAGGAATAAGCCAAATTTGGCTATTGATAAAAAAGGAAAGTAATTTTTTAAAAAGAATCTGGCTATGTGGTGACCCTGCTGGAACCGTAGTATTGTTTAAATATGGCAATTTCAGAATGTTTTCCCTTGAAATCGGCAACTTTTGCACTTTTTTTTCACAAAAAACCATTTTTACAGGTTGCATTGGATTAGTTTTGTTCACCAAGTAGCAAAAATTTGTGAAGACTTTTTATGTTCCCCAGTCCAGAAGGATTTTTAGTTTCTTTTTTTGTTCCCACTGTGCTCCTATCAAGTTTCCAGGATGTTCACATCAGGTTTCAAAATGTTCCCCCAATTGTGGGCAAGAATAAGTACCAATTTTTTGCAAGAAAGTTTGACCCCCAACTACTCAATGGTGCGAATTGGTACCCAAAATATGTAAGGAGATATGTATGCTATCCCATTCAAGAGGCTTCTCATTAGGAAACTACTGTAAAGTTGGGAGTACTAGCGAAGATGTTAGCGAAGAAGAACCATGTTGCATACAAGAAGATTTTCTCATTAAAAAATATTGTTATAAAGTTTGAGTATTGGCCAAGAGGTTAGAAACACAATTTGCAACAACACCTTTTGATGATCAATTTGTGTGAAACAAAGTTTCAACACCCCAACTTCTCAAAACACTGCAAGTAAGTACCCAAATTTGTAAGAACATTTTATGGTTCCGATTAAAGAAAATTTCTGAAATTTTCAGACAAGAGAGAATAGAGTTATCTGTAAAGTAAGAAAAACACAGCATCAGAATTCTGAGTTTCGTCATACACAGGGTGAGATTTTTAAAAAAAAACTACCAAAAAAGTACATTAGCATTCAATGGGGGAAGAAACCTCAGAAATCCATCAATTATGGTGATAAAATGTCTTTCTTTGCAAATACCATTGAAAGAGGGGATAGGGGGTGAAAGGAGGCCCAAAGACAGGGTGAAGATAGGGTTCCTTTACGGATAACTCAAATCTTGACAAAAGTCAAGAGCACTGATGGTATTGTGAGACAAGTGATTTGCAACAAAAAAAGTATGCAAGAAAGTTTGGACGCCAAACTCTCTCAAAACTGCAAAGTATTTAACTGAATTGCGATTGCCATATCAAACTGGGAGAGTTATCATAATAACCTTTTTTTCCTTTTGGTACAAAAATTGACAAAGAATACCAGTCTCATACAATCAATTTTGAGAACAAGAACATGTCAAACCTAAAACATGTAGGGACAGTGATTTAGTGTATACACATGATGCAAGGGATTTTGCACACTTTTTAGTATGATATCCCCTCCCCTCTATGTATAGGGTGCAAACCTCATAGAAACCCTTTCTGCCCTATGTAAGAACCATCATCATCCCCTGAAGGGAAGTGAAAACATGTTAAACCTAAAACGTCTAGGGACATTGGTTTAGTGTACACATGATGCAAGGGATTTTGCACACTTTTTAGTATGATATCCCCTCCCCCCTATGTATAGGGTGCAAACCTCATAGAAACCCTTTCTGCCCTATGTAAGAACCATCATCCCCTGAAGGGAAGTGAATTGAGGGCGTAATTCATGGTCAATTCTGGTACTAGTTTAGTGATCTGGGGAAAGGAAAAGGAAAACCTATCTGTGTTGTGTAGTGTGACTAAATAGGGTGCATTACAACATGTGACATCTGGTAGGCAGCCAAACTCCGCACGGTGATGGGGTTTGTGCCATTGTTAAAGAGATAGAGGTTTGCAAGGTTGTCGACAGCAGTTCTAGGATACACCCGTGCAGTGATTGCAGTTCGCCCACCTTGCACAAAGCTTTCCACAATTGAGCGATCCACCTGTGAACACAATAAAAACAAGTTTGCTGTTAGTCATGAACAGTATTTACACATTTCACATTCAAAGAAGCTGGCACTATGTCTAGATACATGAAAACAAAGTATGAGAATTTCAAACCTGCTGATAGCTGCATATGAATATGCTATGCAACAGGAAACCAAACAAAAAAAAAAGGATGGTTTGTGTTTGTACACTTCTCTAAGCAAGCAAATTAACAAATGGTTTGAATAGAGTCTGGCTGCATGCTGCATGTATGCCTGAATGCTTGTATCTATATCTATAGAGAAGTCTTACTATTAGATGAGCTAATGAAAGTTCGGTTTCATTCAGAGAATGAAGGAGGAGAATCTCACAAGTACACGGAGGGACAGAAAATCTTCTGTGGGCAAAACTGTGACATGAGTGCCGTAAATTGTGGTATCAATGCCAGGGAGTAAAGACGATCTGCAAAATACAAATGCTCACAATGAGATTTTCTTGCTCTTTCAAAAAATTTCCAGTAATGATGCAATTGCTGTGGACAGTTTATCTCTCAAGAACATTAGCTGCAAGAATCAGAACCTCTGCTAAACAAGAAAACAACTAGTGAGGAGGTTTTTTCCTTCAGTATCTCTCAACACACCTGCTTTGGTCACTGCAAAATCTTGTGGTCCAGTGACCATCTTGTGTATGTGCAATGTAGAAGAACACAGCTGTTTGCTCCTGGAAATCATTGTCTGTTAAGACAAGCAAACCAAAAGGCCCAAAGATGCCTCGTTGTGCAGATCCACCCTTACTGCAATCAAATTCATCATCGAAGTTGGCTTCATCTACAACAACACCTGCAGCTGATATGTTTGGGTACTCAAACACTACCTCCACATCCAACTGCACATAGCACCATTCAATTGACAGATAAAAAGAATTGTCAGATTTCTGGATACCCACTGATGTTTGGCTGATCTAAGGATTGCTCCAAGTCATTTCAAAACCATGCACCATCACAAGAATAATGACAAGAGGCCAGTTTTGCAAGTGATTCTTCAGATGGGGATGTAAAGAACAACATGCAATCTCTGGACCCTTTGTAGCACTCACCTGACCACCTGCAGCACCTTCAACTTCCACAACTGCACCTGCATTGAGCTTCACATCTGTCAGTGACAGCTGCTCCCCTCTCAATGCATCAACTTCCTCAATGGGCCACTCAATGACGTTGACACCAGTCTTGCTATCCAGAGCAAGGGTCCGTGGAATTCCCTGCACAGCAGAAACAGCACCAAGGGTAAGAAGAGAGAAAAGCCCTAGGAGACCACATCAAGCTAGCTCCCACATCCTCACGAACTGCTGAAATCGTTGCTGCTATTCAATGACAAAACAGTGAGGGGGACAGACAAATCTCACCAAAACAGATGACCAGCCCTTTGCAATGTCCATGGCTTCAGTGTCAGATTCATTCACCCATGCCCACACGACACGTCTGTTCTTGATGGGATCATAAAGGGTTTTGGAGGCATAGTACTTTCCATAGTCATAGAGAAATCCATGGCCGATATCACGCTCTGGATTGTCAGGGGTAAACTTGTGAGCGACTGCATCATATGTGCCAATGGTATAGTAATCTTTCCCCTTTTCGATGAGGCTTGTCTTGAAGACATATTTCTGCTGAGTGGCCAAAAGGGGGGAGTCATTGTTTGTGGCAGTGTGAGCATTGTCGTAATCTACAGGGAAGAAATCAACACACTCCCACATTCCAGTTCCGGGCAAAGTATGCAACAGATTGTCCATCAGCTCCCAGTGCTTCAGATCTGTACTTCTGTACAAAAGAGAAATGCCTCTATTCCCTACCTTTCCTCCCACTGTGAAAACCCAACTGCCATCTTCTTGTAGCCAGGCACTTGATGGATCTCTGAAATCCTCCGGACCCACATCAGCAGGATGTGTGATCAAAGGATTCTCTGGCACTTTGATCCACTTTCTGAGCAATGGGTCTGACGGATCTGCAGGCACTGCCATGTTTTGCGTCTGCTCTGATGTACCCGCAACCCTACCTGATCCACACATAAGAATAGTAAGAAGATGGATCTTGAGTAAAGCTTAGAAAACCTTGGTCTGTAATAATAATCAACACCCACAATTCTGTAACCTTATGAGAGTGAAAGAATCCTAGGAACAATCCTTTTTGCAGAGCAGAGCAGCAGAAAAATCTGTTCTTTGAGGAGGAATGAAGCTGGCTCTGTCTGACTTACCTGTGTAAAGAATGAAGGGGACGCCATTAGGGTCCATAGTAGCTGAGCCTGACCAAGCTCCCATGGCATCGTACCACTGGTCAGGCTCCAAAGCAGTCTCCAAGTAGAGCCAGTGCACCAGATCTTGGGAGACGGCATGACCCCAAGCCATGTTGCCAAACACGGCTGCGACAGGATTGTACTGGTAGAACAAATGGTAGTATCCCTTGTAGAACATGGGAGCTGCAAATCACACCACACGGAAACCGACTGTCAATTTCTTTACTCGGCATAAAAAAGTTCTCTGAAGATTATTACTTAGAAAACAGATTTTTGCCAGGAAACGATCATTGCGATGTTAAAACCGATACTAGTCTTCTCTTACATAATCGAAGGAGTCCAGTACTTCGGCAAATCTGACAAAGTACGATTACGACAGAAAGTTCCTGCAAAGATAGATTTTGCAGGAAAGTCTAATCTCGCTGTCTGCTGCAACATCATAAGCTCTGCAAGATTATTGCAGAAACCTAGAACTGGATTGTAGCTTTCTGAGCAAGATTGTTTTTGCAGGAAGGTCTAATCTCGCTGTCTACGGCGACATCATAAGCTCTGCACGATTGGTGCAGAAACATTGAACTGAATTGTAGCTTTCTGAGCAAGATCTCGCTGTCTCTTGCAAGAATCTCGCAGCGTACTGCGACATCACAAGCTCTGCAAGATTATTATAGAAACATTGAACTGAATTGGAGCTTTCTGAGCAAGATTTTGCAGGAAAGAATCGAGCGCTGTCTACTCCGACATCACAAGCTCTACAAGATTGTTGCTAAAACGTTGAACTGAGTTGTAGCTTTCCGAGCAAGATTTTGCGGGGAAAAGTCTTGCTCTGTACTGAGGCACCATAAGCTACAAGATTACTGCCAAAAAAGACATTGAACTGGATAGTAGCTTTCTGTGCAAGATTTTGCAGGGAAGAATCTCGCTGTCTACTGCGACATCATAGTCTCTGCAAGAATATTGCAGGAACATTGAACTGGATTGTAGCTTTCTGTGCGAAGATTTGGTAGGAAAGTCTAATCTCGCTGTCTACTACGACATCATAAGGTCTGCAAGAATATTGCAAAAAACATTGAACTGAATCGTAGTTTCTGAGCACTTGTCTCAACACTTTGCATTAAAGAATCTCGCTGTCTACTGCGACATCACAAGCTCTGCAAGATATTGGAAAAAACGTTGGTCTGTATTGTGGAGCTTCTGATCACGATTTTTTTAGAAGGAAAGAATAATATGGCTATCTACTGCGACATCATAAACCGACGATTACTGGAGAAAAATTGGACTGTATTGTAGCTTCTGAGCAAAATTTTGCAGGAAAGAATCGGGCTGTCTACTGCGACATCATAAGCTGCAAAAACTGTTGCACGACTATTGCAAAAACATTGACCTGTAGTGTATAGCTTCTGATCAAGTATCTTTTTGCAGGGAAAAAATTTGCTATCTACAGCGACATCATGCTTGCTACAATACTATTGCAAAAGAACATGGACCTGAATTGCAGCTTCTAATCTCAATGGAATAGCAAAACAAATCAACGGAAGCAAAAAGCCGGAGGGGACTCGTGCGACGTTGCAGAGAAATTAGTGAGACTTACCATTAGGATCTGCAGATCGGAAGCCAGAACAACACGTCCAAGCATCACGCGACATGCCACACGAGAAACAAGCACCGTTGTCAACAGTTTCATGCAATAATGATCAGATTGGAGAATAACGGCCAGGAAGAAAAAATTTGCAGCAACAACAGCTACAATAATGGCATCGCCTCTCGCGGACTAACAATATCTACTGCAAAAGCATTCTAGTAGAAAAGAACACAAGGGAGCGCTTCATGACAAGTGCGGGCTTCGCTTTGTACCGTTCATCCAGTTCTTAGCAGGCTGGTAATGGAACGAAGTCCGATGCGGTTGCTGCACAGCTTCATGATCATCGCGCAGCTTCATCGCAGCAGCAACGGAGCCTTGTTGAAGATCATTAATAAGGAAAAGCGCAGACGGCGCTGCAGCAGTGCCTCTCACAAACGCCTCAATGCGCGGGTACAAGCTCACTACCCCGTGTAACGCCACTATCAAACAACAAATCGTTACAAAAACTGTCGACGCCACTCTCAACGCTCTTCTCTGGCGATTCCTGTCTTGTTCTTCATCATCAAGATATGCTGTACCAGCAACTGCTGCCGCCGCAGCCTCTGCTTGCGACCCGGCCAATCCCACATAATACTCACTCACTGCAACAACACCACCACCAGAAGCTGTTCTACCACCAACAAGAACACCACTCTCAAGATCAGGAATCATTCTCTTCTCCTCTTTGGATCCCATCTGATCTTCTTCTCTCCCTCAAAAAAAAGAAAGAAACGTCAATCTTGTACAAGAGCTTGGATCCAACTCCCGCAAACTCCTCCAAGTCTCGATCAAGTCTAAGTAAGTAGCTTCTTCTTCAATCCGAATCCTAGAACAAACTTCGATTTTGCACAAAGTTTGGATCAAAACGATTGTATCTTTGGATCAAAATTGCTACCCAAAATTGGCTCAAATTGCGGCAAAAAAATTCTCCGAAATTCCTCACTTCCTCTCCACTGATTTTTTGGATTTATGGAGTCGTTCTCGCTTGACTCTACGCAACGGAAAATTTTCGAAACTTTTCCCGTAAACAAAAAAGAGCAGCCACGAGAGAGAGAAGAGGGGACGTGAAAAGAAAAAGAAGAAAACAAGAAAGAAAGAAAAAAGAAAAAGACCCCCAAAATCGACCAAAAGTGCGGGAAAGGAAAAAGAAAAAGGAATAAAATGGGGGAAACCTTAGGTGGAGTGAGAAAGAAGGCAATAGGCAAGTAGAAGGATGTAAGAAAATTTATGACGAAAATGAGAGAAGAGGAAAAGAAATTTAGGGGGAAGGCGAGAGAGTGCGAGGAGGGAAGCGGAAAGTTGGGTGCAAATGGGAATTTTGTGACTGAATTCCAAGAGCTGCTCTTCCCCCCCTTATAAAGAGAAATTTTGTAATTTTTTTTTTTTTGTGGGGGCTTGGCAGGTGGGGGGGTGTGGGACCCCTTTCCCTCATTACAATTGTATAGCTATTATGAGTTTTTATCCTATACGAACTTCATGAAGAAGTTATAACTTCCGGCGTTTATTGTTTGACTCTAGTTCGTGATGTCAAGTAATAATAGTTGGAGTGGTATGGCCCAATCCCCTATTAGTTGTGGTGGTAAATAATAGGCGGCCGAATGGGCCCGGGATCCGGATCATCCCAAGTGAATTTGAGTTCGACTTTGTATATCAATTTTCATGTTGTGGTTTCAATACATGCGCTTGAATTCGTCCGCTCGGCAGAGCTCTTTCAGCTGGGCTTCTGCTCTGCTCAGAGGCCGAAGTGAGAGGGACTTGCATATCTGCTCTGCCCAGACAGTTCGCTCTGCTCTCCACAGCATACTGACCTTCACAAAACATTACATACCAGCCCAACAGCCCACTGTCGCACCCTTTGCAAAAAACCCACTCACCACTCTGGTATCCCAAGGGCTTCACAACCCGACCAAAAAATCAAATTAAAGAGACCCCATTCCTCCACCCTTTTACATCGGTCAAAGAAAACACATTTATACTTGTCATTTTGACAAACTTTGTAATGTTGTTGCTTATATACGACATTGATTTCAAAATTATCAGTGAAAATAGCTAGGTGCAGCCTCAAACACAAAAATAAGAAAGTGACAGTGTTGAACTATGGTAAGAATTATTATCCATATCTTCAATGAAATGTACCCCAAAAAAATTTTTTTAACCCCAAACCCAAAAATTAAAAAAGACATGGCCCCAAACCCAAAAATAAAAGGGGGCTTTGTTGTTTCTAGTGTCTAAACAAAACATGAACCTCTCCTGTTTACGCACCTGTTGCACTAATAATTGTCAAAAACAGAATAAAATTGAAAAAGTTATGCACCCCCTAAAGTAGAGAGGGTCAAGAATTCAAAAAGACAAACCACCAACCGTTACAAATGCCGGTTCTCGAACACCCAAAAATTCCTTGTATGTTGCTATTAAAGTTGAAAGCTGATTGGTAGAAATTCAGGTGCCGCTCCTATAGCACTTTAAATCATTCAAAATGATCGAGGAATAAGAAAGATATGAGGTTTGAAAGTAAGAGAGGTCCAAGGAGGAAAAAAAAAACTTTTTGTAAGTTGGAAAAGTTTTATTTTCTTCTTGTTATTTTTTAGTTACTCCTTTTCCTTTGCACTTTCAAAGATGATTTCTAGAGCTTGAGGTAGCACCCCTACAACATTTTAAATCACTCAAATTGAAGCACATATGATGAAAGTATAAATAAATGTTCGATCATAGACAGGAGATCAGTGATGAGCCGGTTTACCCTACCCACCAAAAAAAAAAAAAAGAACAGGTGACTGAGTGGCTGAAAACCAGGATAAAAAATGCATATCAACCCTGTCGCTCAGCCACCACATCATTAATTAGCAGCAATCAGCTCAGCCTCTAACATGTCCTAAGGCTTATAGAGACTATGTAGTAAACTCCCATCTTCTCCAATTGGCATCCCTCAATCTTGTCTTTAATTCATACATGAAATGTTGTGAATGATGCTGGCCCATTCTTTTCTTCTTCTTCTAATACTTCTAGAACATAGCATTTATGAATCATATATATGTATATAATATATATTTGATGTGTGATAATTTATGCTTTTATGCTGGGTAGTTGTTGTTGTTATACCATGTTTGGGTGATTTTGGGCGTTCACCTAATGAGATTTGTTGTGGTGTAACTAATTCATACATAATTGGGTGTGTTAACCTTAATGTAGGACACACGCCGGGTTTGGGGCTTCGCAAACGATCCTCAATCGCTTTTATTGTATGCAACTCTCCAAGGGCTTTACCGTACACCAACAATCTTTCCGAACTTTGTAACTCGGTTAAGCATAGAAGGCATTGGTGAAGCCATTTCAAAAAATGAAATGATCACTCCAATGTGCATTTCTCTTTTCAAAACACATCATCTATCTTTTTTTTATTATTATTATTTTCACACTATGATACATTGATACCTGAAATAATAATAATTATAATAATAATAATAATATAACGTAAAGAAAATATGAAATTCTTTGTTCTTAAAAACACCTCAGTTTTTTTTTGTAAATTTTTTTTTTTTTTAAAAGAAAAAAACGCTTCAGACTGCACAATACAAAACTTTATACAAATTCCGCATTTGATTAATAAGTAATAGCACCTAAATACCCCACTTTCAATCAATGAAAATAGGCTAAAATTTGGGTTCTTTAAACCCTAAGCCCATGGTACCTAATTCAACTAATTAACTTTCAACAAACCTGTTTTTTATATTTTTATGGCGCGGGGGCAAAGAGGGGGGTGAATCCCCGGGTGACCCGGAGACAACCATCCAGCGTAATATCGGGCTTTGCAGTACAGGCCTGGATAAGAGCGGGTGACGTGTATCTGTAGGTTAGGGAGTACGGTCCAGTATGAAACCGACATATGGACGTGGGCCCGGTGATCTCTAGGCCTGAGTTCGGGCGGGTCCCCACCCTAAGTTACATTTTAGCTGCTTACGTGTTTGTTAGGTACCCTTGCATGTGCATTCTTGCCATGGTAAAAAGTAAGTGAAGTTAAGTTACTGGATGATGTTTCTCAAGAAAAAAGGTTAAATTCGGCTTTGAGCGAGGAAAATAAAGAAGTGAATTTTGGCAAAACTCACAAAACCTGGCTTGGTATTTTCAGATTTTTTTAATTAATAAAAAGTGTTTGGCGAAACCCATACACAAATGCCCCAAACATGGCCTCCATACTCTAATGTTCATGCACCACCCATGACAAAGAATTATGGTCCACATAATTGGTTCCTCAACATGGACCCTTAAGAATAAGTGAATGAAAGAGAGCGAGGTAGTTCATGAATGCAAAACATTGGAGTTTTATTGGTCGAATTAACCACCCATTCATGAAGTTTGTAAAAGGAAAATAAAAATGGACCAATACAAAAGCATATGGATTCAACAACTTATTCGGTTTTGAATTTTGATATCCCAAAAACGTTTATAGCGTTTTGAATTTTGATACCAAAAAAATGATGGTTTGTTTTGTTTCTCATTACGAGCCGCACCTTTAACTAAGGTGACCCTGCAAATACACTCAAAGACTAAGTAGTATGTACCCAAACCAAAGTTTGGAACCATGGTGGGGAGATTTTCATTGGGATTTGTGGGCATATCCTTTGATATGCCCCCACCCCCCAACCCCAAAAGAAGAAAATGGGGGCAATAGATGCTATAAGAATGTGATTTGTTCACTAATTAAGTTCAATTAACAATATATTGATCACATTTGCCCATGTACGAACAAGGGGGCTTTTGATCTAACATTGAAACACATGGTTTTCCACTTCCAAAGGTTCGTGTTATACTTTCAATAAGTCAAGTGCTCTATGTTCAATAACACAATGATTTTGATTATGGGATATTGTGTGCCGACCATGTTATTGAAATTTGTCGGTTCGTGTATCCCCAAGTTGTTGAACAAATCGCCAACAAATGGGTTTGTTGCCTAGGGGCACTTTCCTCCCACTCCTCCTCATTTAGAGTACAACCCAAGTCATTAGCTCCAAGTTCAAGACCTCATCAGCTAACCAAGTCAAATCCATGGCATGCAATGAACTCATAAGTCATCTCCACAAGAGAGAGAAACTTCAAAACATGCTTTGCAACATTCCCCTAAGCAATTGGCAATTCTTGTAATTGCAAATATTTTTGTTCTATTTCTCTAAGGAAAATAAATGTAATGTGAACTTTCTCCATATGTGGTACAAGCATGGTTTCTTCTCAAGCAAGCATCTTATGGGGTTAATTTGGTAACCCGCACGTACCCTCGCCTCCCACGAAAGTAGTAAGTTAGTAAGAGCATCTCCACCGGTGCTCGGTATGTGACTCCAGTCAGTCAAATTTTATTGCGAAAAAGTCAAAATGTGCCGGTTTAGCTCAGGAAATTGGTTTTCCTGCACCAAATTCGTGCAGCTTGCCTTGGCGGGTAAAAGGCGCAACAGAGTTGTGCACCTCCAAATTAGTGTAATAAATTGGACCTGACTGCTGCTGAGTATTTCTCATTTGTCGATCATAATGATTGGTCCAGGTGGTTTGCCATTAGTAGTACCCACGTACATGCAGTTCCAGTTACAGTTTTATTGGTGCGATTGCCAAAAAGAAAAATCGCTAAACATAGACATTTAATTTTATTATGGGGAGTGACATACTGAGTACCGGTGGAGATGCTCTAATACTTAAAATTGAGACTTAAACAAAAAAACCCCACAACCACTTGGAAGGAAGGAATGACTCACAACGAATTAGCCCTGATGATAAGTGTCACTCGCCTCTTATCTTATTCCCTATAGCTTATCCAAAACGGGACCCAACCACAATACACTTTGAACTCAAAACTCCTTGATCTACAAAAGGACATCATTGTTTGAGAGGAGTGGAATTTTTTTTATAATAAAATTTTACACAAACCTACTTGTCGCACAATGGAATGATGTACTTAGCTTAAAGTTTCCTTAGTGGCCATCCAAACTTTGCCACATACGCAAAAGACGGACCTTCTTAGGCAATGAGTTCCCGAACAACGACACAAAGGCAGAAAATTAACAACAATTGTATAAAATTGTGAATTGGAATCTTATTGCAAACTTGGCAATCCTAGTCATAACGACCTAAATGGTGGTGGAAAAAGAACAAAAAGTGCATTATAAAAGGAGCAAAAAATATAGAAGAGAAAAGTGCCACGCTTGATTAGTTGAGGCTTTCATACACATAAGTCATCATATATATGCAAAAACGAATTGGCACTTGGCAATAAAGATGTGGGTAGCTTTGGTGATTGCATGGGCTATACAACACTTTTTCATAGAATGTATCACCTAGTTGTACACTTACTATATTGCAATTGCAACAAAACAAAAGGTACATATACCATATGAGGTGTAAGATGATTTTTGTCAATTTGGAAATGAACCCAATGCCATTTGACACATGGCACATAGGATTTTTCGTCATCATCCTCTAACTTGCTAGCTATTCAATTATCCAAAACTTATTCTTTTTCTTTTCTTTTTTGTCATTTTTTCCACATGATACCCAAAAAAATGAAATCCACTCTTTCCAATCACCTCCTACTAAATTACAAAATTAGTCAAAGGTTTTTACATCCAAGGATTGAATGCCAGGTTAACAAGAATGAGTTAAAATTTTGGTAACAAAATGGATGTGTTGAGTATGGGATTTCATTTTACTAAGAGACTTGACATCCAAGTGAAAGTGGAAGCAAGAGAGTTGAGTCCAAATTAGGGTTTAGGGTATAGGTAACCTTTATGTCTCTCCCTTTTTTGTTCAAAGAATTTAGTTCTTGTGTTTTTTAAAAAAAATCAATGAACCAAAAATTCCACCTATTGTTTTCATACATTAATAGCTGTCATGAACTTAGAGGAGGGAAGGAAAAATGATGAGCTGTGATGCCACATCACTATATATGTAATTTGTCTTCACACCCAAAATGGGCTTTCAGGAAAAGCCCAACTCCAAGCTGAGTCAAGCCATCCCACAAGGCCAATAAGTTGTGCTCAAAAATAGGCATCAGGTGAACCAATACTTACAATGGGAACATGGGGAAAACTTTGGGGAACATACCACAAAAAGCCAATCCCCCTTCCCTCAAAAACCCAAAAGAAAAAAAATTAAGCCCCCATGAGCCTTACTCATTGGCTGCATGAAATTTCTAATTCCAAAATGATTTGTCACCATTTTCAACTTGGACTAATACCCCCATTATAAGTTTGGGGGTACTCATTCAAATTATGCTGAAAACCCTAAATGTTAATTTGGTTGCTGCATGTAAAGAGCATCTCCACCAATGCTCAGTATGTGACGCTCAAAATGTTTCAACAATTTTGGTCATTCTCACAACTATGATGCAACTATTAAAAATTTCGTCCTTTTGGTTGGATCTCCAAGTTTTTAGTACTTTTCCAACCCCACCCATAAAACTGAAACTGGGACTGCAACTACGAGAGAGACTTCTTAATAGCCACCCACTTGAACCAATCAAACTATCTACCCAATCAGAAACATGATGGAGCAGCAATACGGTTTCACTCTGGTTATTAGACTGTTTCACAGCTACTCGAGCGCTCTGAAAAGCTGTGCAAGTTTTGCAAGGTCCCAGTAATCTTCCAGTGGAGTCACTGGATTTGAATGATGAACCTCATGCATGAGCCCTGGAGTGAGTCAATGGAGTATTTTCCCTCTCCTTTCCCCATAGGCTGCTTGATGTGTTCTGACTAGATTGAGCATTTGCTTACACACACACAATGTCCCAAAGGCTAAGGAGACAAAATAACAAAGATGAACCCCAACTATGGTGGTTGTTTAGTATTTAGCTTATCACATACAAAATGCACATGCAAGAGCATCTCCACCAATAACAATACAAGAGGGGTGGGGTGCGAGGTGGGGGGTGGGGTTGTGCAAAATATTTTAGATATATAATTTTTATATAGTTTAAAATTAATTTTCAACATGTAAATATCCATTCAATGATCTCCTCCAAATGTAGATATCCATTCAATGATATCTTCAAATGTAAATATCCATTCAAGGATCTCTCCAAATGTAAATATCCATTCAATGATATCTTCAAATGTAAATATCCATTCAAGGATCTCTCCAAATGTAAATATCCATTCAAGGATCTCTCCAAATGTAAATATCCATTCAATGATATCTTCAAATGTAAATATCCATTCAAGGATCTCTCCAAATGTAAATATCCATTCAATGATCTCTCCAAAAGAGTGAACAACAATAACTAGCTTATTATCTATTTTATGGGTTGGCCATAAAGATTGGCCAAGGTGATGGCATTGCATGGTCTCTCACCCTCATACTATCCAATTTCTCATGTTTGTTGCTGAGGATTGCATCACTTATTTCTACATTCTAAACATGTGCATTAGTTGATGACATCCAATTTGTCACACCTACATTTTCAAACAGTGCACAAGATCCATATGCATTCTTACGTAGCATAGTACATGGAGTGGCTTCAACACATGTGTGTTCAATAATTAATTATAATTTTGAAGATTTCATTTTGAAAAAAGAATACTCTCAAATATTTCAAAATATTTTTCATTTTCTTTCACAAGAAAACTTTCTTTGAGAAAAATTAACTTTCTTTGAGGATAATTATTTGGCACTTAAGCTCCAAACAAAATAAGGTACTACAATAAATATGACCTAGTCAAAAAAACTACCCTTTTCTTTTCCGGAAGATCTTTAATCATGTGAGGGTCCTAATTGCAGGTAGGACCAAAAGAAAGGACCACCGCCTGCTTCTTCTTTTCCTTCGAATGCATGCCGATTTGCTCATCCAAGATGTGTCTTGTAGTGATCAAAACACAAGTTGGAACTGCCCAGACACATTTTGGGTCCTCTTGTGCAAGTTTTGGGCTTGTAACTGACACCATGGAGCCAAAAATGTGTCTGGGCAGCATCTCAAAAAAATAGGGCACAAAGGGTAGTAGACATGGAAAAAAACACATGCAGGCATACTTTTGCGTTGCATGCACATTTAAGACCCTTCACTACTTTAGGGTTTTCCGTTACTTCCTTGGTGTCTTCTAAAATGAACCAACTACCCATACAATGACTTTGTAAAAATGAATGTGAAGACATTCACAAACTTGACACAAAAACAAGGGTACTTTGTTTTTTTTAATATAAATTCACACCGTACAATAATAGAGATATCTGCAAAGCAAAGTAAGGAAAACGTTGCATGAGTAAGGTACCCATGTTTGGTTCATTCATAAAGGAGGTGAGGTTTGTAAAAAAAATAGTGGAAAAGGGTTTAGCATTTGATCCCAAGTTCCAACATTTTATACCCATATTTAATATTTTAAAAATTCATTCATTAGAGGTTGAAAGCGAGGTTGGGGGATGAAAGAAAGGCCCAAACGGGGGATCACTTGATGGATATCCCTAATGACACTTTTGCTCATAGGCTCGCTCTCCCCCCTATGTATCACAATAAGTCTGCCTTACACTACATGCCAAGTTTGTAGTCGGACCAACTTAGACATGGGCAGGTTGGATATGGAAGAAACCCAACCACAATGCTCTTTATTGTCCCCTTGGGAATGGAGTTTGGCTTTATCTAATAGGCTTTGGTGTCTAACATAATCCCAATGAATCAAGGAAACGGTCCCAAATGAAAGAAATTGTTATGCACAAAAATGC